>OKWF01000010.1_pt1 | contig 32542 bp, 27 predicted proteins | sample 1607031 | NCBI WGS metagenome assembly OKWF01 (sample SAMN04414079, study PRJEB24778) | human gut metagenome | material: faecal | host: Homo sapiens | reverse complement strand
GATCAACTTCGACGACCCGCGACGCTCTCATCGGTGCAATCCCATTCACCCGGATTTTATGGAAGATATTACGGATGCCTATGAGAGTGCCTACACAATAATGCTCAACCTCAATAAAACGTGGGTGTGACCTGTAAAGTCACGTAATTGATTGTTAGACAGCAATATTAATTGCATGATTTAACCCGCTGTTCCGTCAGCGGTAGCCTACTATAAGGTGCATCTCCAGTGATGGGTTGTGCCAAGCTTATAGGACAAAGTACACTTTCCGAAAGGACAAGACTGAACCGTGAGGGAATGTCAAGGACGGTTAGTATCATACCGTTGAGTGGCGAGGCTGGATAGCATGGTTAACGTAAGTGAACTGACTTTAGCCGTCGTAAGGTTTGAAGGAGCGCAAGATACTTTAGCTCTCACCAAAAGGTAAGCAGTCGGATAACCCTTGCCCATGTTGGGGTTACACGGACACAGCACTGCCGGCGGACTTGGCAGAACCTAAACTATCCGTTTGTCAATTACGTGGAACAGGGCAAGCCTGTATCTCTCTCGTAAGAATGCGAGTAAGCGAACCGCAAGGCAAGCCGAATGGGGTGCAGGTATGAGATAACGGAAAAAGCGAATGCCACCCTGTAATGGGGTGGATACGGATTGAATCAACATCACGGGTTGTTATTGGTGACATCATCCGACACGAAAGTGGGCAGACTTCCGTATATGGTAACTCTTTACAAGATAACTTTTAGAACTTTCAAAAGGAGGAAAGCAAATGAACGAAAACTAAAAACATCGTGTGCGCCTGCTGATAGTAGGAATCTAACTTGGGACGGCATGGACTGGTCCAAGTGTGAAGCCTATGTTCGAAAGCTACAAGCGCGTATTGTAAAGGCTCAAAAGGAAGGCAGACATAACAAGGTGAAAGCCTTGCAGTGGATGCTGACCCACTCTTTTTACGCCAAGGCATTGGCGGTAAAGAGGGTTACTTCCAACAAAGGGAAGAAAACGTCTGGAGTAGATAAACAGCTTTGGGATTCTCCCAAGCGCAAGTACAAAGCAATCGGTGAACTGAAACGTCGTGGTTACAATCCGCAGCCGCTTCGTAGGGTTCACATCAAGAAAAAGAACGGTAAACTCCGACCGTTGGGAATACCGACAATGAAAGACAGGGCGATGCAGGCATTATATCTCATGGCATTGGAACCGATAGCCGAAACGACAGGCGACCGCTTTTCTTATGGTTTCCGCAAGAAACGCAGGACAATGGACGCTATCCGTCAGATTGATACGGTTCTAAACCGCCAGCATTCCCCCGAATGGATTTTGGAGGGAGACATTAAAGGCTGCTTCGACCATATCAGCCACGACTGGCTTCTTAATCATATCCCTATGGATAAGACGATACTCAGAAAATGGCTGAAATGTGGAGCTGTATTCAATGGCAAACTATTCCCGACAGAAGAGGGTACACCACAAGGAGGTATCATATCACCGACACTTGCAAATATAGCACTTGACGGACTTCAACCACTCTTGGCTGAAAGATTCAAAAGATTATGGCGCAACAATAAGACATTCCACTACAAGGTAAACCTTATTCGTTATGCGGATGACTTTATAATCACAGGTCGAGATAAGGAGCTATTGGAAAACGAAGTCAAACCTATCGTGATAGAATTTCTCAAAGAAAGAGGGCTGACCTTATCCGAAGAGAAAACTACCATTACGAACATATACGACGGTTTTGATTTCTTAGGTTTCAATGTGAGGAAGTTTGGCAAAAGGCTATACACATCCCCGTCCAAAGATGCACAGAAACGCTTCAGGGCAAAAATCGGTGACATCGTTAAAGGACATAAAATGTGTAAGCAGGAATCGCTGATACGAATGCTTAATCCTGTAATCACAGGTTGGGGCAACTATTACCGATATGGTGCATCAACCGATGCTTTTCATGGTTGTGACAATCACATTTACAATCTCACGAAGAAATGGGCTTTACGTCGCCATCCAAAGAAACGCAAGTCTTGGGTTGCAGACAAATATTGGCATGAAATTCGGGGGCGTAAATGGACGTTTGCATGGAAATATGAAACCAAGAGCAAGAAAGTGAACTACCTGACCCTTAAAAGGTTGTCGGATATACATTATACCCCGTACAAGCAAATCAAAGGTGAGGCAAACCCTTTCGACCCGGAATACGATGATTATTTCTTTCAGCGAAAGGAGCAACAAATGCTGGAATCTCTCAAGGGACGTAAGTCTCTCTTATATTTATGGAACAAGCAGAACCGGATTTGTCCGTTATGTGGCAAGGAAATAGATTGTACAAAAGCATGGAACGTCAACGAAATATCTGTTGGTGGTTCGATTGTACGGCAACTTGTCCACAACAACTGCTACAAGCGAAATAAACGAAAATGTTGAAAGTATGAGCCGATTTCTAACAACAAATAGAAATATTGAGTTGCTTGAGCCGTATGAGGGGAAACTCTCATGTACGGTTCTTAGGGGAGAAGGGGGCAGCAATGCCCTTGACTTACCCGATGTGCAGAAGCAGGGCGACTTCTTTGTGGAATCACCTATTATTTTGTTTGCCAGCATTATATGGTATCTCAAGATCTATCAAGGCGGCAAATACTGCACGTTCCCCCATGCGATTGAGTTCCTGAACCGCCGCTATGAGGATATTTTCCCGATACTGACCTCTTACCCGGAATTGGAAAACTATCTTTCTCCGTTCATGGACGCATGGCTCGGAGGGGCTGCGGAGCAGTTGATGGGGCAGATAGCAAGCGCGAAAATCCCTTTGTCAAGGATGATTTCCCCGCAGCTCTATTGGGTGATGTCGGACAGCGAGTTCACGCTGGACATCAACAACCCCGAAGAACCGAAAATACTCTGTGTGGGCAACAATCCCGACCGTCAGAATATCTACGGGGCCGCTCTCGGTCTGTATAACTCCCGTATCGTGAAACTCATCAACAAGAAAGGGATGCTGAAGTCGTCGGTCATCATCGACGAGCTGCCCACGATTTATTTCAAGGGGTTGGACAACCTTATCGCCACCGCGCGAAGCAACAAGGTTGCCGTGTGTCTGGGCTTTCAGGATTTCAGCCAGTTGGTGCGCGACTACGGTGATAAAGAAGCGAAGGTCGTGATGAACACCGTCGGCAATATCTTTTCCGGTCAGGTGGTGGGTGAAACCGCCAAGACGCTTTCCGAACGCTTCGGTAAGGTGTTGCAGAAACGGCAGTCCATTTCCATCAACCGGCAGGATGTTTCCACCTCCATCAACACGCAGATGGATTCACTCATCCCGCCGAGCAAGATTTCCGGCTTGACGCAGGGTATGTTTGTCGGTTCGGTATCCGACAACTTCAACGAGCGTATCGAGCAGAAGATTTTCCATTGCGAGATTGTCGTGGATGCCGAGAAGGTGAAGCGCGAGGAGAAAGCCTACAAGAAAATCCCCGTCATTACCGACTTTACGGACGGGGACGGCAACGACCGCATGAAGGAAACGGTTCAGGCGAATTACAGGCGCATCAAGGAGGAAGTGAAGCAGATTGTTCAAGAGGAACTGGAACGTATCGCAAATGATGAAAACTTGAAACACCTGTTGCAGCAGAAATAACAGATTCCTTTATATATGAAAAAGGGGATGTGTCAAAACACCCAAAATATGAAAATTACCCCTGTCACAGATATCTGTAGCAAGGGTAATTTTGTTAAAAAGAGAGTTTTGACACCCTCTTTTTATTCTCAGATTTGAGATGCTTGTTGATGGTGGTAATGGCAAGCATCAGCAAATAATTTTTCAGTTCTGTATCGTCTTTAAGCAGTATGCTGTATTCTTCGGCAAACATTCTCAACAGTCTGGTTCTGAGTTTCGACATTTCTTCACCGAAAGGATCTGTCGGTTTTCTTGCCAATACTCAATCACTACGGAAGATACCAGCCACTTGAACTCGGATTTCATCTCTTTGCCGAGTTTCTTGAAGCGGATTTGTTCGCTAATTGGCGGCTCGTTGTATGGCATTATGTCTGCCGGGTCATAAACGGATATACAGCCGATACCATAATCCATGATTATCGGTAAATCAGTTTTTACATCATTCTTATGTTTCTTCTTTTTAGCCATACCCGTTATTGTTGCAGGAAACCTTTACCTTTATCAGTAAGATAGTATTTCTGTTGCGGACTCTTGGAGCCTATGGGATAAAGTGAAAGGACCAAACCGGAATTTATTGCCGGATGGATATAGTTCTTTAAGAAATTCCTTTTATCTTTCATTCCCGTTTTCTCCATGATTTCTTTAGCAGAGAGAGTGTTGTTCCCAATAGCAGACAACAGTTTTCCTAACTGTGGGGTTACTGTGGGGTTACTATAGGGTTGCTGTGGGGTTGCTGTGGGGTCTTGTCCTACTGTAGTTCTTGTATAATGAAACACAATCCATACAGCATTGCCGTCGGTATGAAACTCCGGATCCGGAATACCGACACGGCGACATTCGTTTACCATAAGGCTATGCCACGTCCCCAACTCTCCAATACTGCACTTTTGTACAGCACATTGGCTACTATCAGATTTTGTGGTTCGGAATTGTGGCCACCCAACAGTTTCTCAATGGTAATATCAGGCGGAAATGTTCCGCTGTTTTCAATCTCCACGCGGTCATCATAGATAGCAATCCCGACTGAACTGCCGGGGCGATGGTAAACACGATGTGCAAAAGCATTTATGCAACATTCTCTCAATGCCTTATATGGCACATTCAGTTCCTCTTCTCTGTACAAACCTTCAATTTTACCGGAAAGGGACAAATGCTTGAAGAAAAATGCCATTGCAGCATCCAGCAAGTTGAATATATTGCCTGTCACACGCTGATTATCTAAAAATTCATCTTTTGTCGTTCCTTTGAACCGGGCTAAACGGAGCAGACATTGGGGATAATGGTAGAAGTTTCGTCCGAATAGGACAACGGAAGCATTGTTCAGCTTTCCATCATTCAACAAGTCAAATTTTTCAAGGATGGTTCGGACATCCTCCTGCATAGAACCTTCCGGCAAACGTCCGCCTCTGATTCCTCCACGTACTGCGCCCAAGATTGCCGTTTCGTCAAGGTCGGATATTTTCAAGCCGGGATTTTGCATGGAATCCCAAGCATAGGTTCCGCCTCGCTGCATAACCAACAGGTTGTATATACCCTGCGGCATGGCAGATGTAACGCTCTCTATCCGTTGATAAGCCCTCCCCTTATAGGTGAACGGGCGCATATATCGTTGTTCTTCCGCTGATAAAGCTATAACACTTTTGTTCGTTCCCGGAATGTCTGTATAGGATATATCAATGGTCGCAAACGGCTCGATTCGTCTGATGGTTTCCGCAATATCGCGCTTCGTCTTGTCGCTCACTTCCTGACCGATAATCTTTCCCTTGTCGGTTACACCGAACAGCACCGTGCCGCCCGTACCGTTCAGGAAGGCACAAAGAGTTTCCATTCCACGCTCCAACTGCCCGGTAGTTTCTTTGAACTCAACTGTCCCGCCTTCGGCTCCGGCAATCAGTCCGTTCAATATTTCGAGGTTATCTATTTTCATCCGTCATTGATTAATACTTGCAAAGTTAATGATTTTAATCGGCTTTCCGGCAGATAATAGAGTGATTGTAAATGAAGAAGGATAAGAAACCGTATAATCCGGCCGCTTATCCTTTGTTTGGCATTCGTTTATCTCCTCATCCGCTCCAATTCATCGTCATGTCGCATCTTCGCGTTCAGTTTGTCCTGCATCTTTTCAAGGAAGTAGGTGCGACTGTCGCTTTTCCTGCGTTTGATGTCCGTATAGAAGCGGTAGCAGTCTTTGGACTCCACACCGAAAAAGGAATAGAGGACAGGGGCAAGCTCTTTCAGCGAAGCCTTGCCGCCATTGATGCAGCCGGTGGCGTAGAGGGCATAGATTAGCTCTACCAACTCGACGGCATTACCGGTCCATTGCAGGGCTGGGACTGTGGCTTTGGTTTCGGATGTGGATGTTAGTGGTGGCACGGAGGTAATTGCAGAAGCGGATACTATCTTCTGCATCTTTCGGATGAAGGATAACGCCTTGCGGATATACACAGTGACGACATTCTCCTCCGATACCGACAAGTTCTGTGGATGGTGCTGTAATTCGATTTCGGCAAAAGCCAACGCCACAATAATATGCTTGGCATCATTGCCGCCGTAGCACAGGTTTATTACTTCCTGCACGAATCCGCCGTATGCCGTTTCCGTGCTACCGTTGTCTTTTCCGTTTATCATGGCGAAAAACCGTGTTTCCGCCAGTATGAGATGGTTCATTATCTTTTCTGTTTTGAGGGTTTACACTTGTTTATCAGTATGCGCACACTGATATATGGTGCAAATCATAGCCCTAAACACGAGAAAAGATTGTGAGAAAATTGTACTACATTGTTTTTCAGAAAGATAAAATTCAAAAATAAATTTTATCCTTGATTGCATCCCTTGTGAAATGTGTTCAGATTCTGAACATGTGTTCACTTTCTGAGCACGGAAATCCCGCCAAGATGTTCATAATCTGAACATTTTATGCCCGTGGCTCTTTATGATAGGTAAGCCGGATTACTCCATCCCTATAAGTTTTGTTCTCCATAAGCCGCCAGTCATTCATAGGTAGTGCTGACTTGAAAAAATGCGCTCCGTTTCCGTCGATGGTTGGAACAACGTATAGTATGATTTCATCTATCACGTTCATCCGTAACAGTCCGTTGGCATATTCGGTATTCCCGGCAGTTACTTCCAACAAATGGCAAATGCTTCCACCTTCCTCCCTCCATTCTTGAAGCACGGATACCGAATAGTCGGATGTCAGCTTATACAGGGCATTGGCACGTATTTCATCCATACCGTAATCTTCGGTTTGAAGCAACCGCTTCCGGGGATGCAGTTTCATCGGACAGCCATCTATTGAGATAACGGCAAGTAATTGTATTTTCGCCATAACGTATTTTCTTTCCTTTTTGGCGAGGCAAAAAAGTAGCGTGCAATTCACACTACTTTCAAGCGATGGCTCTGGTAAAGCCTTTACGGAGAGTACGTGAATGCACGCTATGCGTAAGCATAGCATAAGCATCACGCAATCGTCTCCGTAGTTTCAATTTACCAGATTTTCGCTCGAAACGCCTTGCGGTCTTATGTCTATATCATCGGCGAAAAGTTACCCGATCGCCTGCTATTTTCTGAAATACAATTGCAAAGTTAATCAATTATTGCCATTTACAGCCATACTCCGGTCAGTTTTCTTCATTCAATCCATACTCTACCAATTTATTATACAGCGTTGTCCTGCCGATACCCAGTATCTTTGCAGCCATTTTCTTGTTACCGGCTGCTTGTTTCAAAGCACGCAGGATACGTCCTCTTTCTTCATCCCCGCTCTTCAATGTAAAACAAGCGGAAGTAGCGGACGGTTCATTGTCAAGTTCCAAATCGGCTTCGGTTATCATATCGCCTTCTGATTGCAGGACTGCCGTCTGTATCTTCTGTTTCAACTCGCGCACGTTGCCCGGCCACGCATGGGCGAGCAGGGCATTACGGGCAGATGCGGCAAACCCTTTTACTTCACGTTCCAACTCACGGTTTGCCATTTCACGGAAGAACTCGGCCAATGGCATGATGTCTTCCGGGCAGTCGCGCAAGGGCGGCATGGTTATCACATACTCCTGCAAGCGATAGAGCAAATCCTGCCGGAACCGCTTTTCCGTTACGGCTTTCTGCAAATCCTCGTTGGTTGCAGCCACTATCCTCACGTTGGCTGTTTTGTCCTCCTTTGCACCGACGGGACGGTAACGGCGTTCCTGTATGGCGCGGAGCAGCATCTGTTGCATCTCCATTGTTAGGTTGCCCACTTCGTCAAGGAACAGCGTGCCGCCATCCGCTTCCAGAAAATACCCCGTCTTGTTTGCTTCGGCACCCGTAAACGCACCCTTGACGTGTCCGAAGAAGGCGGATTGTATCAATGACGGGGACAAGGCTCCGCAGTCCACTGCCACAAAAGGTTTATCGGCAAGTTTGCTTTGTTGGTGTATATGTTGTGCGATATGTTCCTTGCCCGTACCGTTCTCGCCCAGTATCAGCACGCTCATCCGGGTGGTGGCTACAAGGCGCACACGTTTCTTGATTTTCTGATAGGCTTCGCCCTGCCGGACGAATATCGGAATGTTCCATTGTAGTCGCTTTTCATGTTCTTTTTGCAGGGTGCGGATAAGCGGTATCAGTTTATCCTCCAACAACTGTTTCTGTATGTAATCCTTTGAGCCGAGCTTCATACTTTCCACTGCCGTATGCACCTCCCCGTAATTGGTCATAACGATAAACACCTGCTGTTTGTCGTTGGCACGCATCCACCGTAACAACTCTATGCTTTCACCGTCGGGGAGGCGTAGGTCGGCAACGACAATATCATCCACCTCTGACTTTGCCAATAGTTTCTTGGCAGTGGCAAGATTATATGCCGACATAGTATCGAAGCTGTCTTTCTTCAGCAGGTTGCAGACATAATCGTTATAGACGGGGTTGTCCTCAATCACAAATACTTTCATCCGACGACCTCCTTTCCTTTTGCGCAAGTTCTATGATAACTGTTCCCATACGAAGCATGGCATCCACGCATTTCCGCAATTCCATTTCGGAACATTCAGATTCTTGATGCAGCAGTTCATACAGGTTCCACAAGGGTTTGTCAGCACGGATAACAGCCCATGAACTTCGCTGACGGTGCATCCATTCGTCCAACGCCTTGCGGTCATTCCTCTCCATGATTTCCCGGACAGCCTGCATATCCTTTTCTGTTTCGGTTATCAAACGGTCGAGCATCGCCCGTTTGTCACCATATGCAAGCAGAGAGGACAAGTCGGGAAGTTCATCCTTGTCCGTACTTGTCAAAAGGCATTTGTCTGATACAGCAACCAGTTCGGAAATGGAAAATGGCTTGAACAGGCAGGCGGTAAATCCATTTTCCAACAGCTCCTCTTCGCTGCAACTGCCGGAGGCGGTCGCCACGACAATGGGAATCTCTTTCGAGTTGCTGACACTTGACGAGCGTAACAACTCCAACACCTCATAGCCGTTAATCTCCGGCATCTTCATATCGGTTATCATGAGGTCGTATGTGTGCTGCCGCATGGCTTCCATTGCATCGCCAATAGTGGTGAACGTGTCGCAATGCACACCTATACCAGCATACATTTCCTTTGTCATGGATAATACCATCGGATTGTCGTCCAATACGATGACAGAATAAGGTCTTTCTATATGAGCCAGACTTTCTGCGGCTGTCTGTTCTTCAATACCAATATCGGCAGTGTTCATTGGCAACTCCACAGTAAAACGACTGCCTTCTCCTTTTTCGCTTTCCAAGCGTATAGTGCCGCCAAGCATCCCGACTATCTGTTTCACAATGCTTAACCCCAATCCGAAACCGTCTTGCGTGGCGGCGTTGGAAAGCCGCTCGAACGCTCCGAACACTCGCTGTTGTTCTTCCGCACTCATGCCGGTTCCGGTGTCCTCTACTACAAGGGTCAGCCTATTGCCGTCATAGCTTATGACAAGTGAAACGCTTCCGGCATTCGTGAACTTGACGGCATTGCCCAGCAGGTTGTCGCATATCTGTATGATGCGCTCCTTGTCGCCATTCAGGATAATACCCTCCGGGCACTCGATGGTAAGTTTAAGATCTTTTGCTTCTGCTTGTTGCGTAAACTCCGTTTGCAACAGCTCCGCGATGTTTTCCAAACGAAACGGACGGACATTCGCCTGTTCCTTGCCGCTGTCCAAGCGGAAGAAGTCAAGCAGGGAGTTGAGCATGTCGGTCATTCTCTTGGAGGCTTGCAGGATATTGTCCGCATAACCGCTTATCTTTTCTTCTTCGTTGTCCTGCATCAGTTCCGCATATCCATGTATGGCAGTCAGTGGTGTGCGTAGCTCGTGGGTGATGGTGTGCATCGCTTTCTTGCGTGAGGCTATCAACGATTCGTTTTGTTTTACTGACTTTTGCAGTTGCCCGATTAAATCTGTTGTCTTACGTTTGTACTGCTTGATGCGGGTGGCATAGCGGTGAATGATGATGTATGAAATAATGAGCAACAGCAGCATGACACCCGTTATGATACCTACCTGCAAGAACGACTTTTCACGCATAGCGGATATTTCCGCCTCACGTTCCTGCAAGTCAGCCTGCACCTTGTGGTCCATCTGCTGGATAAGGGTTTGCAGTTGGCGGTTCAGTTCCGCATTGCGGCTGGCAAGGCTGTCGGCATATTCCGACAGACGATGGCTTTGGGCACGTTGTTGCGCTATCATATCACGGTTCAGTGTGTAGAGCATCGTGGTGGTCGTCGTCGGAGGTGCTTCCTGTTTCTTGCCGAACAACCCGAGAAAACCTTTCCTCCTCTGTTTCTTCGGCTCTTCCTGCCTGCTCGTTTGCACTATCACCGGCACCTGCTTGGCTATCCGGCGGTTGATGTCCGCCTGTTGTTCCAGAGCTTCCATGATGGCGCACAGCCGCTTTTCCTTGTCCTCCAGCAAGTGGCGCACGCTGTCTATGCGCACCGATTCGTAATGGCTCTTGAAGCGGCAAAGCATACTATCCACCGCCATCCGTTGCCGCCGGTATGCCGCCACATCCTTATCGTCCCATTCCAGCACCGACTCGCCCAAAAGAGACAATTCCACCACACCCACATACGCATCGTGTGTTTCCTTGCGGAAGCGGTTGATTTCACGGTTCTCCCGTTCCAGCAACTCCAAGTCGCGCCATTCGCCGAGCCACGTGCAGATGATGCCGCCCACCAGCAGAACTATCAACAGATAGCCTGCGGCAAGCAGCTTGCGGAAATGCTTGGTAGTGGTAACGAATTGTTCGCTCATTTGCTGTTTGTGTAAATACCGTTATTCAACATACGCATATAGGTCGTGGAACTTCGCAGGTTCATGGATGAGAATGGCGGCCATGCTACCGATGACCGCCACCAGAATTATATATCAGAATAGAATTCTACTCCTCAATGAAACAACCATTCTTCCCTTATTTACAATTGTTATAATTATTAAGGCATCTGACCACCAGCGATAGGTGGAATTTCTGTTAGTATGGGATTTCTCGGGATTGAGTTAAAAATTCTTTGGCCACGTATGGCTTGACTTGGAGGAGCGTTTTTCATTTACATCAAGCCGATAACATCTATCGTTAAATGTTATAATTCCCCAAATACCAATGGTTCCTGGGATTCTCGCCAATCCTTCAGTAGGTTTAAAAAGAACAACATTATCTATTATTTGATTTTTAACCGCCCGATTCCATGATGTTTTAATACTATTGTTAGGCGTTGGAATATGAGCAACATACCTAATGCCATTGTGCCTAAAACTGGCCATATAACACCCCGAAAAACCTGAACTTAAAGTATCTATGCCATTTGAAGCAACGACTGCTATTCTATCCGCAATATATATGACACAGGCATAGTCTAATCTAAGAAAACGATAGTTACGGGTATATCCTTTTATTTGAAATGTCAAATTACTTTGCGTGACAATCGGAAGGGTCAAACCTACATTATAAATATTTTGATAATGAAACCGTGCAATATTTGTCATTACTGCTCGACTGTTTGGCAATCTTAATGCTTGAATCAAATTCATATATTTACTTACTGTTACTTTCGTTTGTTATAGGCTCGATACATGATGCCATTATATCCATCAGTTTAGACAGACCTTCGGTCTGCGGCTGCTGACTGGCTGTCACATGTATCTGGTATTTTGCCGTTTGGTTGGTCATGCGGGTGTTCTCGCGGGCGGTCGTGACTTTGCCGCTGATTTCCGCATTTATAAACCAATGTTTTGCAGAAGCTTTTGCCTCTACTTCTGCGTTGGTAGTGCTTTTTACGTTTGATGTATCGGTAACCTCCATCTGGAAATCGACATCCACGCGATCTATGAGCAGGGAAGGAATAGGCACCAATCCTATAAACGGAGCCTTGACACTTTGTGACATTGTTGTCATTTTTCCATCCTGCTGTATCGGTCTTTCGACATCGAATTCCAATATACGCGCTTTATTGCCGCTTTTACCATCAAATGCAATTTGCTGGTAGAAATTCCATGCTGTCGCTGCCAATTCCTGTTGTGCTTCGGCTGCTGCAATAAGTGGAGCTGCAATAAGTTCCCGCATGGGAAGCCCCTTGAATTTGTCAGTCACGTTTGAATCTGCTTTAAGAACTGGAGAAGTTTCTCTGTTTTGAGTCTCTTCCAATGCAGCGGAGATAATTTCTTTTCGCCTGTCCGCTTACATTTTCATTCAAGTTTTCCGCATTTTCTTGTTGCCCTTGGTTCTTTATTTCTTCTGCCATAACATTTGAATTTTAAAATTGTTAGATATTTTTTACAAAATCGTCAATAATTCGGGAAATGCTCTCCGGAGTCTCCTGAACCTTAAAATTGACGCAAACCTCCATGACATCATCCGCATCCGGTTTTATGTTGCTCATCTGCATCTGGAGATTGGCTCTTTGTGGGCTGGATAACAATAAGTTGTTTTCCGGAATCTGTGATTCCACGCTTCCGACCTTCGCCTTGAACTTTATCTGCACATTATCCATCGCAAGATAATGATGGGATATCAAAGCTATAAGTGGAATATCAATAGTCTTGTCTCCAACCATGATTTTTTTCGATTGGAACGTATTTGCGTTATTTGCATTTGTTCCTTCAAAAAGTCTGGTCAGATTTTGTATCTGATGATTCTGTAATGTATCTTGTGCACAGTTTACGGCGTACTGCAAACCATTCATAATATCAGAGAATGAATTGGTTTGAACACTGTCCGGCTCATCGTCATTATTTTTCTTGCCTCTGTGAAAAAGTCCCATGTTTTTAATTTAATTACTTGATTTGTTGCCTTTAATGAGCACCAATCTTGACAATGTCCGGCTTACAGCTTCCATATTTACACTGGAGTCTATATTATTATTAACAATGCCTTGATGCCAAAACCAATATGGTGGATTCTCCGTGTGTTCCATCACGTCCTCCTTTTTTTATTGGGGTTATACTTCGGTTAATGTTCGTTGCGGGCGGAACATTTCCGCCCGCAACGGCTTACTGCTTCCTCAAGGTAGGCAATGCTCCTTTAAGTTCGTAACGCCATTCTGAGCCTGCGTTCTGCAAGGCGGTGTTCATGGCATCAACGGCTTTCTGCCAGGTAACGTCAGTGCCGTCCACCTTCGTGGCTTCGGTGACGATGCCTTCCTTATTGTAGCCGATGCCTTGTTCCTTATTATTCTTCCAATAGCAGGCGATCGCGGTGGCATATTTATATCCAAACAAGCCGCCGATATGCACATTGCCAGTGCTGCTACCCTTACTATTTACGTTGCCCGTGGCATAGCAGGCAAGGACGCTGTTTCCTCCTTTGAATCCCACCACACCGCCGCCAGAGATATCCTTACCGGGGTATATTTCTAAGGTCACGTTGCCCGTGGCATAGCAAGCGGTCATGCTGCCCCAGCTTTCTCCTGCCACACCGCCGACATTGACAGTTCCCTTCACTGTGGCGGAGGAGCTGCATCCGGTCATGGAACCGCTCGTTTGCTTACCCACCACACCGCCGACGTACACCTCGCCGTTGACGCTGCCCGATACCGAGCAGTTTTCAATGGTGCCCCAGCTATATCCTACCACGCCGCCGGCAAAGCCCGAACTGTGATTGTTTGTTATCTGTACGCCCTCCATCACCACGTTCTTCACCGTACCAGCACTATTGAGCCAGCCGAACAAACCCGCATATTTGTCATATGTCGTAACGGTCAGCCCCGTGATGGTATGGCCGCCGCCGTCGAAAGTGCCTTTGTATGAGTTGTCGTAGTTTGTGCCTATCGGCGTCCAGTCTTTGCCTGTGAGGTCAATGTCTGTGTCGAGGGTAATGTTAATGTCGCTCTTACCTCCGTTCACTAATTCGGCTATATTCATCAGGCCATCAGCGGAGGTCACGGTGTAGCTGCCGTCGCTCTCTATGGTATAGCCCAGGTCTTTTGCCGCAGCGAGGGAGACGGTGTAGGTATATTCACCGCCCGCCTGCCAGTCGGTAGCATTCTTCATCTTATAAACGAAGGTTTTGCCGTTGGTGAAGGTGCAGGTAATGAAGGCCGTGCCAGCTGCCACACTTTGCGGGGCTACGAGGGCGGTATAGGTGTTGCTGCCCTTGCTGTACGGGACGATTATATCCGGGTTGTCGCCTTCGGTGGAGAGGCCCGTCAGCCGCACGGATGCCAGTCCCTCGGTGTAGTCCGTCAGAACGATGGTCACCCGCGCCGTGCGGTGGGTGAAGCGGAGCGTGGGGCTACCGTAAGTCACCGTCTGTCCGTCGGCTACGATGAGGTCACTGCCCTCAAAGTCTTTCTGGGCACTTTGGTTGGCTTTTACCTTTACCGCAGGTGGAGTTGTCTCGCCCTCGGTGTAGGGCCACCACGCCGTGACGGTGATGTCGTTGTGGTTGGTCCAGTAGTACGGGTCGGTGGAGGTCAGCGTGGCGCTGGTGAGATCGACGGTGGAGGGCGTCACGTTGTACGTCTTCACCGTGCCGTCCATCAGGACTGCCACGCTCTGCACACCCGTCCAATTGCCATCCGCTGGGGCACGGGTGCCGGCGGTGGCTGTCGCGGCGGGGTTCAGCCCCGTGGCGGTGAGGACGATGGGTGTGCCTTCCGCCCCTTCAGACAGGAAGCCTGCTTCGTCCTGCGTGCAGGCGGCGAGGGCGAACAGCAGGGCGAGGGCTGCGAATATATGGATGTTTGTTCGTTTCATGATGCGTGTTGTTTAGGGGTTGTTATTGTTTCTTTTGCAGTACGGGCAGACCGTCTGTGCCGAGTGCCCACTGGTAGTCATTGTCGGTGAGGGCGGTGTTCATGCCGTCGACGGCTGTCTGCCATTTCACGGTCGCGCCGTCCACCTTCGTGGCATCTACCGTCCTCCAAAATTACGGAATTCTCCTCGCTCGGCATTGCCTCCCCAATAACAGGAAGTTATAGTATTGTAGTTGAAACGCACTATAGCTCCAGATTCATAATCTTTCAATGTGCCGTCAAACCAGCAAGCTGTGATACTGCCATAATTTAAATCGGCTATACCACAAGTTCTACCATATGCAGAAATTTTCCCGTCACAGAGCAGGCAATGATTTGACCATTATTTTGATCCACTATTCCAGCTGCTGATCCATTATTGCCATATAGATTCACATCTATGAGTTGTAGGTTCTTTATCACACCACGTAAATTTAATAACCCAAAAAGTTCAGTAGTCGCTGCTGAAAAGTTTAATCCCGTAATGCGGTGTCCCTGCCCATTAAAGACGCCGGAGTAACCTGGCCATGTGCCTATCTGTGTCCAATCCTTACCCGTCAGGTCGATGTCGGCGGTGAGGGTGCAATTTATCGATTCGTCCTTTTGTGCGGCTTTGTTCCATGCCAGCAGGCCGTCAGCGTTATAGACCATGTAACTGCCGTCGTTCTGTATAGAATAGCCTAAATCCTCAGCCTCGCCGCTTTCGCCGCCGCCGTCAGCCCAGTCACCGATGGTGCAACCCTCTAACGTCAAGCCGGTGGCGTTCACCTTGACGGTGTATTTATAGCGGTTGCCAGCCTCTAATACGACGTTGTTCTGCGGACGGAAGTAGAAGGTGCCGCCGCCGAGTTCCACCTTGACGAACGGCTTGCCTGCCGCAACGGTCTGCGGGGCGGTCAGTGCCTCGTAGGTGTTGCCGCTTGCGTTGTAGGTCTTGATGGCAGTCGGGTTGCCGTTATCGGCGGACAGGCTCACGAGGCTCACCGTGGCACCGGCAACGCTCGTGAATCCCGTGCCAGGCTTCAGTTCGATTGTCACGCGTGCCGTGCGGTGGGTAAATTCAAGAGTCGGGTTGTTAAATTCCACCTTCCGGTTCTCAGCAGAGATGAAGTCGCTGTTCTGGAAGTCAGCCAGTTTGCTTTGGTCTTCTGCCACCTTCACGGCAGGCATCTGTGTGATGTCGGCATTGTCGAAGGGCCACCATGCCGATACGGTAATCGGGTCGCGGCTGGTCCAGTAGTACGGGTCGTTCTCGCGTGAAAGCGTGGCACTCTTGAAATCGGTAGAAGCCGTTACGGTGTATTCCTTTACCGCATCGCCCATCTTGAGTGCCACGGAAGTGACGCCCTGCCAGTCGCCGTCCACAGAGGCACGGGTGGAAGGGGCTGCCAGCGGCGTTGCTTCTACGGACAATCCGGTGGCACGGATGACGACGGGGTATTCACCTTCGGGCAGACGGTTATCGCCAGCAAGTTCGTCCTGCGTGCAGGCGGCGAGGGCGAACAGCAGTGCGGTGGCTGCGGGGATAAATAATCTATGTCTCATAATTCTTCATTCTAATCGATTAATTATTAACATCCTACAGGTCAGCACCCACATCTCCACCGTCTATATCGTTCCACTTTGCAATGGTGGCTTCGCTGACTTCAAGGACTTTGTTGCGTACCTTGACGGTATAGGTATAGTTGTTGCCCGCCAGCAGTGCGCCATCGGGCATGGTGAGTGTGGCATGATATTCCTGACCTTTGTAATTCACAACCAACGGCAGGGATGCAACTGTCTGCGGGAAGAGGATGATCGATGACGTGAGATTGCCGTCTGCCAGATTCATGGTCAGTTCTCCGGTCTGTAGTCCGTTGTCTGCGGTGGCAATACCGTCGGCCGTGTTGAACGTACCGGTGAGTAACAATCCGTCCAGCGTGTAACGTTCAGGCTTGACCACGCTGAAATTCACGCCGTCGCCCGCCTCGAAGGTAAGGGTTATCTGGCTCATGCGGTGGTGGAAGGAGTTGTCTTCACCGCCTTTGGCGGTTTTGTCGGTGAAGCTTACTACCGGGTTGTTTTTGTCTCCCGTGGCTCCTGAAGCAAAGAGGAAGTCGATGGCAGGCTGGTTTTGCTGCGCCGTGGCATCGGTCGTGGCTGTGAGGATGCCTCCCGCCGCGTTGTACGGATAGTAGGCGCGGAAAGTATGGGTCTTTGCATCTTCGATATAGATAACCTTTCCTTCTGCCTCAAATTTCCCGTTTTTCAGGATGAAAGGCACGTTGCCGTACTGGGAATCGTTGCCGATGTCGGTGATGCCGATACGGTCGCCGGCAGTCCAGGTGGTTCCGCTGGCGCGGGTGGCGGGGGCGATGTTGGCGGTAAACTGGGCGGCCACGGGGTCACCGTTCAGGTTCTCGTTGTCGTTTGTTGCAGGCTACCAGTGCGAGGGCGAGCGCTGCAAGTGCAAAAAATCTTGTCTTCATTATATCTATAATTTTATTATTTACAAATCAGCATTTACATCATCACCTTTCACTTCTTCCCAGCCGTTGATTTCGGCTCCGTCCACTTCCATGCCTTCGGGAGTCTCAACCAGCGTTCCGCCGAGGGTCAGCGATTTGCCCTTTCCGGTGTTGAACTCCTTGAGAGCTTCTGTGAGGTCGCTTTTCACGTGGTGGGGCTCGGGTTGCCGTCCGCATAGCGGATTTCAGCCGTCAGCAGTTGTTCCGTGCCGGTCACACCCAGCAACCGCACCGTGGCTTTCCACTTGCCGGCATCGTCACCTTCGGTTATCTTGGTGAAGGGCAGCACGACGTTTGAAGCGGCTCCGTAGGTATCGGTAGCGAAATCGAGTGTTCTGGCTGCACCCGTCAGATAAGCAACAATCTCCGTGATGCGTCCGGCGGCATCACCCGTCGGTTTGACGACAAGCGTCAGTTCGCGTACCTGCTGCTTCATTGCGGCGGTCAGCGGATAGTCCTTGTCTTTCTCGATGCTCACCTGTTTCGTATAGGTGAAGAACCATCCAGGGGCATTGTTCACAAAGGCATCCGTGCCTGCCCGGTTTCCCGTGGCTGCGGCAATGGTGGCGGTGGTACCATTTACCGTGATTCCTTCAGCCGGGTTCCACACCGCAAGGGTGTAGCTGCCCGGAGCAAACAGATGGTCGGGGGCATGGGTGGCGGAAGTCTCCGTACCCGTATAGTCGCCCATGGTGACCGTCCACGTGGCAGGTATGTTGATACCCTCACCGCAGGCCGACCAGTCGGCTGTCACCGCAATTTTCCCATAGTCGGGATGCGGCGTGTCATAAAGCGCGTCCTTCACGCAGGAAGATAGCAGCACGGCGGCTGTCATTCCTACCATATTTATATATTGTCTTGCTTTCATACTCTATTCCTCCGTATTAGAATAACTTCCATACCAATGTCACACCGGCGTTGATGGGGCCACACCAATTTTTTGTCTCGTTGCCACAGCGCACGCGCACACCATCGATGACTTCATATTTTTCGAAATCGGCATTCAGGTAGCCCAAGCCGAGGTTGAAATCAAGAGTCAGTGCCTTGTTCAGCCGCAGCTGATAGCCGGCGGTGATGCCACCACCCATCAGGTCGCCCTGCTTGCCTGCTTCGGAGAACTTGTAGTTGAACTGTCCGGTCTTGAACATCGCACCCAGATACCAGGCTTTCTTCTCACCCATATAGTAACGTACTTCCGGAGCCACTTCCCAGAGTGCATAGCGGCAATCTTTGTCATTCCAACTCCAAGAAGTCCACGAGCCGTTTACGGCAATGCCCCACGACGGGCAGATGCGCCATTCCACGCCAAGATCTGGTGTCATGGTAGCCCAGCGCAGCAGGTTGGCACGCAGGGAAAAATGATAGTCGGTTGGGGTTTCCAATGGCGTGTCGGCAAGTGTATTTTGTTGAGCGGTTTTCTCGGCTTCTGCCTTTTCAGCGGCAAGTCGGGCTTCTTCCGCCTTGCGCTGCTCTTCGGCAAGCCGTTCCTGCTCGGCACGCTTCTCGGTTTCTAAGCGTTCGGCTTCCGCCTTGCGTCGTGCTTCTGCTTCCGCATCCGTCACGGCTGTTTCCTTTACCGGTACCGTCAGGCGCACGGTGACAAAATCACCCTCTGTCACATGATTGCGGGTAATGAAGTTTTCTTCCTTGATTTTCGCTCGTGTAATCAGTTCTGATTTCACACGGTTGGCTCGAATCTTCGCTGTTGCAAGGTTCTTGACTTCACTGCTCTGCGAATTGCAGTATCCGTCAACCAATAGCGGCAGTTTGCCGTCAAGAATTGTTGCTTTGTTGTTTTCGATACATTCCAACAGGCGGGCAAGTTCCGTGTCATTGCCATTCCAAGGCACGTAGAACATGTCCTTCTGCGGAACGAACCGGAAGGTGTAGGTCGTGTCTGCTTTCTGCTGCGCAATGACAGGAAAAGTTAGCGTCATCAGCCACAGAAACAGGGTAAGAAAAGTGATTTTTCTGCTCATATAAACTTGAATTCATTATCTTTGTCATCTCCAAAGGTAATAAATGCCATTCAGCCGACCCAAAATATTAACAAAAACTTTTTTTGCTAAAACACAGCGTTTTATAAAAATTGTCGTTTGAGCACTTTTCGCATTGTCGTCTGAGCACTTATTTTGTCAAATCGGCACTTTTTGAGTTGTCGAATTAGCACTTTTGTGGCTGTCGAATTAGCACTTTTTGTAGTATGAGCACTTTTGGAAAATGGGTTTCTGAGAGCTTTTTCATCGGATTTTTACCACGCAAATCACTTCAGATTTGCTTTTTTCCACTTGGCAGGCGTACATCCTTCCTTCTCGGTAAATAATTTGATAAAGTTACTGCGGGAAAGAAAACCGGAAGACTCAGCCAGCTTCTGTATATTGATCTCCGGATGCTCCTTCAGTATGTTTTTCGCATACTCCAACCGGAGACTGGTTATCCATTCGCGGAATGTCATTTTATACGTAGTCTTGATATAAGCGGAAAGATAGGTACGGTTCGTATGAAGTATTTCGGACAGTTCTTTTATGGTAAGTCCCTGCTGGACATAGCCGTCTGTCTTTATCCAGTTGGCCACTTTCTCTATAATTTCTGTATAGGACACTGGAACTTCTTTCTCAGAAACTATTTTAGGTTCTGTTTCTGTATCTGTCAGAAGTTCTTCTTCAGACTGTATATCTTGCTCAAAAGCATTTTCCACCTGTTCATAGAACAGCAGGTAGTTCTGATAGCTGTAGAAAAGATAGCTGTAGAACGGTATTGACGACAAAATCCAGATAAAAACATATTTGTCTGGCAGAAATGTCAGCAATCCGCATCCGACACCGAAGATAACAGCCCAATAAGTGAATATGGAAAGCCATTCGATATATGTACCTATATCATCCGCCTGAGTTTCATTGAAAATCCGAATGGCTCTACGGTATGCAATTATGACTCTGCGAGCTAAAACGACTCCAAAAACGACTAACCATACAGCTAAAGCAAATAAAGAGAATTTTTGCATGATTCCGCTTGGCAACAGGAACAACACAACTCCGGAAAGAGTTGAAAATATAATCCATAAAATGATATGTGTCCACACACGCCGTTTGGTAATGTAAAAACGATCAAGCAACATTATCAATGCCGAACTGAACAGAGAATAGCACAGGAAGTATGTGGACATGTTCATCAATATGGCAGAATCCGCATTTTTGAATCGGATACCAAAGAAGAAATGTACCGAATAATTTGCCGAAAGCAGCAGCATAGCTATACCCATAATCTGTCGGGAGCGGAGATAATTCTTGAAAATTTTCTTTTCAGGAGTCTTTGCAAACAAAAAATAAAAGCCGAAGAATAACATCAACGGCAGTGCGGTATAAAGTGAAAAACTGTATATAGATGGCTCCATTGTTATGCTTATTTGATTTTGATACAAAGTTACGTCTTTTTCTTCACAAATAGACACATAATCTATGATTTAACGTTATAGATTCGGTCATATTAGATTGAAAAATTATTAGAATTAAAGCCAGTGGTGAAAAATTCAACCACTGGCTTTTTCTGTCAAGACTTCGATATTAAAGTTTTACACCTTTGGATTCCGATAAACCGGGTCTCCCTATAATTAAATGACTGCGTACAAAGTCCACGTGCGGGCTTTCCGGCTGTTGTTCCGTCTGTTTTTTCTCGTTGCCTTGCCGGTTCTCTTCTGTGTTTTCCTGAGCCGGAGCCAGCTCAAGCTGTATCTTGCGGTCCAGTGCGGCGAGTTCGGACTTCAGCTGTTTCAGCTCGTCCTCCTTCTTCCACACCTTGCCCGCTATCTCCTGCAACTGCGGAATCTCCTTTTCCAGCACTTCGTTCTTAGACTTGTACTGGTCGATGATGGTCGGAATCCTCTCCAATGCGTTCAGAAAGTTTCGTGCGGCAGCAATCGGGTCTGCCATCGCCAGATGCCCGTTGTTGTAGGTGTACTTGTAGTTACCCTCCACCACGAAGCGGTTGTCAGTGAACTCCAGACCTTCTTTGAGTGTCCTCTCGCTGACCACCTTTATCGGAAAGCCGTAAAGTTCCCCGACAGCCTTGTACAGTCCACCAGTCGTGGCGTTCTTGGCGATTTCCTGCAAACGCTTACCGATGACCTTCTCATCCGTTGAATCCACGCCGTCCACCTTGACAAGATTAAGGCGGCTGCCTTCCTTATCAGTCTGCACAACGGAAAGAAAACGGTTCCAGTCTTCCGTCATGGCTTCGATGAAAGCCGTGTTGTTGCGCAGTTCTCCCGTCTTGGATTCCAGCTTGAACTCCGAATCGCGCTTGCCCTTGTTGAACGACTTGCGTTCCCCTTCGAGCGAGGCGATACGCTTCTCTAATTTCGCCTTATCCAAAAGGTCGGTATTGCCGGAGAGCAACGCCATATACTCCGAGAAGTTCATACCCGATTTTTCGTCCATTGCTCCCTCGTCGATGGTACGTGCGCCCATCGCTCCGCTTTTGAGCTGCGATATGAACGTCTGCTTGCAGTGCAGCAGATTGAACTTGTAGCTGTCCAGCGACTTTTCCACCGCGTAGATGATGACATCCACGTTATTCTCGGCAAAATGCTTGGCAATCTCGTTCCCGGCTCTAACACCCCGTCCGTCACGCTGTTGCAGGTCGGACGGTCGCCACGGTGTATCAAGGTGATGGATGGCGACACATCTTTTCTGCGCATTCACGCCCGTTCCGAGCATACTTGTGGAGCCGAACAGCACGCGCACCGTCCCGGCGTTCATGGCATCTATCACCGCCTTACGAGCCTTATCCGTCTTACACTCCTGAATGAAGCGCACCTCACTTGCCGGTATGCCGTAATCCTCCACCAACTTGCGTTTTATCTCGCTGTACACGTTCCATCCTTCCCCCGGCTGATATGTACCCAAGTCGGAGAACACGAACTGCGTTCCTTTGTGCGCATCGTATTTGTGGTAATACTCCGCTATCATTTTGGCGCAGTGGCTCGCCTTGTTGTCGGAGTGGTCTTCGTAATTGGGGTCTATCATGCGCATATCCAAAGCCATCTTCCGCGCGTAGTCGGTAGCGATGAGCATCTTAGCCTTCTCTTCCGTTTCAGACAGCGGCAACCTGCCCAACAACGTCGCGTCACCTGTCTTGGCAAATTCCATCAGTTGTTTGATGAAATACTCTTGGTCGGGTGTAGGCGGTATGTGGTGCAGTATCTCGTTCTTGTGCGGACGATCCACACCCACGTCCTCCGCCGTGCGGTAGTCGGTGATTTCGTTGTAAAAGGCGGCAAGCTCCGGCACTTTGATGAAGTAGCGGAAACGCTCCTTCTGCACCACGTTGTTTGTCACGTTGAACTCGAAGTCGGTCGTCTTCTTGGCGAAGATAGCCGCCCATGCGTCGAAACAGCGGATGTCCTGCCGTTCCAGTTCCTTCGGGCGCAGGTACTTAAAGAGCAGGTACAATTCCGTCAGACTGTTGGAAATAGTCGTGCCGGACAGGAACGTAGCCCCTAAGTCTTTGCCCGTACGCTCCTGTATAGTTCGTATGGCAAAAAGCATATTCAGGGCTTTCTGGCTCCCCTCCGAGTTTCCCAACCCCGCCACACGGTCATGCCGGGTGTTGAAAGTCAAGTTCTTGAATTGGTGGCTCTCGTCTATGAAAATGTGGTCGATGCCCATCTGTTTGAAGTCCACCACGTCATCTGTGCGCGACTTGATGGCGTGTTCCACTTTCTCTAACTTCGCCACAAGGTTGTGCTTGCGCTTCTCCAATCCTTTCAGCATCGCCCGCGACACGTTCTTGCCTTGCTGCCGTAAGACTTCGAGGTTTTCCTCCACCGTGTCAAGCTCCGCTTGCAGGATGCGTTGCTGCAACTCCGGTGACTGCGGTATCTTGCCGAACTGGTCATGCGACATGATGACGCAATCATAGTCATTGTTTTTGATGTTGTTGAAGAAACGCACACGGTTGGCGGTCGAGAAATCCTTTTCCGAAGCGTAGAGGATGCGGGCGTAGGATAGGCCGCCTGATAGGTGGCGGCAATCTCCGCCACATTCGCTTTCAGCCCGATAATCATCGGCTTGTGCGCCAAGTTCAGACGCTTCATCTCATGTGCCGCTATGCACATTATCAGCGTCTTGCCGGTTCCCACCTCGTGGTCGCAGATCCCGCCGCCGTTCTGTTTCAGCATCCAGACGCAATCCTTCTGCGACGGGTAAACGCTCTTGATTCCCCGGCTTGCCAGCCCTTTCAGGTTGAGGTCGGGAAAAGTCTGGTGCGAGCCGTCATACTTCGGGCGCACGAAACAGTTGAACTTGCGGTTATACATCGTCGTGAGCCGTTCCTTGAACTGCGGCGACTGTTCTTCCAACCATTCGGAGAACCCGTTACGGATTTCGTCTATCTTCGCGTTGGCGAGCTGTATGCCCTCGCTGTCGCGTACCTTGATGTCGTTGCCGTTCTCGTCCTTGCCGATACTTTTCATCATGTCGGGGCAGGTGTTGTGCAGGGCGTGCTTCAACAGGTGCATACCGTCATAGTTCCGGTAATAGCCCTTTACTAAAAACTCGTCCGTGATCTTCATGGTGCGGTAGCCGCACGCCACGGAAAACTCGTCCATGCTTGCGGAGTAGGCTATTTTCACGTCCGTGTCGAAAAGGTGGCTCATGTAGGCGGCATACACACCCGTGGGAATCCAGCGTTCCCCGAAATTGAAGTCGAGGTCTTCAAAGGCGATGCGCTGCGGTTCGGCCTCCTTCAATGCCTCCCACGCCTGTTTCACCTCCGGCATCCGCTCACTTTCGGGATTGTCCTCCATCCAGCCCTCTATGCGTTCCGCCTTCTCTATCACGTTCCCCGCGATGAAGCGGTCTTTGATTTCGTAACCGGTTACGAGCGGGTTGTAGAAGATGCGCCCCTTGAGGGCACCAAGCAGTTCCTCTTCCGTGGTGTCGGTTATCTCCCGCATATAGCCGAGATTGACCGTGCCGAACTTGTTGAGCGATGCGGACAAGGCTTCTTCGGGAGAGCCTGCATTGACACGGCTCTCCACCGAGAAGGAAACGGGACGGTCGAAGATGTCCGCCTTGACAAACTTGCCGTCCTCCGCACGTTCCAGCGAAAGGATGTCGCGCCCTCCGGCATCCATCATCACCAGTTTCACGTTCTGTCTGGCGTTGAGGTTACCGTAACGCATGACAAACTCATCGTAGTAGGTGTTGAGATACCCGCGCTGCGGTTTGTGTTCCGTATGGTTCTCCGTCTCGTGGCTATACAGACGTTCGTAAGCGTCACGGAGCGATATATACAGCATCGCTTTCTCTTTTTGATAGCCACGGAGGTCGAGCGGTTGGAAGGTCGCACCGTAAGGCGTGAGGTCTTTCAGGTAACCGAGATTGCGTGAAGCATCCAGCACCATCGAGCCGTCACGGTGGTGTGGCTCCAGCAGGCCGTTGAACGGACGGGGAGAAAGGTCCATGACTTTCTCCTTCGGCTTTTCCGTTTCAAGTTCCGGGAACAGGGAAGTGGCAACCGTTTCGGAAGTAGGCACAACTTCTGCCAGTGTTTCAGGTTGCTTTATTTCTTCCGTTTGTTCCGGCTTTTTATCCATATTGTCCGAAGAAGGCGCAAAAGCAGGGTTCAACGTGTCTTTGATACCCATCTTTTTCAGTTGTTCCTGCCTGTGCCGTTCTGCCTCAAGCCGTAGGGTCTTGCGCCGTTCCGCTGTCAGGCTCATCATTGTCTCATAGAAGCCGTTGATGGGAGGATTGGTTTCCCAATCCAGAGTGGCGTAAATGTCGTCCGGGTCGTTTGGCTTTTCGGCATTTTCCGGCTTTTCTTCCTTATTACCGTTTACCGGCTTGGCGGCTTCAACGGGTGGAGTAACTTTGACCTGCGGTTTAGGCGTGGACGGCATAGGCTTCGGCTTGCTTTCCTTTTTCGCTGCCTTTTTCTTTTTTAACGGTTCCTCTATGGGCATACCCCAAAGGTCGAGCAGGGTAAGCTGCACGGCTGACGAATGATTGGGTTGGCGCGGCTCAATCTCCGGCTTTTCCTCTATGGGCTGTGCCTGCGGCTTCTCCACTCCCTTGACAGGCTCAATTACAGAAACGGGGGCTATTACAGAAGGTGATACCTTTTCTGTTTTCGGAGCAGGTTGCACTTCCGCAGCCGTGCTTTCCTCCTTTGTCGGATGCAGGCTGTGTTTCTCATACAGTTTCCTGTCAAGTTGTTGCAGTTCTATTTTCAGATGCTCCCGCAAGTCTTCCGCCAGTTGTGCGATGTCCCCACGGTGCAGGAGTTTATAGGCTGGTTTCCCGTATGGGTCGGTACTTCTGATTAAATCCGTGTGTGAAAGCGAGCCGATGCTCCATACATACCCATTTACGGAAGTGCCGATAGGGGTCTGTTCGGTCTGCACGAAGAGTTTTTCGTTGTAATACAGTTCACCATTCTTTCCGCTGTTCTTTTGCAGGATAATCAGGTCGCTGCCCACCTCCGTTCCCGCGTTATCCGTAAAGAGGTTGTTCGGCAGGCGGGCTACGCCCACCAGATTGGCATGGTTCATCATATACTCGCGTATGGGCGCGTTGGTCGGGGCATCCAGTACCCCCTGCGAGGTGATGAACGCCACGATTCCGCCTTCACGCACCGCGTCAAGGCTTTTCAAGAAAAAGTAATTGTGTATCGTCCGTGCCACCGAGCGCCTTGCAGGATCCTTGCTGCCCGAAAATTCCGGGTCGAACACCGCCACATCGCCAAACGGTATATTGGAGACAGCCACATCAAAATGGTTCATGAACGGCTTTTCTATCTTCTCGAAGCCCTGTACCCTTACTTTCTGTCCGGGATGCAGGTGCTTCAGTATCTTGCCCGTCATCAGGTCTTTCTCAAAAGCCATGATGTCCGCGTCCGGTCTGTTCTCCAGCACGGAGTCCACGAATGCACCGACACCTGCCGACGGCTCCAGCACCCGGTCGGGACGGATGCCGTGTTCATGCAGCACGTCCGCGATGGTCCCGGTTATCTCCGGCGGGGTATAGAAGGCGGTCAGCACGGACTGCTTCATGGCATCCATATACCGTTTGTACTCCGTCTCGTCTTTTGTGTTCTCCCGCAGCAACCTGTGCAGTTCCACGGTAGGGGCAAACAGTTCGAGGTCGGACTTCGCCCAGTGGACGGCATCCGTCAGTTCCCTTGCAGGGTTGAGTATGCTCTTCAGTCCCCCGAACCCGCAATAACGCTCTAACAAGAGCCGTTCGCGTGCGGTGGGTGTGCGCTGTTCCCTGTCAAGGAGGAATGCCGTCCGTATCGCCTCGATGTTGTCCCTCAGCCTCTGTTTGCGGTTAAACGCCATACTCTTCGATATAGAGGATGACGGCTCCCGTCAGCTCCGTGTAGAGCAGGTCATATTCGGGCGACAGGGCGAAATTGTCGTCCGAGAGGTCATAGATGGAGAATACGTTTCCGACAAGCGGCAGCAGCTTCTGGGTAAAGGCTTCACATTTTTCTTCCGGCACTTCACCCGCAAATTCGTTCTCCACGACTTCGCGCAGGATGGCGTGCCTGGAGTAGCGAAGGCCCTCCGTCAGCACCTTCATCGCCAGTTCCTGCGCCCCGTCGGCAGGATAGCCTTCGAGCCTTGCCCGTTCATACGCTTCGGCGGCACGGTCGGTTCTTTCTCGGATGAAGGCTTCATCGGCTGCCTGTTCAAACTTGTTCGTGGTGAGGTAGTCCAGCAGGTACAGACCGTAATAGGAAAAGTCGGTCCGACCCTCGTTTTTTTCTTGTTGTTCATTTCTTTGGAATTTAGTGGATTGATAATGATGACAGGGATAATCGTTGGAAAACGAGAAGAAAAAGGCACCCGGTATCCCTCCGAGTGCCACCACTAAATCCAAAGTATGAGTGTAATCCGGTATCGAAGAACAATTCATTACTCTGAACCAGTGGCAAAGTTAAACATTTATTTTCTTCTTTTCGCAGAGGTCGCTTTACTTTTCCTTTCTGGGAACACGAAAACCGTGTTATAGTCCCCGTCAAAGGCGACTACGGCATCAAAACTCTTGCCCTGCTTGCTCTTGAATCCTTTGAGCAGTTTCGTGTGTCCGTCGGTGAGCAGGTTTTTGATTTCATCATCAGAGAGGGTGCGGTTTGCTTTCAGGCGGAACACGGGCAGACCGCACTCCGCGTTGTCGCAGCGGACGACCTTGCCGTAAAACTGCATCGTCCCCGCTCCGCACTTGGGACACTTGCAGCCGGAATCCCTGCGGGCGAACAGCTTGTCGCACGACAGCAGTTCGGAGGTAATTTCCCGTGTATATGCCTCAATCTTCCTGCGGAAGTCATCGGCGGGCAGTTCCCCACGCTCGATGCGTGCCAATTCCTTTTCCCATTCGCCCGTCATGGCGACATCGGCAATACGCATCGCCTTCACGACCGAGTAGAGGGCAAGCCCTTTTTCGGTGGGGACAAGCGACTTCTTGCAGCGTTCCATATAGCCGCGCTTGAAAAGCGTTTCGATGATGGACGCACGGGTGGCGGGCGTGCCGATGCCGCAATCCTTCATAGCCTGCCGCAATGCGTCGTCCTCTATCTCCTTGCCAGCCGTTTCCATCGCGGACAGCAGGGTGGCTTCGGTATGCAGCGGCTTGGGTTTGGTCTTTCCCTCCGTGATGGAGGCGGCTTTCAGTGCCAGCGTGTCGCCTTCCTGCCAACAGGGAATGGCGGCGGTTTCCTCTTGGCTGTTGTTCTCTTCTCCATTCTCCTTGCCATAGACGGCACGCCATCCGGCCTGCCTGATGATGCTGCCTTTTGCCACGAACTCCACTCCGGCACACTCTGCCGTGACGGTGGCAGTGTCCTTGACGCATTTTTCGGAGAAAGCCTCAAGCATGCGCCCGGCTATCATGTGATAGACGGTGCTGTCCTCTTTGGAGAGGAACAGCGGCTTCTCGCCCGTGACGAGCAGGGCATGGTGGTCTGTCACCTTGCCGCCGTCCAGGCTGCGGCGTGTCGGTACGGCTTTCGGCTGCAACTTGCCCTTCCATTCGGGCAGGCTGCCGATGAAGGCAAGCAGCTTGGGGATTTCCGCGAACACGTCTTCGGGAATGTAGCGGCTTCCGGTTCGCGGTAGGTGATGAGCTTCTTCTCGTAGAGCTTCTGGGCGATTTCAAGCGTCTGTTCCGCCGTGAAGCCATGCTTGGCGTTGGCTTCCTTCTGGAGCGTGGTCAGGTCGTACAGGAGCGGTGTTTCCTCCGTCTTCTCCTTGCGTTCGGCTTTCGTGACGGTGGCTGTGCCTGCCGACTTCACCTTATTATACAGTTCCGTCGCGGACTCTTTCTCTTTCCATTTTTCGGAAGAGGAAAACTTCACCGTTCCTTCATCGCAGCCGTCCGTTGCGATATGGAGCTGCCAGAAGGCTTCGGGGGTAAAGCGGCGGTTCTCCCAATAGCGTGCGCACACCATCGCCAACGTGGGTGTCTGCACCCGCCCGACGGAGTAAGTGCCGTGTCCGGCGGCGATGGAGAGTGCCTGCGTGCCGTTGATGCCCACGAGCCAGTCTGATTCGCTCCGTGCTTTGGCGGCAAGATAGAGGTTGTCGTATTTGTCGCCCGCTTCGAGGTTGCGCAGTCCCTCGCGGATAGCCTTGTCGGTAAGCGAGCTTATCCAGAGGCGGACGAACGGGGTGGTGCATCCGGTATAATGGTAGAGGTAGCGGAAGATAAGCTCACCCTCGCGTCCGGCATCGGTCGCCACGATGATCTGTTCGCTTTCCTTGAATAGCCGGGCGACGGTTTTAATCTGCGCCACCACGCTGCTGTCAGGCTTGTAGCCCTTCTCCGTCTTTACCTGACGGGAGACGAGCGTGAAGGTGTCGGGTATGACGGGCAGGTTGTCACGGACAAAGCCGCGTATGCCGTAACCGTCGGGCATGGCAAGCTGCACGAGGTGTCCGAACGCCCATGTCACGGCGTAGCCGCCTCCCTCGAAATATCCTTCCTCTCTCTTTGCCGCGCCCACGATACGGGCGATCTCACGTGCCACAGACGGCTTTTCTGCAATGATTGTCTTCATATTTTTCTGTCGTTTTGAATTTTACAAATGTTACTTCGGATTTAGTGGCGGACACCGGATTACATCTTCATGCCCTTATTGTTTTTCTTTTGCGGCTTCTCCTGCTGCTGTTGCTGTGCGGTGTCCTTCGGGGCGGTCTGTCCCTTCCGCAACGGCTCCTTCAGGTTCTTGGTAGCCTCGTTGGTCTTGCCCTCGCTGTTCACCGCCACCTGCGTGCGGCTCTCGTTGGACGGGGCGACCTTCTGAGCGTTGTCGGGGTTGGTGTCGTAGCGGTACGGGCGTCCCTTCTCCGGGTTGAACTTGATGTACATCGTGGCGTGGAAGCCCTGCTTGTCGGTCACGTTCTCCAGCTTTATCGCCTTACCCGCAGCGTAGTCGGCTTTCTGCTGGTCGGTGAAGCTCACGCCGCTCCATTTGCTGATGGGGCGGATGCTGCCGTCGGCGTTCGTCCACGTGTTGCGGCGTTGCTCTTTCTGTGGGGCTGCGGAATTTTCCATGCCCTGAGCCTGTCCCTGCGTGGGATTGTTCTTGGCTTCCTGCATCTGGGTGGTACGGGGCGACCTGCCAGTTCCCGGTACGAACTCCACGCCTCGCTGCTCTACATTCACTTGAAGAGTGGTGACGAATTTCCTGCCGTCGTTGCGTTCGATGAGCTTGTCGCGCACGGGCAACCCGGCACGCAGCATATCCTGTTCCTGCTTGGCCAGGTTTTACCACGCATATCTGGGCTCCGGATGTTATCCGCTTCAAGAACAAGTGGTATCTGGCTTATTCCTGTTCTACTTTTGGCAAAAATACTTCTGCCATCGGCTTGCTGAGCAATACTTCCTTATCTGATAAGGATGGATGGAAGGATGAGGCTGCCTCGTCGCCTCTAAGGGCGATAGAGACAACTGGAATGCCATCGATCCGAATTTCATTGTTGATGAGAAGGGGAACCCTTGGCTTACCTGGGGCTCTTTCTGGGATGGCATCCAGATGATCAAGTTGGATAAGAAGACGATGCATGTCAAGAAAGGCGCCAAGCCTCAGACCATCGCCGCCGTCATGCCGTAGGCGATGCATCAGCAGAACCGAATCCTACTTCTAAGTTTGCCGGTACCAATGCCATCGAGGCTCCTTTCATCATGAAACATGGTGGTTATTACTATCTCTTCGTGAGCTGGGATTACTGCTGCCGTGGCATCAAGAGCAACTATCGTGTTGCCGTGGGCAGGAGCAAGAAGGTGGCTGGTCCTTATCTGGATAAGGAGGGTAGGGACATGCGCAATGGCGGTGGTACGCTGATTCTGGAAGGCGATAAGAAAGAATATGAGGCGATGGGCCATTGCTCTGCCTACTCTTTCCCTGATGGCGATTTCTTCTTCTGTCATGGTTACAGCGTGCCAAAGAATGGCGCCAGCATCCTGGTTCAGAAGAAAGTCAACTGGACGGAAGATGGGTGGCTGACGCTGGAATAGCCTCGATTTTTGAAACACGGACAAATTGAATTTGTCCGGCTCTTTTGTCCGGGCGTTTGTAAATGGTTAAAAAAATTCGTGACTTATGGGCTGTCGGGCAGTTTGTCCGGACAAATTCAATTTGTCCGTGTTATTTTCTTTGCTTTTATCTCTATGTTTTCCACTTCGGAACTCATAGACTTAGGAGTCATAAAACTATGAGTTGTTTTTGTTAACATTGAAATTTTTCGATGAAAACCTTTGCATATATGCATTTTTCTTCGTAAACTTCGCAGCGGAATATAAAAAAAGAAAAGCTATGGAAGAGATTAGAAAATATCCGGTGGGCATACAAACCTTCTCTGAGATACGAGAAGAAAACTATGTGTATGTGGATAAAACTAAGTATATTGTGGATTTCATAAGAAATGGATCCAAATATCTGTTTCTGAGTCGCCCAAGACGATTCGGAAAGTCTCTTTTTGTCTCTACGCTTCAGGCTTATTTTGAAGGAAGAAAGAATCTGTTTGATGGGCTTGCCCTTGGGGATTATGAGAAGGAATGGGTAAAGTATCCGGTTTTTCATTTTGATATGAGTACGGCAAAGCACATGAATCCTGCTGACTTAATCAATGAATTGGAAGGTAAGCTAAGCCAGTTGGAACAAATCTATGGTACGGAAGATTGGGCTATTAAGGCTAATCAGCGTTTGGAATGTCTGGTAAAACGTGCTTATAAGCAGACGGGGCAGAAGGTAGTCATTCTCATTGATGAGTATGATGCTCCATTGCTGGATGTCGTGCATGAGAAGGAAAATCTGGTAGACTCCGTTTGATCATGAAGAACTTCTATAGTCCTATTAAATACTTGGACCCTTGGTTGCGTTTCGTCTTTATCACAGGTATTACCAAGTTCTCTCAATTAAGTATCTTTAGTGAAATCAACAATCTGGATAATATCAGCATGTTCGACCAGTATTCTGCTATCTGCGGTATTAGTAAGACGGAACTTCTGAATGATATGAAGCCAGATGTGGAGTTGTTGGCAAAGCATTTAGGCAGAACCTTGGAAGAAACAATAGGTGAACTTACGTCATATTATGATGGCTATCATTTCAGTGATCATTCAGAAGATATATTCAATCCTTTCAGTCTTGTGAAGGCCTTGAAGAACAAAAAGGTTTCGGCTTATTGGTTCAGTTCCGGTACGCCAAGTTATCTCATCAAGACTTTGCAGAAGTATCATGTGGGAGTGATGGATATTGAGCAGAAAAGTGTAGGGGTTGATGACTTTGATGTTTCGCCAGAGCAGATGACTTCAGCACTTCCTTTGCTCTACCAGAGTGGTTATCTTACCATCAAGAAGTATAATCCGCTATTGCAATGCTATCAGCTGGACTATCCTAACAGGGAAGTGCGCATAGGAATGTTGAAATCGCTTGCGCCAAACTATCTGTCTCCAATTCAATTGGATAATAATAGTTTTATCTTTGCCTTTTTGGAACAGCTCTATAGCAACAACATGGATGGCGCCTTGCAGAAGATGCAGCTTATCTTGCTAGTATCTCCAACCGTCTGTCTAATAAAAACGAAAAGGATTTCAAACGGTGTTCTATCTCATTCTTCAACCTCTTGG
>OKWF01000008.1_pt1 | contig 32638 bp, 45 predicted proteins | sample 1607031 | NCBI WGS metagenome assembly OKWF01 (sample SAMN04414079, study PRJEB24778) | human gut metagenome | material: faecal | host: Homo sapiens | reverse complement strand
CCCGCAAATTTACAGCAGTATGCTGCTACGTTCGAATACACTATCTGTACTCGAACGGTATAGTAGACGACTTAACGGGAACGTCGATAGCATTGGTTACGGCGTAACCCTTATCGACAAGCTCCGTTACGAAGAATATCACATGACAATTCTTCACGACCCAACTTTCATCCAAGGTCATCGTAAAGAGATGCTCACCGGTACCGCCGGCAGCCAACGCACCGACCTCATGGCCGGAATAATCCGAACCAGAGTAACGACTATTCACGTGGCGGATAACATTATTATGCGTGTTGAAATCGTAATCCCCCTTCATACCATTGTTCAGTTGAGTACCTGTCAGACCATCTTCCAGCACCCAAGCGCCTACGCGGAACGAACCGGAGCGAGCAGCCTTCACCGTAACACGAGCGACCAGTTTGTTTCCAGCAACTTCCATACCGACCGAAATACCGGCACCGGCATCCACAGAGAGCGATTTGTCGATATTTTTCTTGATGTTGGATACGTTGTTGTTGTAACCATTATTCCCTACCCCTGTCTGGAAATCGAAATTTACATAAGGATACGTGCTGACACCCATAGCGTAATCCAAAGGCACATCGGGCTGATAAGGATCACCCCCATAGGTGTGACAGGCTGCCAGTACGGACTTGTCCGCATATTCGGCCGACTTGCGTACATCTTCCATCGCAGCAATCATAAAAGGACAGTAGCCGCACCCCAAGCCCGTGAACTGCGTGATGAGCGTCCGGCGAACGAACGAGGTGTTGTCCGGCTGGGGATCTTCCGGAGCGTCAGGCACCGAGAACTCTACAGCAGAAATGGTTGTCGGACGATCTTTGGTATTGTGGGTCTTATAAGCAACCCAGAACGAAAATTCACCCGGCTCGGTAACGGTGTACACGAGCGTGTTGTCCTCGATGGTGAATTTCGAAAGGTCGAGCACGTCGTTGCTCTTGGCATCGTAGAAAGCGACTGCGTCGAGCGACAATTTCACTTTGTCGTAATAGACATTAATGCGGGCGGCATCCTGCCCGTCGGCATTGATTACCGTCGTCGATGCCGTCACCTGCAGACCGTTTTCGATGTTTTCATTCGTACCCTCATCGCCGTTTTGATCGTCACCGGGGGTCACCGGATCCTGCCCCGAACATCCCGCGCTCAACATAGCCATACAAAGCGCAGGGATAATGAATTTCTTGAATTTCATAATCTGTTTTTAATTAAAAGGATGAAGTAATCACAAGGTTCAGCCCCGTGTAAGCCGGCATATAACGACACGCCCCTCCCGAACAAACATAGCCTGCACGATTGCGGCCGTAGCTGAGTTGAATACGCGTACGATTTTTCAGGTAACTGAATCCTGCACTGTAATAATTCGTTTTAGTAAAGGAGTTAGCCTCGGTCTCGTCGAGGTTATACATATCGCTCACAAAGAAACTCCAATGCGGCACCATGTTGAACTCCACCAAAGCCGCGACCCAGTCACCCTCGTAGTCGGTCGAATAAAGGTATTGCGCCTCGACGCGCAACGACTTTTTCGAGTCGAATTTGTAGGTGACATCGCCTATGAAAATGTTGGATACGTAGGTCTGACGCTGGAAACCATGACTCGGGTTACGCTCCTGGATCGAAACAAGCAGCGAGGTTTTGAGTTTCTTGTTCCACTGGCGCTCTACATCGATGTTAATATCACGCCACATCAACTCCCGCTCGCCCGATTCGCTCTGCTCCGAACGCAGCGTATAGAAGGTGGATAAGTTGGCGTGGAAATTCCAGTAGCGATGACGGTTCGACTTGCTGCGATACGTATAGTAGAGATCCACCTGACCGCCAATTTCGCCATCGGTATTAACGATATACGGCTCCAAATTAGCCAACAGGTAAGTGTACTGGCGCGTCAGAGAGGGCAGGTAGTTGAGTACATTGCCCGTACCAGAGCCGTAAAGCGAAAGCATCGTCCCCATACGGTCTAATCGGCGGAAACTACCCGAGATGCTGAAAGGTCCGTAGTTATAACCGGCCTCGACCAAGATGGCGTTGCCGGCTGCGGCTACGTCCGCAACAGTCGAGTAGATGTCTTTCCCCTTATATACGTATTCGCCTTTGAGCGAAAGCCCCTTCCAGTCGAAATTCAGGCGACCCGAATACATGTTCAGGTTGGGCGAGGTAAGTCCGCGAGAGGCGAAGTCGATCGTCTGATCCTTGTCGAGCGACTCGTAGCGGTTGACATAGCTGCCCTCGACCGAGAATTGCGCAGCGTTCCAACCGAAAATATCGTTCAATGAAATGTGCAGATCGACACCGCGCACCCACGAATCCGCATAGTCGGTGTAGAGCCGGGGACGCCCGTACAGACCTTTCACCTCGACGTAGTCGCCGAAGCGGTAGATACCCTGCACACCCTCGATCGAATTGTTGAATCCCAGCTGACGGTCTTCGAACGAACGAAAAATAAGTCCGCTGCCGAACTGGTCGAAAATATCACCACCGCACGGAATAGTTGTGATCCTGCCACTGGATATACTTCGAGGAGAGATAGAAGTGATAGGCTCCGGGCTGCTGACCGATCTCATATCCCTGCAATGCAGGGAGATAAGCGTCAATCTGGAGTCCCGCAGAAAAACGACCGTTCATGTAGTCGAGTTTCATGTAGTTGTTCGAACCGAAACGATCGTCGGGAGCAGTGCCTGCTGCACCCAATCCCGAGTCGTCCTGGTAGTAGATCGAGTTGCTCTCGAAACTACCGGAGAGCTGGCCCTCCCCCACGCGAACCTGCGCCGAAACGGCAAGCGTCGCCAAGAGTGCAAGCGCCAAGCCAAACAGTTTTTTCAACATATCGGAATCTTTTTTCGATTTAAAGAGTAACTCTCTTCTGCTTCCATAAAATACGCCTCCGCACCTCCAGCGGATTTGCGCATCCGGTTATTTTATAAAAGCATAAAGCAGGGGGAAAATTCCCATTCCGGGTACCTCCCCCTGCCTTATTTCAAAAGAGTCTGTTAGCGACGGATATATTTACCTGCCGCCCGCTGCTTCCAACGCTCGCGGAGCGACTTCTCGGCAAGAGGAGTAACCTTAAGCGGCTCGTAGCTCTTCGCATCAGATACGCTCGTGCGGCTCAACGGGCGGACAGCACGCTCGGCACCCAGCACATCGTTCGTCGTCACGGACTTGCCGCCCTTGACAACCGACTTCACGGACTCACCATTCCAACCCTTGGTCAGCGTCAGTGCGCCGCATACCCGGGTGTCGGTCGAATACTGTCCTCCGTACATTATCTTCGCTGCATTCGGGTAGTAAGTATCACCTTGGTACTCATATCCCCCTACAGTGATCGTAGAGTTATCGCTGCTAATCGTTACGGGGAACTCACCCTGCGTAATCGCCATTTTGCTGATACCAATGAAATAGTACTCGGCCCCCTTGTTCCATAACGTAAGCGGCGGCAGGTTGGTTACGTCGAACGGAGCGACTACGGAACCGTCGGATTTCATCTCGAGATACCACTTCGGACCGAAATCGAAGAACATAGACTCCGTATCGTAGCCGTTGTACTCTTTCGTAGTTGCGATGAAAAGGTCGTATGGCGTCTTCCAGCCGGCCAGGTAGTTGGTACTGTACTCGTACTTCGGACGGTCGATATCGAGTCCCAGGCAAAGCAGGCGGTTCTGGCCGCGCAGACGCTCATTGTAGAGCTTAAGCTGCTTCTTGAAGCCCTCGTACAACTTCTCTACCTGCTCTTTCGAGTAGTTTGTGTTATTCAGATAGTAGTCAATGACCTCCTGGGACAGACTCTCCGGACACGTCAGTCCAGAAACGATCTCCACCTTGCAGGTCATCGGCGCCTCGCCGCCCTCGTATTCAGCCGACAGCGTCCACTCACCCAGCAGACTTTCGAAATACTTCGAATCTACCGGCTCTTTATCAGGTACAGGCATAGAACGCTTCTTGCCGATGGCAGAACCATCTTCGTCGGGATCGTTGCCGGTACCCTCGTCATTGTAAGCGATTACACCCAGGTAGGTGTTGGCGTCGGGACGGGTCGAGAACATTACGTTGTAACCCTCGGCCGAGTTGATCTTCTCGATCTCATCCGGAGTAAACGCGTTACCGTTTTCGATCAGGTCGGTGTTAGTCTTGCCGGCGTTGAGTTCGACCTCCCACTCACGCTCGTAGTTGGCAGCGTACTTGGCAGTCACCGCGTCACCCGTAGTACATTTGATATTGAACCAAACTTCGTAGGGCGACTCCTCATGACCTTCCGGAGCATCGATACCGGTAACGGTTACCTCGGGAGCCGGTTTCGTAGGTTCGGGCAGCGTAAAGCCTTCGAGTTTGGCGAAAGCCTGCTTCGAACCGGTATTATCGTTGATACCCACCGCATAGACGTAATACTTCATACCCGGCGTGAACTTAATGAAATACTCCGTCAGGTTGAAAGAGAAGTCGGTCTGCCCTTTGGCTATCTCATAAGTCTGGGCATTGAGGATGTAAGGTGCGTTGTAAGAGGTCAGCGCCCACTGCATATTCGACAGGTCGCCTTTCAGCATTGACGTCTTAATCCCCTCCATATCATACTCCTCGAAAATACCAAGACACAGGTAGGATACCCCCTCGCACAACTCGAAAGTGAGCAGACCGCCGTTGGGTCTCAATTTATCGGTATTGATCTTGATCTCACCGAGTTTTTCGGGCTTCTTGTTGGTAACCTCTATCTTCTGGTAGTAGCCGGTCCAGAAATCGCCCTGCTCTACATCGTCGGCACGGGAACCGGCTTTTCCCAAGATACCACCGCCACCGCCGACAGCTTCGTAGTATGCGTCCTGATCCCAAAGGGGCAAATAGTATCCCTGACCGAAGCCCCAAGGGTGCTCGCCGGATGCGAACTCGCCGAGCAGCACATAATTGAGCTGTCCAGGCACCATCGGGTTCCAGAGCGTTATCATCGAGCCTTCCTCATCGGTCACAGGCTCGCCATTCTCGTCGCGTATAATCGAATTCTCCTCGTTGAATACGAAAACGGTGTTCTCAGTGATATAGTTGTGATATATATCGTCGAAGAGATTCATCATGTCGGCGTCGGTATAGTTCATCATACTCTGATAATTATACGTCAACATGTCTATCAGCAGATATTTGATCACATTCTCGGGATCGGTCGGCTGGAATTTCACGTTCATGCTAAAACTCATGTAGTCCACGTCAAACACGTCGTACGCGTTATCGCCGAACGAAGCGGTCTTGGCCTCAACCTCGAGAACCTTCTCAAAGAACTCTTCGTTCGCAGTGGTGGCAGCCACATAGATCACATACTCCGTATCGGGGTCCAGTTTACTTACGGTCAGCGAAGAAACGCCGTCCGCAATCGCAGATTTGACGCCGGTCGCAAAGACGATCGTTGCCGTCGGGGTCTCCTTGGCATCGGCCTTGGGCGTCGCCAGGTAAGCAATTTCTGTCAAATTAGCGGCAGTCACCTCCAATTTGACTGTCGAATACTGTGCTTCAAGGAACTTCACTTCCAATGAAGGCCAAGTACCGGGGTCTGGTTCTGTCTTGTCGTCGGTACACCCCGTCAATCCTACTCCTGCAAGCAGCATGCATACAAGAGAAAATAAATTAACAAATAATGTTTCATAAAAAATTTTTAATAAGACAATTAAGGGTTTCTTCGTTTACAATATTATCATATCACCATTCGTCTGCGGTTAAAGCAAACCATCTGCATGGCCTTTTCGCAAAATACGGGTGATAAATAATAAAATTATTTAATAAAAAACAAAAACAGAAAATTTCACCAGCTATCTATTTCCGCAATAAATGATCCACGACGAGATTCCTGCTTTCGGCGAAACGCCGGATCTCATCCTGCTGGTTGGCAAGATGCTGTTTTCCCATGCTGACACGTAAATAACCTATTATCATAATACAAATGATTTTAACCGAGGCAACGTCGCCTCGGTCGGTAAAGGTAAGCGTATGCTTCGGGAGCACCGGAATACAAAACCTTCCGGCATAAACAGTCCGGACCAGCCGCAAAGCCCGGAAAATAGATGGAATTATCATATTCGTTCGCACCGAATGATCCCCACAGCGGTTTTCTACCTCCGAATTTGGATTTTTGCCGGATTTTGCTTAATTTGGTGATATTGATCCTCTCGGACAAAGGCTACCTTCCATGACGAAACACACGATAATATTTATGACATTATTCATTTGTTCGAGTTGTCGTAGCTTGCAGGGCACGGTATTTTGCATCGATCGGCAATCGGACAATCTCAACAATCGGTTAAAATTATCGGACTACACCCTGGACCGAGCAGGCAATTCCATGATTACGGATCGGGATACGGTCTATCGGTTAGCGCTGCTTTTAGGTAACGATACGACGGGATACGGAAATTGGAAACAATATTATCGAATTCCTTTCGACGGGAATCGTACCATGAGATTGGTCCTCGACGGAGGCGACGACCCGGGGCCGCGAGAATATTTAATATTGCACGACGAACACGGTAAAATTGTTCGCTATATCGAAGTTGCGGCGGAATATGGAGATGGCCCCCGCTCCAAAAAAATATATAGCGTGCTGACTAAAGACAGCCTGTATGTTTACACGGTTACTACGGAAGCATTTTTGACCGGCGACGATTTTATAGACGATACGAAACCTGCAACAGCGGATACGATGAAAAAAAGCTACCATATCGGCGACTTGACAGCGATTTACAGGTAAAACTTAGTTAAAGATTGTTCGGGCAAAGCTCAAAATTTCTCAGCAGCTCAAAATAATTCCGACATTTTACGGCATCGGATTTGGCATTATCGGAAATATTGCGTAATTTGGGTTGCAATTCGATACTCTTTGATGGCAAAAGCGACTGTACGAATTTTCAAAAATCACGGATTCAAACAAATCAACCGGAATATCGAAGAACTGAAATTTACCCTATTAAATTATAACACGGTCAGTTTCCTACGTAAAATCCGGCAGGAAAAACCGCAGCGGCAGCGAATATGAAACGAATAAGTTTTCTGGCGATATTCTTCGTCATCGCTTCTCTCGGTGCCATCCACGCCCAACAACGCACGGGTTTCGCCTATTACGACCTCGACCGCCTCTACGACACGATCCCGTCGCTCTTCTACGACGACACGGACTATACACCCGAGGACGGCTGCGCTGGAGCGGCGAGCGTTACCGCGCCAAAGTCGAACGGGCGGGCGCTGTAATCGGCCGAATGGCGATGCCGCTCGCAGGAGTGTATGGAGTCGAAAACGAGGAGGTTGTCAAAGACTTGGTCCGGGCGTCGGACCTGCCGTACAGTTATGTGCACCGCACCCTCAATACGCTGGACGGGATGGATTTCGCCTTGCTCTACTATGCCGACCGGTTCTTCACGGAACGTATCGAAACAGGTTATGGCTACCTCTGCGTCGAGGGTATGCTGGACGGCAAGCCGACAGCCGTATTGCTGACACGCGGCGACCGATATGCCGCTGAACTGCTGGAGGAGCTGCGCGAACGCACGCCCGGCATTCAGATTCTCTGTGCAGGCAAGCTCCCGTCCGGAACTGCGGAAAAGCTCTCGCTCAGAGACGCATTGACCCCGGCCGAACGCCGGGGTCGGGGCAATGCCTACGCACGGGGCGGCTGGTGGCTGCACGACCGAATCCTGACAGACACGACGCTGACCGTCATCCGGGCCGATGTTTTCGCCCGGCGCGACCTGCTCGATCCCCGCAGCGGAACGCCCCTGCCGACCTATCGGCGACAACGCTATACGGGTGGCATCGGCCGATATTTTCCAATATTTTTATATATTAAATAAGTTTTTTGATTATCCGAAAAATCATCGTATCTTTGCCCCTCCGGAAAAGACGGTTTTTTTCACCGTTGCCTTCCCAATGGAAGGCCTCGCCCGCAGCCCGGCGGAAAACAACTCTGAAACAGCACATTTATTGGGAAAAACACTATTATAATCAACAACGACAAGTTATGGCAGACGTTAAACGAGTCTATACCTTCGGGACAAGAAAGGAGACGGAAGAGCAAAATGAGGGAACTGCTCGGCGGTAAGGGTGCGAACCTGGCCGAAATGAACCTGATCGGTATTCCGGTTCCCCCGGGATTCACCATCACCACCGAAGTATGCAGCGAATACTACGCACAAGGACGCGAGAAGTCGTGGGGCTGCTTCGCCCCGAAGTGGAGAAGGCGATGAAGAACATCGAAAAACTGACCGGCATGAAGTTCGGCGACAAAGAGATGCCGCTGCTGGTATCGGTTCGTTCGGGCGCACGCGCTTCGATGCCGGGCATGATGGACACCATCCTCAACCTGGGTATGAACGACCAGGCCGTGGAAGCCGTAGCCAAGCGCACGGGCAATCCCCGTTTCGCATGGGACTCGTACCGCCGTTTCGTACAGATGTACGGCGACGTGGTGCTGGGCATGAAGCCCGCTTCGAAAGAGGAGCACGATCCGTTCGAGGAGTTGATCGATGCGCAGAAAGAGAAGCGCGGCGTGAAAAACGACACCGACCTGACGACCGACGACCTGAAGGAGCTGGTGCACAACTTCAAGGCAGCCGTAAAGAAACAGACCGGCGAGGATTTCCCGGCAAATCCCTGGGATCAGCTCTGGGGCGCTATCTGCGCCGTATTCGGTTCGTGGATGAACGAGCGTGCCATCCTTTACCGCAAGCTCAACAACATTCCGGCGGAATGGGGCACGGCCGTATCGGTACAGGCGATGGTATTCGGCAACATGGGCGACAACTCGGCGACCGGCGTAGCCTTCTCGCGCGACGCAGCAACGGGTGAAAACCTCTTCAACGGCGAATACCTGATCAACGCACAGGGCGAAGACGTGGTAGCGGGCATCCGCACTCCCCAGCAGATCACCATCGAGGGTTCGCGCCGCTGGGCCAAGGCACGAGAACGTATCGGAAGCCGAGCGTCGCAGCAAATACCCCTCGCTCGAGGAGGTGATGCCGGCCGTATATAAAGAACTCAACGAGATACAGCACCACCTGGAGCAGTATTTCAAGGATATGCAGGACATCGAATTCACGATCCAGGACGGCAAACTCTGGATGCTCCAGTGTCGCAACGGCAAGCGTACGGGCGCCGCGATGGTGAAGATCGCCATGGACATGCTGCGCGAAGGCCTGATCGACGAAAAAGACCGCCGTACTGCGCTGCGAGCCGGCCAAACTCGACGAGCTGCTCCACCCCGTTTTCGACAAGACGGCGATGAAAAAAACGCCAAAGTCATCGTAAAGGGACTGCCCGCATCGCCGGGCGCAGCGACCGGTCCGGTGGTGTTCTTCGCCGAAGATGCCGAAAAAAATGCTCAAGGAGAAAAACCAACGTGCGATTCTGGTCCGCATCGAAACTTCGCCCGAAGACCTGAAGGGCATGCTCGACGCCGCCGGCATCCTGACCGCACGCGGCGGCATGACCTCCCACGCCGCGGTCGTAGCGCGCGGCATGGGGCAAGTGTTGCGTATCGGGTGCAGGCGAGCTGCAGATCGACTACAAGGCACGTACGATCCGCGTAAACGGATATGAAATCAAGGAGGGCGACTGGATTTCGCTCAACGGTTCGACAGGCGAGGTGTACCTGGGGCAGGTAGCGACACAGGCCGCCGATTTGAGCGGCGACTTCGGACAGCTCATGGAGCTGGCCCGCAAGTACTCGGTGCTGAAAGTACGCGCCAACGCCGACACGCCGAAAGATGCGGCGCAGGCCTTTATGTTCGGCGCCGAAGGTATCGGTCTCTGCCGCACGGAACACATGTTCTTCGAAGGCGACCGCATCAAGGCCGTACGCGAGATGATTCTCGCCGACGACGAAGCCGGCCGCCGCGTAGCACTCGCCAAGTTGCTGCCGATGCAGCGCAGCGACTTCGAGGGGCTGTTCAAGGCGATGCAGGGCCATCCCGTGACGGTCCGCCTGCTCGATCCCCCCTTGCATGAATTCGTCCCCCACTTCGAGAAGGAACAGCGCGAACTGGCCAAGGACATGAACGTTCCCTACGAAAAGATCGCGGCCAAAGTGGAGTTGCTGGCAGAAGTCAATCCGATGCTGGGCCATCGCGGCTGCCGCCTGGGCAACACCTATCCCGAAATTACCGAGATGCAGACCCGGGCCATCATCGAGGCGGCTATGAACGTAAAGAAAACGGGCATTCCCGTACACGTGGAGATCATGGTGCCGCTGGTGGGCAACCACAAGGAGCTGCGTTACCAGAAGAACATCATCGACCAGACGGCCGAGAAGGTCTTCTCCGAACGTAACGACCGCCTGGAATACATGGTCGGCACGATGATCGAAGTTCCGCGTGCGGCAGTCACCGCCCACCAGATCGCCGAAGTCGCCGAATTCTTCTCGTTCGGCACCAACGACCTGACGCAGATGACGCTCGGCTTCTCGCGCGACGACATCGCCAAGTTCCTGCCGATCTACCTGGAGAAAGGCATTCTGAAGAACGACCCGTTCCAGATCCTCGACCGCAACGGCGTGGGACAGTTGATCCGCGAGGCGGTATTCAAAGGCCGCGGCACACGCGAAAACCTCAATGCGGCATCTGCGGCGAACACGGAGGCGAACCTTCGTCGGTGGAGTTCTGCCACTTCGCAGGTCTGAACTACGTGAGCTGCTCTCCGTTCCGCGTGCCCATCGCACGCCTGGCGGCAGCGCATGCGGCTCTCAAAGAGGCATAAAACGATATACATGCGACGAAATCCTCCCGAACCGATCGTTCGGGAGGATTTTTATAACCACGACCGGCAACTCCTATTCAGCGAATTGCTGCGCCACCGCCGCATCGTAGTCGGCATTGGTAAAAGTATAGGTCCAACGGGTTCTGACCGCGTGAGATGCCGTTACCTCCTCCTCATAATTCCAATCAATGGTAGGGTCCTGCCTCGAATAATAATCGGAATCGCGCGGCGGCTGATACCCCTTGATATAAATCGCTTTAGTCCCATCCTCAAAGACAACTTCCACATACCGGATATAGCTCGACGGAGGTGGACAGTATGCTATTGCCCCATCCACCCTTTCGCTCTCAAAAGTACAACGGCTATCTATAAAAAGCAAATCGAAGTATAATAACTGATATTCAGATTGTTATTCATCATGTCGGTATTGAAATATCGAGAGAATGTGAATCTTTCTGCATAAATAACCGAGAGTTGCGTTTCCAAATCATTACCTTGTTTTGGGATGCCTGCGGTTACATACAACGGTTATTTACAGTCTATTACGCTTATATTCATCTTGTCGGACGACTCTGCCGAAATTATTTTTGTCCACCTTAAAAAAGCAGAGTTTATGCGCAGTACTTTCAAGGTCTTGTTCTACCTCAAACGAACAAAGAACACCTCGCGTGCAGTCTATCCGGTTATGGGCCGCATCACGATCAACGGCACGATTTCACAGTTCAGCGCCAAGATCAACGTTCCGGAACAACTGTGGGAGGTTAAAGGCGGCCGAGCCAAAGGCAAAAGCGTCGAGTCGGAACGCATCAACCGCCATCTGGACAATATCCGCATCCAGATCGGCAAACACTATCAGTCGATTTGCGATCACGATCCTACGTCACGGCTGAAAAGGTCAAGAATGCCTGGCTGGGTATGGGCGAACGATACCGGACTCTTGTGAATGTTTTCGAACATTACACGAATGATCTTTTCAAACGTATCGGCGTAGATCGCTCAGAAAGTACCTGGTGGCGCTATCGGGCGTCGCTCGGGCATCTCCGGGCCTTTCTGAAACACGAGTACAACCTCCACGATATTCCGCTGCTCGAATTGGAACAGTCGTTCATCGAGCAATACCACGTCTATTTGAAAACTGTCTGCCATTTGAAGGCGGGCAGCGCATGCCGCTACATAGATTGTTTGAATAACGTGGTGAAAATTTCGTTCAACAACGGTCTTATGCCGCGTAATCCGTTCGCACTTTACCGCTATTCCGCTCCGAGGGAACCGAGAACTTTTTCTCAGCGAGAAGGAACTGCGGATTTTTTCAGACGACACGATTGAAGAGTGCCAAACACGAATACCACCGCGACCTGTTTCTTTTTTCCTGTTTTACGGGAATTTGCTACAAAGACATGCGCTATCTGACCTGTGAACAAATCATACCGGACTCGGAGGGGCACCTGTGGATACACGGTAACCGTTGCAAGACGGGTGGAGAATATATGGTCAAATTTCTCCCTGCGGCTTTGCGTCTTCTGGAAAAATATCGCGGAACAGCTCCGTCACCGCTTGCATTCGACATGCCGAAACTTAGCAGTATCAATTGCTCCTTGCGTCGTATTACCAAACAGTGCGGTATCTCACGGCACATAACCTTTCACTGCGCACGTCATACGTTTGCCACGACACTCTGCCTTTCACAGGGTATTCCTTTGTCAACAGTTTCCAAGATGCTGGGACATAAACAGATCACCACGACACAGATCTATGCGCAGACTACACCGATAATGATCGAGGATGCGATCGATCGTGTCGAATCCCGGCTGGGCGGTAAATTCGCAGTATAGCGTAATCATGGATTAAATCATCCACTGCAAGGAAATTTCATGTAAGTAACAGTGTAAGTTACAAAGAATATCGGTCGGGAGTTGTCACCTTTGCACCGTAACCAACTATCTCGATTATGGATAAAGACGACAAACTCCGCCTTGCGGAAATTCATGCAATGGTCAAGACGCTTTCCGTGGACCTTCAATTTTTGAGACGCCATCGCAACGTGCTTTTCGGGACACCGGTTCTGGAGTTCAACGAGGTTTGCTCGGTGCTTCACCTGAGTGCCCGTCAGGTGCAGCGCCTTCGTGAGCGCAAAGAACTCGTCGGGTTCAACGTGGGGCGCGGCGCTTGTACTTTCAGACGGAGATCTATGACTACCTCTCCCGTTTGGAGAGAGAAAACCTCAAACATCCCGAACAGTCAATGGAACAGTGATTATGGATCGACCGAACAATCCCAGTGAAACGAAGTATCTGCTGATCGGGGAAGAGGAGTTCGAACGTCTTCTGCGCAGCTATTATATTCTCGGCAAGGGGCTTCTGGCTTTCGAATATCTCTGCGGTCACAGCGACCGTCCGATGTACCTGTCAGCCGAGGGCGTGTGCGAAGTGCTCGGCATTACGCGCGACGAGTTGGACGAGCACCGCCTGAAACGACAGATCAAGGCGAAAGTTTTCCAGCGGCAGATGATGTACAGCCTCTACGATCTGGTACTCCTCGCCGAACGTCTCGTGCGCCATAAGATCCGGTACAGGCTCTCGAAAGCGCCCCGCTTCGATGCGACGGGCCAACGCCTGTGATTCGCGTTGTATCTCAGCTTATCAAGACCGGTCGTTTGCGGCCGGTCTTTTTCTCCGATTTCGTAAAAGCGACGAAACGACAGCAGGAAGAAAGGAGGTATAGACAAATACCATATATCCGATCTACCGGCCCGCTTCGAGGGAAGCCTTTCGGAACTCTTTGAGCAGCGTCATCAACTCCAATGCGGCTTTACGAGCCCTCCGTCCGGCTGCCTTGTTGCCTTTGAATCACTGAAGATATGCATCCTTCTGAAAAGCTGCGATGCGATCGTTGATCTGTTCGAGTAATTTTTCCATATCGATTTTTATTTGGTCGTTATGAAACAAATATAGGCAAAATCGGCTGCTGTCGGACTCTTTGCCCGCTTTTTTATGCATGATACGGTATCGTCCCGGTCGGACGCGGGGCAAGTTAGCGGCAGGCTCACAGTCCCTTATCGCCTTTTCCGCGCACGATCTTCCCTTCTTCGAACGGTATCGCACGCGGAAAAGTCGCACGGGCCGCCTGCCGCAGTTTCCGCCCCGTCGTCCGACCATGCAGGACATTCGGTCTGGCGACACAATAAGAATATTCACCAAATTGTTTCGAACCATGAACATCTATCGGATTTCGGCGGAAGGCTACGCCATGTATCTCTTCCGCGTTGCGGCGCGTACACAAGCTGCCGCCTGTATGAAGCTCTCAGTGCTGCTCGGCATAGCGGCCGAGAACTGTCGCGTTATGGAAACACTTCCTCTGAACGACCATGTACGGGAAATCGAATCCTGCCGTACGCGGGTGTCTGCGCGATGATATGCTGGATGGACCAGAAGAGCTTTACACGCTTGACGCTTACTCCCGACTATCGAACTACTTCGGAGATACAGAGGGCACAAGGCTTGTTGGAGGAAGTTTTGCCCACTATTCCCGATGCGGAACTGTTGTACGGCGTTTTCTATAATGAAAATACGGAATACTGCTCGTTCGAACAGAGCCGTATCTGTTTCCGACGCAACGGAATCCTCTTTCGGATCAATAAGCAGTATTTTCCCAAACCGACCTATGCGATCGACATCGACACCTCGAATTTCAAGCACATAGATCTTCATATGCAGGCTCATATCCGGGATAAATATCCGGCACCGCACCGCATCGGTATCCTTTCCGAGCGTAAGGTCAATATTTGGGTGGACTACCTGACTAAGATTTGGCACGACCTGGAACACCTCGATCGAGAACGCAATGCCCATATCTCCGCCCATCGATCGCGGTTGAACAAACTCCCGGATGTTAAGTGGAACAAAGATCGGGACAGAGGATCTATCGAGCGTAACGGTCTCTGCTACAGTTTCCGCTACGAAACGGGCACGATTCAGGAAAAGGTATCGCTCGATTACGGCCCCTGCACGCTCGACGACTTCCTGGCTCTTTCAGATAACCGCTACAGACCGAAATGCTGAACCTTTTCAAAACGATTCCGAATCGGGAATGATACCCTTTCCGGAATATTTCATACGCAACCTGTATGTCCATCGCTTCCGGCTGTCGAGCCGGAGCGCTGACACGCGCCGCCGGATCGTCCGCTGGCTGTTTCTGCATTTCCACGTCTATGACTACCACCCTGCGGATGCTGAAACTACGGGACGCTACCTTTCGCGGGAACGGTTCCCGCCCCTGCTCTTTATGACGCTGACCGAGGATTTTCGCAAGGACTCCTCGCTGTGTCTGCGGATAATCTCCACCGACTTCTATACGCTCTATCTGGAAGGGAACGTCTATTGTGACGGCCGGTGGCATAACATTCGACTGTAACCTGTTCCCGCCTGAAAGCGGCGGGAACGCAAACCTGTTTTACGATGGCGAATATATGTATCAACCGCTTCTATTGTTCGACGGACAATGAAGCGAACTACGAAAAGATTCTCTACGGCCTCGGCGATCGGTTCGACCTGTACGATCTCGACGGCCGCGACAACTGGATGCGCGGGGAGTTCGACTCGAAATGGTGCTATCCCGAGGAGGCGATCGCAGCGATGATGAAGACGTGGAAAAGGACCCGACGCTTCATATCGAGATCGTCTCCTGTGAGCCGGGGATGCAATACCTCGAAGCGCATATCTACGACAGCGGCATGTGGAATAGCTTTTAATAGGATGAAACGGAATTTTCGAGTAGGTGTACGCTACACGTTCGAAGGAGCCTACACCGTTCGGGCGGTTTCCGACAAGGAAGCCGCCCGGCTTGTTTTACGACGATGCGGCCTGACGTGCGGCAACATCCATACGACGCTCGACGAGCTCACGTGTCCGGATTGGGACTTTCCTACGCATCCCGACACACGGATAGGAAACGTCGAACCGATCGAGATGCCGGAGCGGAAGGCTTAAAATTATCAATACGAACTAATCTATGACCAAATACAGATTTTATGAGGACAGGAAGGTCTCGGTATAGGAGCGCATCTACTTTTCCATCGAGGCCGCAACGATCGAGACAGCGGAGGCTCAAGCTGCGGCGATCGCTCACAGGTCCCTTTACGCTGCGGCGTGCGACGACGCTGCGATCGAAATCGAGGAGAGCGAAACGCTAAATTGAATTAAGACCTATGAAACGATTTGAAAAAATTGCTAAGCGCTATGCGCTTGCGAACAGCTATTTCAAAAACCGGCTGCTTATCTGGCCGGATACGCTTTGCGAAATTCACGATTACCTGCAACAACACGGTGAACTGCCGTTCCGCTACGACGGGGATAACTGGCCCTACGACGCACTGTGCGAGCAGCAGAAGCGACGCGGTGTCCGCCTGTCGCAGTACCTTACGCCCGATGCTAGGCCCGGCAGATAGCCGCCCTTGCCGTGCGGTATTTCGAGAATGACAGCCGTATCATGGACGTCTGCTGCGGTACGGGACAACTCACCCGGGCCTTGATCGCCGCAGGCGTACATCCCTCGCAGATCGTGGGATTGGAAGTCGACCGGGAGCTGGCGGACTTTACGCACGCCTGTATCCTGTGACGCAAACGCTGATCGGGCCATATCGGGACATCGATTTCCGCTGCGAGAACATCGTTGCCAACCCTCCCTTCGAAACGACGGAGGTCGTCGATTTCCTTTCGTGGCTTGCGAAGGTACAACAGCCGGGCGACCGGAGTGTATTGCTGCTTCCGCACGGTTTCATCGACAAACAGCGCCCCAAGGGCATACAGGAAACGCTGCGGCAATTCGAGGTTCTGTACCGTACACCTATGCAGGAACGGTTCGCGCGGACAAATGTCACAGCCGAAATAGTCGTTCTGGAGCGACGGTGATAGGAGCCCGAGATTTTGTCTTCAAATTAAATAGCGAAAGATGATATTTATTCCCAAACCTTTTTGTTTATTTTCACCTCTTTTTCCGAAAACTTGTACGACGAAATATATCTTATGTTTTTAAGCGCATCGAGCAATCGAAGATTGGGGCCGTTGTTTTCGAGATTGGATGTTTGCGATCATGTACGGCTATATCGGAGTACGGCTTTGGTAATGCGGACAATAAATTCTCTGTCAATGCGATATTTTTGGGATTAGCTGTAATAGCCTGCGAAACAATCAGGATTCGATTTTTAATATTGCTTGCATTTGCAATAACAGCCACCAGACACTCTTCGTCCAAGCTGATTTTTACCTGAGTCAATAGGATACATATTTCTGACGCCAAATCTTTATTACTTTCGATTATTTGAGCTTTTAATAACGGTATTATTGTAGATTTTTCTTGTACCGTAAATGCATTGGATGTCAAAAGACTTAAAGCGATATCCACTGAATATTCGATGCAATCGATATTTTTCAAGTAATCGTTTTTATGATGAATCAGATATTTAACCAATGTCGAAGTCCTATGAGAAGCAATATTTGAGGTATTTTCGTATGTGAAAGCAATCATACCAACATCAATGAGATAATCTACTCTGTCGGATTCGAGATCGGCGAGATATTGGTCTGTTTTTATCAGATAATTGAACGATTGGGCAATCGTCTGATATGCTCTGAATTCTAAAATATTCGATCCAATGAGGGCATCGAACAAAGCCTCTTTTTCAGCAACTGAATCTTCGCAAACGTGACTTCCCAATTCCGTTTTATAGTGTTCGATGTAATGTTTCAGAAGTTCCGATACCTGACTTTCGGAAAATGCGAAGTACGCCGCAACATTCTCCCAAGACGGTTCGATAAGTAATAACTCGATCGCCAAATCTTTTGCCCCATCCGATACGCTTGCTATGTCCGAAATTCGTTGCTGCTGTGTATGAAGATAAGTTTTCTTTGTTTCGGAATCAATCATGTCATCGTTAAGTATAATCAGTAATGCCTCTTCGTCCTCATCGTTTATCGTATGTGAAAATTCTTTCAGGCATAATACAAGATTTTGCTCGACATAGGAAACAACATCCCTGCTCGCGTATTCCTTTACTCGTTTCAAATTTAGATTTTCGGGATTTATTTTGTCCATACCGGCCAGATAGTTCAAAATGACACACAAGTTCCCACAATTAAGAGCATATAGACTGTTAGTGATTACATATTGCAGCAGGTCTGCTGAGTCACTATTTAGCCGATTGTATTTGCCATTATTCGATAACCATTTCAACTGCTCCAGGCCTATCGCTTCTTTATGGTCGGTTAAGAAAGAGTAATTATTATCGAGCCATGTTCGTTGTTCTTCGAACGATTCGACAGGATTGCAGAATTTGAGCCATCCTTCTATTAAAGCAGTACGTTCTGTTTCATTCGGATAATTTTGTATTGCCTGCCAATTATGTTGTGGATTCCATTTGATGAAACGCTGAAATAGTAATTGTGAATGGTGCCCGTTCTGATAATATTGAGCTATAAAGTCGAGCGGGGCATTGTTTCTCTCAATACGTTTCATCAATAATTCAAACTTCTCGTGAAATTCCCCATTATGAACGGAAAGACAGTCTGCCAACTGAATGTTTAGTACTGAATCGTAATTGAATGTAGACAACGGTATCTTCTTGGCAAAGTTTCCGACCTTATCGATTTTAGCATTATAGTCGCTTTTGATTGCTTGCTTCATAGTAAGAAGCAGATGGTAATCACTGAGCGTTATCATGCCTTCATAAAAATATGAAATATAGTCGTAATAGTCTTCGTCAATATATCCTTGTCTGAGAAATACATTCAACATCGGAGCCAACTTGATACCTGTAAAATCAGTACATTGCCCCATATCGTATGACGTGAGTAATTCATGCAGTCGCAACGATTTGATTTTTCGTTCTTTCATCGTCGATATGCTTACGTTCGCATTGGATTTCTTGCGGCAATTCTTCAATGGCCCTTTTTCGGTTCCAATAGATCGATCTAATTTTAACCCTGTGTGACCAATATTGAAATTGGCAGGTTGTGTGCCATACAGAATATGATGATATTGGTAATCGATCTGATCTTCGGATATCATCTGCTCGAATAATTCTTCATCTTTTATAACCTCTTTTAAAGACTGATATTTTTGTTCTATTTTTATCGTTTGAGGTTTTTGCGGCATTTCAGCTATGATTTGATAAGCACATATTTCCCGCAAGTCGTTCTTTGCAATATGAGCGGAGTGATAGTACTCTTTGATTTTTTGCTCCAACTGTTTTTTCTGCTCGTCGAGTTGCTGTAAGGCATAAACGATGAATTTAGGTTTCATCGCTATGCACTTATATACATCGCCTTCCCGATTGTGCAACTGCGCAAAATCTTTTGGGAAATAATTCTTGTAAACGATCATTCCCAGAAGTTTGGTCGGGTTCAATGTAATTTGCCCTGTAGCACATAATCGAGTTCTATACTGTTGGTATTCGTTGGCGATATTTTGAAGTAATCGCATATCATTAATGAAGAAAGCCATTTCTTCAAGGTCATCATCCGCAATATCTTCATATCCTCGAAGTCGAAGAGCTTCTTTTAGTTTGTCTTTCGAATTGGACGGATTGATAATTGGAATTACCGTCGTAATGTAATCGAAGAATTTAGCTCGCTGTTCGTCTTTGAATACATCGTCCTTAACCGCATAAATAAATACGATATGTCTTCCTATTTCTTTGGATTCGTTAATGAGTTGGTTTAGCTCTCTGAGTTTTAGATATATATCGGAAGTGTTGAAACGATCCAAATCCTCGATAATTACCACGTCATACTTCGTACGCTGGAAGAAATAGATGATCTCATCCAAGTGTTTATTAAAAATGGATGCTTCTTTGAGTTCAACTTCGCCATCCTTCAAATTGAATCTGCTCAACTGATACCCGCAAAATGCCGACAGTATTTTTCGAATACAGACCGATATTCCGAATAGCATATAAAGGACACTAAGAATATCAGCTACCGAATTAGCCACCGGCCCCATGTCGAGTATTCTGTACATTGTTTCTACACGTAACCACGAGGGTTCGAACGCAATCAGAAAGGCTATGAAAAATAGAAGAATACCTACTGTCCACCCAAACAATTTCCAGTTATCGAAATGAAAAATTCTTTTGATCCGTGAGTTAGGGACAGTTGCGTATTTTTCACGATAGATCAGTTGTTGCAGAATACTGTACTCAATGAGACGATTGAGTTGCTCGATGTCTTTTTTATCTTTCTTTTTCTCGTCGCGTTCCAAAAGATCATACGATTCAAGCGTTGCAAGTGAAATTTGTAAGTAGGTATGCTTTTTATAATCCTGTTGTAACGTATAAAGTACGGTACTTTTTCCAGAGCCGTAAGGCCCGGTCAAGGCTATATTGCGTATGAGGTTATCGGTGTCGAGTTTTTCTCCGATCTCTCTTACCGGTAGATATTGAGGTTCATTTTCATTGATGACCGTTGGCATTAACGTCTGTTGCTGCTCATTTGTCACCTCCGAAACTTGGGAGGCTACCCGTGTTGTCTTTCTTCTGATATAATCCCTGATACACATAATGACACATGTTCGCACTATATACAAAATTAAAGATTATTTCTCTGTTATTGAAATTCGGATATAGAATATAGTTATATTTCATTCGATATGGCCAAATCTTTTGGGGCTGAGATATAATTCACCTTCGCCTCCGGTTGCCTGCGGGGAAGCTCGGCACGCGCACGGCCGCTGCCGCGCCCTCGTCGGCTGCGGACGGGAAAATCATCCTCGGCGTCGGCACACCTCCGCCTTGCGGTATTTTCCCGTCGCTGCGCCGCCGTCGCGCACCGGTGTTCTTCCCGAGGCAACCGGTACGTTCGGGATAATACAGATCGTCTGCCCGACAGATTCGGAGGCGGTCGAGGTTGTTCCGCGACGCTTCGGTCTTCGCTTTTCATTTACGAATCTCTAAACCGATAACGAACGATGACACATGATCCGACGAAGGGCTGTTATACCCTCGACACGTTACGGGCATTGAATCCGCTTTACGACCACGAACACGGCCTGACACAGCAGGACGTCGAAGCGGTCAATGCCATGAAGAAATACATCGAATCGACACGCAGCGCCGACAGGCCGCATTGCGGCGATCGGGTGCGATACGTTTCCCGCCACGGCGACTATGCCGGCAGTGCATTGATCGCCTACGACAGAAACGATATGCTCACCGTCTGTATCTGTCCTTACGATCCCTTCGCCTCGCGGACGAACGACGGCGTACAGTGCTGTAGCAGCGGAGGCCCCTTTACCCATGTCGCGGCTGCCGCATTCCGCTATGAGGGTCTCCGGCGGGGTTCTTTCAAAATCTGGGGTCACGACGGACCTTGCGGCAACGGGTCGATCCGCTTCGAAGCCGAAGTCGCGGGGTGGAGCTACCGCGAACCCGATCCGCTCTATGGCGACTTTACGACCGAGGCGTGGCGCAGGCTCTATGTCTATCGGATCGAACGTCCGTGCGGCAGCGATCTTTACCGCACGAACGGCCGGGAGATCGGCGACGAAGCAGCGTTCCAGACGTTCCTGCACGACTACAAAGCTACCGTATTTCCGGGACGTTTGCCCCGGCAGCTGGTCGTCTGGTGCTACCGCCCTGCGGAGAGACCTCTGTCGCAGGAGCAGTGGGATGCGCTCGACGCGCCGATCTCCAATTGCCATATCTACAACGTCCCGCAACCCGTGAAGATTCTCTACGACGATCTTCGGCACGAACGGATCGTCTGTTACGTTCCGCCCACACTCCATATCCATTAAATCCCTATAACATTATGAATGACGACACACTGATCGTTACCGAAACCGAGGGCGATACGTTCGACTTGCAGCTCTCGGAGTCTTCGACGCCCGAAACCTTTCGACGCCGGGCCGCTTCGCTGACGGGAAGCGGACTTTCCGAATCCGAAGCGCGGCATGTCGTTGCGACGACGCCCGTTCCGATGGAGCTTTTCTGCGACTCCGAGCGCGGAATCTTCGCTGTCGAAGCCGAACCGCTCGCCTACGGCCCGCTGTTCAATCCCTACACGGGAGAGGAAATCCCGAACGAGAACCTCCGAACGGAGGATGCGAAACTTTCCGACAGCCGAACCGCGACGGAAAGAGATAAGATGCTGGAACGATACGAGGCGATCGACCGAATACACCGCCGACGCCTCGTCGATCTGATGACAGGAATCGTTTCCGAAATGACGGGCCAAAGCCTCGATTCGGGCAACGAATATCCGGCATCGGACGAACGCCAGGATAAATGCTATGTCACAGCTTTCCAGATAAAACATGCTGTGTTGTATGCCTGCCTGTCGTACGACTACGGAGGAGATCGCTGCGTGCCGGTGCGGAACCTCGAAGTCGGACAGCTTTTCGATGTCTTGCGGATGATGCTGCAAGACCTCTGAATATCATTCCGCCCCGTTTCGCCCCGTAATCAGCGACGATTACGAGGCGCATTTGTTTTACCATAAAATTTACCGAGTATGAGCCACGAAATCATCAAAAACATCTTCGTCATCGCCGACCGGTGCGTGATCGTCTGCCATGCGCCCGGCAATATCCAACCGCAGATCTTTCATGAGGAGGAATACGGACCCCTGACCGAACTGTTGCGCAAGGAGGGTTACGAACGCCTGGAGGAGGAAATTCTCTATCTCTTTTTTCTGGGGGTCTGGCAGAACGACCTGCGGCACGGCCGTGCCGTCGCCCGTGCTATCGAGCAGGAGCGGATGGATGTTTACGAACTCTGGAAACGATGCGATCGGGACGTATCGTTCCGACGGGAGTTTATCAGACATTTGGCCACCTATCTCGAACCTTTGACGGTCGAATTGCCGAACCTATAAAACCTCGATACGACTATGCAAGTGAAATTATTGCGTCAGGCCGCAGGTCGGATGACCGGATCGTCGCGGCCTATGAAGATGTGACCTTCTGAACGAACACGTCGGATGGTATCCCATTATAAAAGACCGGTTCCGTAAGGCGAACGATATAATTGTCGTCGTACTGCGCGTCGGCGACGTTTGTTTCGAAGCCGGAAGTATGTTTCGCAGAGGGATGCTCCGCAAGGAATATATCGAAGCGCGGACTGCGGAAGCTCGCAACCTGCGAGCCGCCGTGCAACGCCGTATGGAGAACCGCCAGTGGATTCCGTCGTCTTACGTGGCAGCCTTCGAAGCGCTGGGTTGGGATGCCCGGCCGTTGAAGGGGCATCGCGCCCGTATGCGCGAACTGTACGCTGCGGAAGATCGAAGACGGGAACAAGTGCGGATCGAACGGGAAAAGCGACGACAGCGGCAAGAGGAAGCGCGGCTGAGAACGTCGTTGAAACGGGCCGAGGCTGCTTTTCGGGAGGGAGGATTCGTCGAAACGGAACTCTTTATTGCCTTGTGCGGCAAATATGGGATCAATATCCATCCCTGGACGCTCGGCATGCTGCAAAGACGGATCGCCGATTTATCCCGAACGCAGATCCATTGCAAAGGCGTGAGCCGAGGTTTCCGTACCCCGTCATTGTGCGGATGCCGTGAATTGATCGATCGCTTGGCGGAAAAACTAAAATAGGATTTCAAATATTCACCCTGTAATTTAACTCAATATGAAAATTATGTGTCAGGAGCACTACGACGAAGTAGTGCGTTATGCCGAACGAATCGGCGACAAAACATTGGAAGAACGGTTGAACGATCTGAAACGGTGGGAGCGGAATCCGAACTGTCCTTGTGAAATCGAACTGTATAAGGATTCCGCGCCTTATTCCTTTCTTTTCAGGCAGCGCTATGCCGACGGCAGTACAGGCATTGTCGGCGGACTGGTCTATCACGGTACACCCGATCGTTCGGGATGTTACTGCGAACCGAGAATCCGCGGCTGGGAAATTCATACGTGAAATGCGGATTCTGATTTGACAATGAATCTTGATTAATAAATGACGTATAAAAAAACGAACCGATGAAACGAAATAAAAGTATTATAGACCGCTATTTCGACTATATGCGGGATAGCTGGTGCGAAGAAGAATGCCGCACGATCTTCGGCACACGGGCTGCGAGCGTGTGGAAAGTGTGGTGCCGAAGTATTGCACCTGACCTGTGCGGTGCAGCCCGACGATTCTATGTCGCTCTCGATAGGGGCAATCGGCGGCTGTTGATCGAGCACATTGCGTGTGCTGTTCGAGGACAAGACGAGGAATGCCCTTCTAAGGAGCCGAGTGTCCTTGTTTGCGAAAGATGCGGCTCGCGTGAGATACAGATGATGGCGTGGGTCGATCCTAATACGTTGGAGTATGTATCCTCGATAGACGCGGATGCTGACGATCAATGGTGCGACGCGTGTCAGGAGCACGTATGGTTTTGTTCGCTCGAAGAGTTCGGAGATAACCTCGATGCCTGGTGGTTAGCAGTGGACTTCCCGAAAATGGAACGGATTACGGGATTGTCTGCGGCGAATTATCCGGCGGATGACGGGGGGACAAGCGTTCCTCGATGCCTGCAACGCCTGGTGGAAAGCCCTCGACTATGAACGAAAACGGGCTATTTGGATGGAGAACGACCAGAGTCGGACAGAACAGCACAGCGAAGACGAGAGCGAAGATTATTGATTGTAGAACCGTACCCCGAGATCGGCATAGTGGGGCAAGGGTACCACGGTCCTTTTCCGCTCCCCGAAGAAGTGCAGCAGTTGTTTCCAAGTTTTGCCGAAGGGATAGTAATCTTACGGTCAAGATCAATTCTTCTCATCGACATTTCCTTCGCTACTACACACTTACTACTATAATGATCGGTCAGGAAGTAACGTACCTCCGAATTTGTACTGTCATTACATATCTAAGAACTCTCAATTATGTGAATATCATTAAGGGGAAGTTTAATAAATCATTGAAAATGAAAATACTTCTGTCAGAATCCATTCTGACAGGGGAAAAGAGAAAACATTAAAATTGGAATTATTATACAGCCCCTTTAATTTTTGTTTTTCAAACTTGTATTCAGTTTTATTTTTTGAGTCTTTCTAATCGAAATTTCTCTTTTGATGATTTGCTCGTACGCAAGGTTGTTGGCGGCACTGCGGTTCATTTCGTAATTATAGTGGTTATCATTTTTATTACTTATGTCATAACAAATCCTTCCGACAGCAGTTTATCCAATATTTAGTCACCTATCTCGAACCTTTGATTAAAGAATGAACCATAACCCGAATTACTACCGATATTGAGTGTAATACAACAAACGCCACCGCATAAATCCCTGCGGCGGCGTTTGTGTCAATGAACACCGGAAATTGTTTAATCCTTATAGGAATATAGTATTATCTTTCTAAATACTTCTTTCTCTGGTGGTATAGGCAAATCCACTTTGTATAAATCTTGTAGCAAAATATTGTGTTGCCTGTATTTTTATTTCTTTTGCTGTTATATTTATCAATTTACGGCCTTTCATTATATAACGGTACTCAGAAAATTTATCCGGATCGAGACAGAGGTTGATACTCTCTTTCTTAGATCTAAATACAGGAACATCAATGGGCTTAAATCTCAAAGAACACCACTCATTATACAGAGACCGAACCGTATCGGATGAGTTATTTTCACCCAACAGATCAAGTTCTTTCTCAATCTGTTCATCATCTAGGTTTGTATTCTCCCTAATATAATCCGTTAAGTACAAGAAAGTACTGCTATATACAAAGGGAGTCAAGACTAATGTATCTCCGTTTATCCTGCAAGCCCCGTATTCAGCGGATGAACTTCCCAAATGATTACTTTCCATGAGCACAAAGGATCTATTGAGCGTATCAAAAAAAAAAAGGTATACAAATCCTTTGATTACGGAAGGTCCAAATTCTCGGTAATACAGAAACGCACTATGATTGTATGGGGGTAAAAACGAAATGTGTCAAAATAGAAGACAGCATTAAGAGGGTAAAACCAATGTAAAACAGAGAGATAAGCACAAAGTAACCTCGGACGGTTGCGCGATCGAAATGCGACAAAGCTGTTACTTTTGTGTTACATCCGGAGGCATTTGAACGGTCTGTTCAAGCGATAAATGTTACATGCCCTTAAACAGTTCCGGAAATGGGCTAAAATACGGCGGTGAAAGATCCGCATCGAGAAACCAAAAACCCCCGTCAGAAGCCAATATAACGGCGATTCTGGCGGGGTTTCATTATGGGCGGTCGGGATGGTGTGACGGCAAGGTGTTCAACCGTTCAAACCAGTGTTCAAACGGCTAAAAATATCCTTTCAAACGACCATATCGGTAAGAGCAACGATATTGGTCAGTTTTTATTTAGATGTTCATTTAGATGTTCATTTAGATGTTCAATCAACGCCATATCTAAAAAACGAAAAGTTATTATAAGATGTTCGTTTAGATGTTCATTTGGAGAGTAGCTACAGGTGTATTGGAGTAGGTATAGAGACATTTTGGGTGGTCTTTTTGGGGTGTATGGAACTATTCGAGGGGGGTATATTCCCAATCACGAATAAATACACATATATATAATGGGCTAATACATAAATAATTCGGAGCATCCGATCGTGACGGATACCCCGAAAAGCGTGTGTGTGACGTTTATATAGCGATCAAAAAAACTTCTTTGCGCATCCAAGAACTGCCCAAACGCCCATTATCAATCTTTTGTCGAGTTCTATCGTGTCGAAATCTTTATTTATCGGTTCCAAGAGGACTTTTGCAGGATCCTGGGCCTTTCGAATCCGTTTGACTGTACGGTATTCATTGGTCATAATACCGTATATCTCTCCATATAATAAGTAAGACTGCCAATCCTCGACCTTTCGCAGGGCGATGATATCTCCATTGCTGATCAGCGGTTCCATCGAGTGCCCGGTGATCCGTGCCCAACTGTCAGCCCTATTGTATTGAGGAAAGTCTATATACCCCGTCGGAACCGCCGATTGGTCATTCACCATCATATCAAAGCCTCCGCAGAAATCTACATCATAGAAAGGAACGCCGTGAGACTGTTCCGAAAACGATGCTTCGCGTGCATCAGTATTCAGCATATTGCCTTTGCCGGTCAGTAGCCATTCTGCCGATACATTTTCACATTTTGAGTAAATCAAATCAGCGTCTAAAGTATTACGTGCAATCCAATTACTGATGCTTTGTGGTTTAAGTCCAAGTTTAGCGGCAAAAGCAGTTTTACTTCCGCCTGAAAAATAGGCTATTAATGCGTTTATCTGCTCGCTTTTATTCATTTTGAAATACTTATTTCATCATTTTGTTTGTTTTTACACAAAATGAATATATATTTGCATCGAAGTTTCAAATGAAACCTTTGTGACAAATATACGAAAATAATTGATTTTATGGCAAAAGTACTTGTAGAACATGGTGAGATCGTCAAGCTGGCACAGTTGCTCGGGGTTGCCCGCAAGACCGTCCGGGAAGCTTTAAGCGGCCAGACGAATACCCCGTTAGCCTGCAAAATACGCAAACTGGCCCTCGCCCGGGGTGGCGTCTTCAAACCGACACAAAATCCGACACAACTATGAACGAGCAGTGGATTATCCGCGAGAACTACGTCGGATCGGTGATATTCGGGATCCTGGCTCTCGGTGGAATCTTCGGCGTGTGCGCCGGGAACTTGATTCACCTGTTCACGATCATTGCCAGCGGCTCGGTAAGTTGGGCGCTGTGGCAAGAAGCAAGGCAAATCGAAAAACGACAATAATACTATGACACACTGAAAGTGATGGCGTAAACCTCGACAAATCCCGTGAACTCGCAGGGGTTGTCCGGAGCAATACCGGCACGGGAGCTCACTTATAAAACAATGTTATTATGAAATCGAACTTTGTTCATCCTCACTCTCATTTAGTACCCCTGAAAGAGATTCCTCGTGCACAAAGAGTATTACTTTATTCCCGCTATGGAACTCCACATAGGGATAATGCAGAGGTCTATAAAACTCGTCCGGAAACGGGAAGTCCGGTAGAGCTTTGTATAACTGCCGACAGACATCGACACCTTCCCACAAGAGCGAAGGTCCATAGCGGAACACATCGTAAATAACCTTGTCTAACTCCTTTTTGGATATCTCGGTCTTGTCTGTCGAGCGAAGATACACCAGATCAGCCTCTCCGCTTTCGAGTCCGAAATCATGATTGATTGAAATCGCATAATCGAGGTGATAAAGCCATGCAAAACTCTTGAAAATATCCAAGATAGGTTTCCGATACCGGTTGATGTTCGTACCCTCAAAATAAGAGACGGTTACATTCAAACGAAAGATCTTACCCATAATCGCTAAAAGTTTGTAGTTGACAGCACAAATATAGCGATTCTCCCGTGAACGCGTAAGGCGTTATCCGGAGCGATACCGGCACGGGAGTCCAATAAACGAGACAACAACATGCAACGATACGGTCAAACAATAGCAGTCACGGTGGAGGATCTGACGCGCAGCGACGACGGGAAAGCGATTATGTCAATGAATAATTACCGTAATCTCGTTCGCCGTAAACAGGTCAATATTCTCCGTCCCGGCAAAGGACTCGGATCGTGTGCCTGATCGAGTATTCGTCGCTTCCGGAGCGGTTCCGCCGACGGTTCGAGTCAAGTAGGCGATCCGGAGGTGCTGCTGAGCCGGGACAAATCGGCGCTGGTGATCAACGCCGAGGCACGCCGCTTCTTTGCCGGCCTCGAGCCGGGAACATTCCGACTCCCGAACGGGGAGACGCTCCCCGACGACAAGGTCGAGGAGTACACGCTGAACGCGTCTGTTCTGGACGCGCTGCACGAGGAGGTCGAGAAGCAACGCCTCGGCCGCAACCGCCTCAAGAACTCCACACGCATCGTTTGGGAGAATATTCTGGCTTCGGCCGAGCGCCTGCGGGCGGATTTCCACCATACGCTGCCCAACAACGAAGCCCGATTGAAAGACAAGGTGCGCACCTATGAGCGCGAGGGATTCATCTGCCTCGTCTCAAAGAAGTTCTGCAATGCGAACAAGACGAAGATCACACCCGAGGGCGGCCGACTGCTCGTCGCCCTGCGTCGCAGCCGCGTACCGGTCTATACCCTGCGCCAGATCTTCGACGAGTACAACCGGCGTGCCGAGCGCAAGGGGTGGAAGACGCTCGAATCGATGAACTCGGTCACCTCCTACCTGGAGCGGCCGGATGTAGCGCCGAAATGGTGGGCTGCGGTGTACGGAGAGCTCTCCGCCCGCCAGAACGTTCGACCGCAAGCAGCAGACGATTCTCCCCGGCGTGCGCGATGCGCTGTGGTATGGCGACGGTACGAAACTGAATCTCTACTACAAGGGGCGCGACAAGGATGGGAAACCGGTCAAGAAGACGGTCATGGTCTATGAGGTGATCGACGCATACAGCGAGATGATGCTCGGCTATTGTATCGGCGAGCGTGAGAATGCCGAATTGCAGCGCCGCGCCTTCCGCATGGCCATCGAAACGGCCGGCCACAAGCCCTTCGAGATCGTTACCGACAACCAGGGCGGACAGAAAAACGACCGATTCGCTGAGTTTCATGTCGCGGATCTGCCGTATCAGCCGCACGACGGAACCGCACAGACCGCAGGCCAAGACCATCGAATCGATCTTCGGCCGGTTCCAGCGCGAAGTGCTGCATGGCGACTGGCGGTTTACGGGGCAGAATATTACGGCCACGAGTCGTGATTCCCGTCCGAACCTCGAGTTTGTCGAAGCCAACGCGGACGACCTCTACACATTCGAGGAGCTGTGTGCGGCCTATGCCGAATACCGCCAGCGATGGAATGACCTGCGTCATCCCGAATCGAAGATGAGCCGCCGGGAGATGTACCTGCGCTCCGCACGAACCCCGAGGCCCCGGCCCTTTCGCAGTACGACTATATGGAGATGTTCTGGCGTGTTACGGAGCGCCCGAGCGAGTTCACCTCTTCGGGCATCGCCATTCAGGTCGAGGGACAACGGTACAGCTACGAGGTACTCGACGCCGAGGGGCATCCCGACATGGAGTTCCGCCGCTCGAACACCACACGCAAGTTCTTCGTCCGCTACGATCCGGATGACATGACGCGCGTATGGCTCTGCACAAAGCCGACCGTCGGCGGCCTGCGGATGGTAGTTCCGGCCGTCCCCTATGCGGTCGTTCACCGCGCCATCCAGGAGCAAACTCCCGAGGAGCAGGCCTTCCTGCGTAAAACGCTCGAAGCCAATAAACAAGAACGCGTTCGTCGTCAGATGGAGGGATACGAACTGGAGATTGCCCATGGGGTTGCCCCCGAACAGCACGGCTTGCGGACACCACGCTTCAGGGCCTGTCGCGCCGGGCACAGGAGCAGCTGCTGGATCGATACGCCCGCGATATGACCTCCGAGAGCGGGATTCGGATGAAACCTGCGAACCGATTGCCATCGGCCAGGTCGGGAAGCAGATAAGCAACATGACTTTCGATAAAGTATCATTATTAAACAAACTTTAAGATATGAAACTTACTAACGAACAGAAAGACGAGATCCGTCTTCTCCTTCAAAACTATGTGGCCCGGTATCCGAGCCAGAACAAGGCGGCGAACTCTTTGGTCGGGATCTCGGCCGGTACGCTATCGACGATTCTCAACGGCCGCTATGAGACGATCAGCGATGATATGTTCACCAAGCTCCGCGCCCAGATTGCCGGACAGCGGGGCGAAGACTGGCAACTCTCGCCGACAATGGTCTACCAGGAACTTTCGATGTTGCTGACCGATGCCCAGGAATACCAGAACGTCGCCTGGGCCGTCGCTCCGGCCGGGGCGGGTAAGACAACCACCATCCGCGACTTCGCCGCGCGCCATGAGAATGTCTTCGTGGTTTCCTGTTCGGAGGACATGCACCGCGGCGATTTCATCCGTGAAATGGCCCGGTCGGTCGGAGTGAATGTTTCGGACATGAGCCTTAAAGAGGCACTCGAGCGGGTCGTACGTCATCTGTTGACGCTTGATAAACCGTTACTCGTATTCGACGAAGGGGATAAGCTGGCAGATTCGATCTTTTACTACTTCATCACTATCTACAACCGACTGGAGAACTATTGCGGAATCATCTTCGTATCGACTCGCTATATCAAGCGGCGCATGGAGATCGGGTTGTCGTACAATAAGAAAGGCTATGATGAGATCCATTCGCGTATCTGTCGCAAGTTCGTGGAACTGACCCCGGCCACCTCCTACGAGGTTGCCGCCATCGCCCGGGCAAACGGTCTGACGGACGAGCGTGTTGTCAAAACGGTTGTGAAGGATGCCGCCACATGCGACTTCGACCTGCGCCGTGTCCGCCGCGAGATTCACAAACAGAAACGATTGGCCGCCATCGCCTCGAAATAATCTGTTCAAACACTTTTCAAATACCATCCGATCATGGGTAAATCACTCTCCGTATCACAGGCCTTGTCGATCCGTCGGTCCACGCTCCGTCTCGAAGGAGGATGGGGCAATTGCGTGGGCGAAATCGACCGTACCGGGGTCGTCTTTTTCTGGGGCAAGTCCGGTAACGGGAAAACCTCCGCCGTTCTATCGTTCGGCAAGGAGCTGGCCCGCTTTGGTCGCGTTCTTTACAATTCACTCGAGGAGGGTCTCTCCGTTTCGTTCCTGAACGCGCTGCGGCGTCATGCCATGCAGGACTGCGGCCGCCGGTTCCAGGTGGTAGCCGGAGAATCCATTGCAGATCTCGACGAACGGCTGTCGAAGCGCAAGTCTCCGGACTTCGTCATCATCGATTCATTCCAGTACACGCAACTTGACTACCGTCAGTACATCGCATTCAAGGAACGGCATCTGGACAAGATGCTCGTCTTCGTCAGCCATGCCGACGGAAAACAACCGGCAGGCCGGGCCGCGCGGTCGGTAATGTACGATGCCGGGCTGAAGATATGGGTCGAGGGATACAAAGCCTTTACGAACGGACGCTTCTTTGGGCCAACGGGAGAATATACGATCTGGCGCGAAAAAGCCGAGGAATACTGGGGAGACCCCAACAAACCGAAACCATTTTCAAAGAACGTAAAATAATGAAGATATACATCAGCGGTCGCATATCGGGCCTCCGTTGGCACAGGTCAGGGAAGAGTTCGAGCAGGCTGAAATAAAATTGCGAAGATTCGGTTTTTTGCCGATAAATCCGATGAATAACGGTCTTCCGGCCGATGCCGCTTGGGAAGACCACATGGGACGAGACATCGCCATGCTGTTGCGTTGCCAGGCAATCTATATGCTGCCCGGCTGGCCAAGAAGTGAAGGGGCCACCCTTGAGTATCTGATTGCACGACAACGTCGAATGCGGATCTTCACGGCAGAATCGCCACTTGTAAAGACAGTAGAAAGAACTTTGTAAAACACGTCATACCATGAAAAACAAGCCGACCAGTTATGCCCGGTTTTATGCGCTTTTGCGGCAGATGCAAGGCGATCGGGAGCAGATCAAAGAAACGCTCATCCTACAATTTACAAAGGGGCGTACTACCTCTCTCCGGGAGATGCAGAAAGACGAGTATGAGGCGATGTGCAGAGCTATGGAGGCAGAGATCGAACATCCGGGTTTAAGTACCGAAGAGTTTCGTCGTGAACAGAAGCGGCTCCGCTCTGCGGTATTGCACCGGATGCAACGTCTCGGAGTCGACACCTCGGATTGGGATGTGGTCGATGCCTTCTGTTTGAGCAATCGAATTGCCAGAAAGGAGTTCGCCCGGCTTTCGCTCGCAGAACTCAGGGTGATGGTCTCAAAACTCGAAGCGATGGGACGAAAAGGATATTCCCGGCCCCGCCAGAACAATGCTTCCCGTCATTGTTAAAACCAACCAATTGCCGAGCTAACCATGAAACCTGTAATTAAAACGATATCTGAAGTCAAAGATGCCAAGGAACATCTTGAAGACCAA
>OKWF01000007.1_pt1 | contig 32806 bp, 29 predicted proteins | sample 1607031 | NCBI WGS metagenome assembly OKWF01 (sample SAMN04414079, study PRJEB24778) | human gut metagenome | material: faecal | host: Homo sapiens | reverse complement strand
AATAAATAATCTGAATCCCAAATTCAGAAAATCAAAATTGAATTGACAATGAATATCCTGACTTTCGACATAGAAGACTGGTACAATCATGACGATTATTCGCAGGATTTCGAATGGGATAAATTCGAAGTCCGGCTCTACGAAGGAGTGGATAAAATTCTCGAAGCACTCGATCGTCGCCACCTCCGGGGAACATTCTTCTGTTTGGGATGGGTTGCCGAGAAGCATCCCGCTATTATTCGTCGAATAGCCGATGGAGGGCACCAGATCGGTTGTCATTCCTACCAGCATCAACTCGCAACCCGTTTTACTCCCGCACATTCGAACAGGACACAGGCAAAGCGAAAAAACTGCTTGAAGACATCGCAGGACGAGAAGTAAACGCTTATCGGGTCCCGTCATTCTCTATCACTCGGAACAATCTGTGGGCTTTTGACCTGCTTGCAAAATTGGGCTTTCGTTACGATTGTTCGGTCTTCCCCTCCAGCACGAATTCGGCGGAATACCGGAATTCCCCTCTTCCCCCTCCTTATTCGGACTGCACACGGAACGTTGAAAGAATTTCCAATAAGTTTGGGAAACTTTCTGGGGAGATCGATCGTATATTCCGGCGGAGGATATTTCAGAATCATGCCTTACATGCTCATAAAATCCCTGATGAAAAAGTCGGACTACGTAATGTCCTATTTTCATCCGAGCGACTTCGATCCGGGGCAACCCCCAATGCCCCACTTAAGTCGAATGCGCCAATTCAAAAATCGGGTGGGACTAAAAAACGCTTATTCCAAATTTCAAAAGTTAATCGCTGATTTCGACTTCGCCTCGCTCGAAGCCATCGACCGGCGCATCGACTGGAGTACAGTTCGAATTATAAATCTGTAAACCAACATTCTACCATGAATACGAAAAAATACCCTTCTCGCCACCAGACGTAGGCGCAGCCGAAGCACAGGAAGTTACCCAGACACTTCTTTCCGGATGGATTACCACAGGACCGCGTACCAAGGAGTTCGAACGGGAAATCGCAGCATATTGCCATACGGAGAAAGCCGTGTGCCTGAACTCGGCGACAGCCTGCATGGAGATGATTCTCCGCGTACTGGGCGTCGGTCCCGGAGATGAGGTCATCACTTCGGCATACACCTACACGGCCACCGCAAGCGCACCTGCCACGTCGGAGCCAAAAGTCGTTCTGGTCGATACGGCGCCAGGCTCCTTCGAAATGGATTACGACAACTGGCCGATGCGATCACCCGAGAAGACGAAAGTCGTGATTCCGGTGGATCTGGCTGGCATCGTCTGCGATTACGACCGTATTTTCGCAGCGGTCGAAAGCCGCAAACAACTATTCCGCCCCACGAACGAATTGCAGAAAGCCTTCGGCCGGGTCATCGTTCTTGCGGATGCCGCCCACGCTTTCGGAGCAAAACGTGCGGGCCGGGTCTGCGGCGAAATCGCCGATTTCACCTCTTTCTCCTTCCATGCCGTTAAAAACCTCACTACGGCCGAAGGCGGGGCCCTTACGTGGCGTAATATTCCCGGCATCGACAACGAATGGCTTTACAAACAATTCCAGCTCCTTTCGCTGCATGGCCAAAGTAAGGACGCCCTGGCCAAAACGCAACTGGGAGCCTGGGAGTACGACATCGTTTCTCCGGCTTACAAATGCAACATGACAGACATTATGGCCGGTATCGGGCTGGTACAACTCAAGCGCTACCCCGAGCTGTTGAAGCGCCGTCGAGAAATCATCGAGCGTTATGACAAGGCGTTGCGCAGGCTCAACGTACAGGTACTCGACCACTACGGTTCCGCTCACGCTTCATCCGGGCATTTATACCTGGTGCGGCTACTCGGGAAGGACGTTGCCGAACGCAACGATTTCATTACCCGGATGGCGGAACGAGGCATCGCCTGCAACGTCCACTACAAGCCGCTGCCCATGATGACGGCTTACAAGGCGCTCGGCTTCGACATCGAGGATTACCCCAACGCCTATGACATGTACCGCAACGAAGTAACTCTTCCGCTGCATACCCGCCTGACGGATGAAGATATCGACTATGTCCTTACGAATTTTACCGAAATCCTGTCCAAATAAACACACCGCTTGAAACGCACGTTCGATCTCATAGCAAGTAGTCTGGGTTTACTGTTATTGAGCCCTCTTTTCCTCATGCTCGCCATTTGGATCAAAATCGATTCCGAAGGTCCGGTTTTTTACCGCCAGGTACGTGTAGGAAAAGGAAACCGGGATTTTCGATTATTCAAATTCCGCTCGATGCGCGTAGGTTCCGACCAAAAAGGACTTATCACCGTCGGAGGACGCGATCCACGCGTGACTCGTTCGGGATATTACATCCGTAAATACAAACTCGACGAGTTGCCTCAGCTCATCAACGTATTCATCGGCGATATGAGCCTGGTGGGTCCCCGGCCGGAAGTCCGCAAATACGTCGATCTTTATACCCCCGAACAGATGCACGTACTCGACGTTCGACCCGGCATTACGGACCTGGCTTCGATCCGCTACCGCAACGAAAACGAACTGCTTGCACAAGTCGAAGATCCCGATCGCTACTATGTGGAAGTAATCATGCAGGATAAACTGCGTATCAACCTGGAATACGCACAACATCATTCGTTCGCAGGCGATATTCAACTGATATTCCGGACATTCCGGGCCATTTTACGATGAACAATCTCACAAATACCCTCCTTCAGTTATTACGTGCAGCCCTCGAGCCGACCGTATCACCGCCTTCTATCCCCCGCCTGACGGAAGAGGACTGGAACCGTCTTTTTACCCTTGCGGCCCAACACGGCGTTACGGCCCTGCTCTTCGACACGATTCTCCGGCTCCCGGAACAGCAACAGCCCTCCAGAGCCCTCAAAATCCGTTGGGCCCTGAGTTCGGAAGCCATCGAGAAGCGCCATGCCCAACAGACCCGTGCCGCACACGAACTGACAACGCTCTTCGCTTCGCACGGCGTCCGTACGATCCTTTTGAAAGGGCTGGGCTCCCAGCATTTACTACCCCCGGCCGGAGCACCGCGAATGCGGCGACATAGATCTGTGGCTCAACGACTGCGACAAGGGCAACCGTTTGATCGAAGAGCTGGGGATTAAAATCAATCACGATAGTGAAAAACATGCCGTTTTCCATTACAAGGGCGTCATGGTCGAAAATCACAGCCATCTGCTTATGCCGTCGCACCGCCGGACGGAGCGTGCCATAGACGATTTTCTCGTGGGTGAAGCGAGAACAGCCGATTAGCGCCGGCGGGCTATTACACCCCATCCCCGATGTTCAACGCACTCTATCTGCTGCGCCACATGGCCCGGCATTTCGGGACGGAAGGCATCAACCTCCGACATCTGCTGGATTGGGGACTTTTCCTGCGCAGCGAGCAATCGGAAATCGACTTCGAAGAAAATCCTTACGCTTTACGCTGCAACCGGTTACGACACGGTCTATAACATTTTCACGGCATTGGCCGGCGAATTGCTCGACGAGGATTTCACACCGCTGCTCTCTGCCGTTCCGGATCCACAGCTCAAACAGCGGGTACTGAACGACATTCTCGGCTTCGGAGTGTACCGCACTCCGTCAGGTAACCGCCTGACCCGTATCGGCCGGAAAACCCGCAAACTCTTCTCATGCCGCTGGAAATACCGCACCTTGCTGCCTGAGAATTTTTGGCGGGACGTAATCCTGCCTTCGCTCCTGTTCCACCTGAAAAATCCGAAAAATATCTGAATCGAAGCATTCCGCACGCCATCGGCAGAGCAGATCCGCATCTCGATTGCCGCGGAAGGGTGTTCCCATATCTGCACGAAGGACATCTGCAACCGCCTGTCGAAAAAGTCCGCTCGTTTCGTTTTTCCGTCCGCCAGGGAGGTAGCCTGTAAAATCCGATTGCCATAAAAATATGAATCGAACGACAGGGAGTCTTTGACTCCCTGTCGTTTTTTCCTCCGATAAGAACCTTCTACTTCTCTTTTTTCTTATCTTGCGATCGTATAACAGAATCCTGAACGATATGCCCATATTCACTCCTCCATCCCCTGCCTTGCAAAAAGCCTGGTGGAAAGAAACGATCGTCTATCAAATCTATCCCCGCAGTTTCAAGGACAGCAACGACGACGGTATCGGGGACCTGAACGGAATCACCGAAAAACTCGACTACCTGCATGGGCTGGGAATCGAAACCCTGTGGCTCAATCCGATCTTCGCCTCGCCCAACGCCGACAACGGCTACGACATCAGCGATTACCGGCAGATCATGCCTGACTTCGGCACGATGGAGGATTTCGACCGGCTCCTGAAAGAAACACACGCACGGGGCATGCGTCTTCTCCTCGACCTGGTGCTGAACCACACCAGCGACCAGCATCCCTGGTTCCGCGAGGCCCGCACCTCGCGGGAGAACCCCTACTACGACTACTACCTCTGGTGGCCGGAGGAACAGGGCCACCCGCCCTACCGCAAGAGCCATTTCGACGAGAAGGGCGATGCCTGGTGTTACAACGCCCCGACACGCTCCTACTACCTGCACTATTTTGCCCGGCAGCAGCCCGACCTCAACTGGCAAAGCCCCAAGGTGCGGGCCGAAATCTACGACATTCTGCGTTTCTGGCTCGACAAGGGGGTCGATGGATTCCGTCTGGATTCGATTCCCTACATCGCAAAAGACACGTCGTTTCCGGAGATCGACCTTCGCAAATACCCGGACGTATTTCCCTATTACTCGCTGGGACCGCACCTGCACGACTACCTGCACGAAATGAACCGCGAGGTATTCTCCCGCTACGACTGTACGACCGTCGGCGAAGGCTCGAAAACCGCCCCCGAAGAGGGGTGGAAATTCATCGCACCCGAACGGCAGGAGCTCGACATGCTCTACCACTTCGGCGCGGCGGACATCCGCAACGAAACGGAGGCGGACGATCCCGCAACCGGTATCCCGTACAGCCTGCTCGCCCTCAAGCGTATGTACGCCGAATGGGACGCAGCCGTAGGCGACGGCTGGCCTACGATCTATCTGGGCAACCACGACCAGCCGCGCATGGTTTCGCGCTTCGGCAGCGACGCCCCCGAGTGGCGCGACCTGTCGGCCAAAATGCTCACGATGTTCCTGCTCACGATGCGGGGAACCCCCTATTGGCTGGCCGGCGACGAACTGGGCATGACCAACATCCGATTCACCCGCATCGAAGAGTACGACGACATTGACACGCGCAACCACTACCGCAAACTCCTGCGGGAAGGCGGCGATACGGAACAATTCCTGCGCGAGCAGCAGGAAATCGGACGCGACAACGCCCGCACGCCCTACCAATGGGATGGAACGCTCTACGCGGGATTCTCCACGGCGAAACCCTGGCTTCGCGTCAACCCCAACCACACGGAGGTAAACGCCGCCCGGGAGCTATGCGACCCCGATTCCGTATTGAACTTCTTCAGACGGGTCGTAACGCTGCGCAAAGAACATCCGGACCTGGTTTACGGCTCGTTCCGGCTGGTCGATGCAGACAACCCGCAGGTATTCGCCTACCTGCGGGAAGGGACAGGCCGAAACTACCTCACAGTCCTGAACTTCAGCCCGAAGGCTGCCCGGTTCGACCCGAAAACGGATTTGACCGAAGCCATGCCATTGCTGCATAACTACCCTGCCCCACCGATAGCCGAAAAAGAGGCCCGATCGAACTACGGCCTTACGAAGGGATACTGTACCGGCTCGCATAACAGCGAACCGCACCGAAGCTGCGTTTAACCCATTCCGACGCCCCCACAAGTAAAGGCCGGCCGCCAAACTCCCGCCAAAGAACCGACATTTTACAAATGCAAAAGACGGAAACCGCAGGGTTTCCGTCTTTTGCATTTTCGACCTAAATTCCTATTCCCACTCGATCGTTGCGGGCGGCTTGGAAGAGATGTCGTACACTACGCGATTGACCCCGCGCACCTTGTTGATGATGTCGTTGGACACCGCAGCCAGAAAATCGTACGGCAGGTGCCACCCAGTCGGCCGTCATGCCATCGGTCGAAGCTACGGCACGCAGCGCCACGCAGCTCTCGTACGTACGCTCATCGCCCATTACGCCGACGCTCTTCACGGGCAGCAGAATCGCTCCCGCCTGCCATACCTGGTCGTAAAGTCCCCACTCGCGCAGGGCATCGATATAGATTTTGTCCACATTCTGCAGAATTTCCACCTTCTCCGGGGTAATATCGCCCAGAATACGGATCGCAAGGCCCGGACCGGGGAACGGATGCCGCCCCAGCAATTGCGGATCGATGCCGAGGGACTTACCCACGCGGCGCACCTCGTCCTTAAAGAGCAGGCGCAGCGGCTCGACGATTTTCAGGTGCATCTCTTCGGGCAGGCCGCCGACGTTGTGGTGCGACTTGATCATCGCGGCAGGTCCCTTGACCGATGCCGAAGCGGACTCCACCACGTCGGGATAGATCGTACCCTGCGCCAGCCACTTTACGTTCTCGATCTGCTTGGCCTCGGCATTGAACACCTCCACGAAATCGCGGCCGATGATCTTGCGCTTCTTCTCGGGATCGGTCACTCCGGCCAGGTCGCCCAAAAACCGGTCGTGGGCCTTGACACCCTTGACATTCAAACCCATCCCCTTGTACGATTCGAGCACGCTGTCGAACTCGTTCTTGCGCAGAAGCCCCGAATCCACGAAGATACAATAAAGGTTTTTGCCGATCGCCCGGTGCAGCAGCACGGCAGCCACCGACGAATCGACACCGCCGGAAAGACCGAGCACTACACGGTCGTCGCCCAACTTCTCACGCAATTCCCGGACGGTCGTTTCGACGAAACTCTCCGGCGTCCAGTCCTGTTTGCAGCCGCAAATGCCGACCACGAAATTCCGAAGCAGCGTAATGCCGTCCGTCGAATGATACACCTCCGGATGGAACTGAATACCCCAACTCCGCTCTCCCTCAATACGGAAGGCGGCATAGCGCACGTCCTCCGTGCTGGCGATCACCCGGTAGGTGTCGGGAACCGAGGTAATCGTATCTCCGTGCGACATCCACACCTGCGTAGGCGACGGAACTCCCTGCATCAGCGGATCGGACGGCTCGACGACCGTAAGCATCGCACGTCCGTACTCCCGGCTGGGAGCCGACTGCACTTCGCCGCCGTAGAAATGAGCCAGGTATTGTGCGCCGTAGCAGACGCCCAGCAACGGCAGACGACCTTTGATCGCCGTCAGATCGGGCTTCGGGGCTTTCTCGTCCCGTACGGAAAAGGGACTTCCCGAAAGAATGACGCCCCGCACCGAAGCATCCAGTTCAGGGATCTTGTTGAAAGGGTGGATCTCGCAATAGACGTTGAGTTCACGCACGCGGCGTGCGATCAACTGCGTGTACTGCGATCCGAAATCCAGAATGACTATTTTTTCCTGCATCTATCCTAATTTGGTTTATTTTCTTCACTCGCATTTTCCGAATTATCCTTTTTCATACGGTACAGATTCACGGCGATACGGACGACGAAAAAATAGAAAAGCGCCGATGCCAACACCAGATGGCGCATCCATGCGTACCGACAGCCCGTAAACCACCAGATCGCCAAAAGCGTCAGAACAACGAACACCGCCGCCCAATCGTATCGGGTCGTTCGCAACCGATTTCTTCGGAAATTCGACATAGCGGGTCAGGAGTTTAGCGCTCGCTGCTGTAATTCGGCGCCTCGCTCGTGATGGCAACATCGTGGGGATGGCTCTCCTGCATACCTGACGAGGTGATGCGGATGAATTGAGCCTGCTTGAGCGCCTCGATGCCCCGCGCACCGCAGTAACCCATACCGGCGCGAATACCGCCGACCAACTGGAAAACCGTTTCCGAAAGCATTCCCTTGAAGGGCACACGGGCCACGATACCTTCCGGGACCAGTTTATTGATATTCACATCGCCCTTCTGGAAGTAGCGGTCGGCCGAACCGGCTTTCATAGCGTCCAACGACCCCATGCCGCGATAGCTCTTGAACTTGCGGCCGTTGTAAATGATCGTTTCGCCCGGAGCCTCCTCCGTACCGGCGAACATCGAACCGATCATCACGCAGTCGCCGCCTGCGGCAAGCGCCTTGACGATATCGCCCGAATAACGCAAACCGCCGTCGGCAATGACCGGAATGCCGTACTTGCGGGCTACGGACGCAGCTCCGTAAATAGCCGACAACTGCGGCACACCCACGCCCGCAATGACGCGGGTCGTACAGATCGAACCGGGGCCGATACCCACCTTCACGCCGTCGGCACCGTTAGAAATCAGGAACTCGGCGGCTTCGGCCGTGGCGATATTGCCTACGACCACTTCCAGATCCGGATAAACAGCCTTGATCTTGTGCAGCGTATTCTTCACATTGACCGAATGGCCATGGGCCGTATCGAGCACGACGCATCGACATCCTCATCGACGAGCGCCTTCACGCGATCCATCACGTCGGGCGTGATGCCGACCCCCGCCGCAACGCGCAGACGGCCTTTCGCATCCTTACAGGCGTTGGGATGGTCCTGCACTTTCGTAATATCCTTATAGGTAATCAATCCGACGAGCTTGCCGTCGGCATCGACTACGGGCGAACTTCTCGATTTTGTTGCGCAGCAGAATGTCGGCCGCACGCTGCAAGTCGGAGTTGTGAGTGGTCACCAGCCCCTCCTTGGTCATCACCTCGTCGATCTTGCGGTTCATATCGCGCTGGAACCGCAAATCGCGGTTGGTCACGATGCCGATCAAATGCTGATCCGGAGCCACGACGGGAATACCGCCGATCTTGTTCTCCTTCATCAATGCCAGCGCATCGCCTACGGTATCGTCCTTGGAAATAGTGATCGGGTCGTAGATCATACCGTTTTCGGCACGCTTCACCTTCCGCACGTGAGCCGCTTGCTCGGCAATCGACATATTCTTGTGAATTACGCCGATACCGCCTTCGCGGGCCAGGGCGATAGCCAGAGGCGCCTCGGTCACCGTATCCATGGCGGCCGATACGATCGGGATGTTGAGTTGGATGTTTCGGGAAAAACGGGTCACTACGCTGACCTCACGCGGCAACACTTCGGAGTATGCGGGCACCAGAAGCACATCGTCGAACGTCAGTCCTTCGGGTTGCACCTTCTCATTGATAAAAGACATAGGAGTGAGATTTTGTTGCCTGCAAAAGTAATCATAATTTTTGGATTATTTTTCGTACACTCCCCGAATTTCCAAAAAATCGGCTCCACAGCAAGAAAAACATCCTTACAGCAGGGCGACCGTTTCAAAATCACGGGCATCAAGCCACCACGACGCTGCCGAAGCGTATTGTTTGCCTCTGGGGAGCGAGGTTTCGGCATCCAAGTATCACCTTTTTCAAAAAACAATTCCCGTATGAAATTTTATTACAATTCTATCGTTTAATTAATATAGTGGGCTTGATTTTAAGTTTTTACTTCATAAAAATATAGACGGCGCATCGGCAAACTATCGTCCTGCAAGCCGAATCACCGAAAAGATACATGATACGTTAGACACTCTTCTATCATGAAAAGAATTCTGCTTTTTATTACGGCAACGCTTTTGCTCGCCTCCGGAACCTCCTGCTCGGACGACAATACCAATTTCGATCCGATCGGTGACGAACTGGGAATTCCTTATAAAGATGGTCACGATGTCTATGGCGTGGAAGTTTGGGAAGAAACATCAGTAATTCTTACAAACTATTATTCCTTAATTGAAGAAATCATTCAAGAAAAAACAGCAAAAATCCAATCAATCTGGTGGCTTTCTCCTGCCAAAGAAAAGTGTAATGTCCGTTGGAACTGTTCGGCTCCTATTATGGGGAAAACAGATCATTCATCCTCATATATAATCAATCCCGATTACAATATGAATTCATCGCAAATTAGATTGACTTAACAGATGTAACGGACAATTTTACCGTCGAAGCAATTGTTTCCATTGGGAATCTATCCATACGTCGATTCCAAACTATCCCAATTGTGACAAATGAGATTCGATGCGATGCATTTTATTACACCTTCGGGACACCACTCATGCAATTAGAAAATAATATAGACAATGAAAATACACTCAACTCTGATATATTAAAGGCGACCTATTATGCAAGAACTCGTCCGGTCAATTTTCTCGGATTTACGAATTTACCGGGACAAAGATTAGAAAAATTATACTGCACGGCCACAATTGCAGATCCGAATCCTCTACATGATTTACAATATGCGTGCAAGATATGTTTATCTCCTGAAGAACCGGAATTTGAATTACAAAGCGGATCGGAGAATGTATATCGCGTTCTGAATCCCCAACAGTGGGAAATCAACGGTTTGCTCTGCACACTCGAAAATACGACCTGGCAACAGTTAGGTGCTTCAGAAAATACGGACGATACAGAATTTGCATGTTTAACTATCAAGAAACTATAAAAAGAGAGGAAAATATGAACTGCACCCCAAAAGTTGGACATAACTTTTGGGGTGTTTTATGAAGTACAGTTATGAGGAGAAATTAACAGCAGTTTTGTCTGTTGTCAGAGGGCAACATTCCGTATCGTCCGCCTCCAAGCATTTTGGAATAAGCTATACGCCTTTGTCGCGTTGGATTGCGCGTTATAAAGAGTTCGGCGAAGCAGGTCTTCGTATACGGCAATATACTTACAGCGGCGATTTTAAGTTGTCAGCTATCAGGCACATGCACGAGAATCACTTATCTTTAACGGAAACAACGGCAAAGTTCGGTATTTACAATGAGAGTACGCTGAGCAAATGGGAGCGTATCTATTATGAAGAAGGTGAATCCGGTCTTTACCGTGATAATCGGGGTAAGATGAGAACCAAACCTAATAAACAGGAACTACAACCACAGGAAGAAAATGACTTGCGAGTCGAAAACCAACGTCTTCGCGCCGAGGTTGCTTACTTAAAAAAATTGAGGGTCTTAGTCGAGGAACGCATCGTCCGCGAGAACGGGAACGGGCAAAAGCCATCGAAGAACTAAGACCGGAACATACCCTTCCCACGCTATTGGAAGTTACGGGGATGGCGCGTAGTACGTTCTATTATCATCTGAAGCAGTTAAAGTTCCCCGATAAATACAAACAAGAGAAAAACGAGATTGTAAGTATATACCACGATCATAAGGGACGTTATGGTTACCGCCGTATCACAGTAGAGATGCACAATCGCGGATATTCTATAAACCATAAAACGGTACTGAGGTTAATGAACGAATGTGGAGTTAAATGCCAGGTGCGCCTAAAAAAATATCGTTCATACAAAGGAGAGGTTGGTGCCGTGGTGCCCGACTTGCTGAAACGTAATTTTATGGCGGAACGTCCTAATCAAAAGTGGGTTACAGACCTTACTGAATTTTCTCTGTTCGGCAAGAAGCTTTATCTGTCGCCTATTATGGACTTATATAACAGGGAAATAATAAGTTATAATATAGCTGAACATCCGACCTTTTACCAAACAATGAAAATGCTTGAAGATGCCATAAAGGATCTGCCCGATGCTCCGGAACTTATACTTCACTCGGATCAGGGTTGGCAGTACCAGATGAAACGCTATCAATATCGGCTGCGTGAAAAAGGTATTAGTCAGAGCATGTCTCGTAAGGGAAACTGTTTGGATAATGCGGTTATGGAAAACTTTTTTCGGACTGTTAAAATCAGAATTATTATATTTGCAGAAGTTCGAGTCTGTCGATCATTTCCGCAAGGAACTGGAGGAATACATAAATTACTACAATAACAAGCGAATAAAGACCGCTTTAAACAACATGAGCCCGGTACAATACCGAACTCATGCTATCTGAATTATTAATCAGTCCAAACTTTGGGGTGCACATCAATAATTTTCCTCTCTTTTCAGTGAATATCGTTATAGTTTGATACCTAAAGGGTAAAATTTACCAAATTGATTTTCTGCAAAAGGTTCATCTGTATTGATAAAAATATGATTAGTGGGTAAGGTTTGAATCCGAGAATCTTTAGGGCCGCCTTGTGGAAGATTATGGAGACGGATAACCGTGTATAGATTACCTAAAGTTGATAATTCAATATATGTAGTATTATCCTTTTTCAATACAATTCCATTCGCAGACAAATTACCTGCTAATGCGGGTCCTTTACAGGTGATTCCTTCTTGATTTAATATAATGTTTTTATCTTTCACTGTAACGGTATCGAACTCTCCATTGAGAGCTTTCACAGTCCCCGAAGCCGTAACGGTATTAACCTCCAAGTCATCCGGTATATCCATGGGGAAATCGCCCTCGATCTTTGAAGCGGTCAGGGTTCCCTTCGTCGTGATATTGCCTGTGGCGACGATGGTCCCCGCATCGATCCGACTCTTGACATTCAACGTATTAGTTTCCACTTCGCCTTTATTATTGATCGTTGAAGAATTAATTGTACCCACGTTCATAACTTCAGCATCCATAGCTCCGTTGCCTATATGCATACGATCCCGGTCGGTCATACTAAACGAATCAATTCCTTCATACCATACGACAAGGATTTTACCTTCTGAAGTAAATTCCTGTACTAAAGCTGACTGGCGTTTAGCATCACTGCGATTACCGAGCTGAGCGATCCAATCGCCCGGTTGAGGCTCGCCGGTTCCTTCGGAATCGGTACTCGAAAACTCGATCCAGTCTTCTCCCGCAGCTGTTACCAGTTTCCAATATTGACGAGTTGCAGCACCGGATGCCGAATTTTTCTGAAGGAAATAGACTTGATCGTTTTTCACAAAGTTGTTGCAACCGTAAAGAAATTCCAAATCGGCATGCCAAATATTATCCTGGGTTTGCGGCGTATAGAGTGTCGGTGAAGAGGAAAACTCGACCTTCGCATTCCGGAAATATACAATGGCTCCAGCGGTATTATTATATATCTGAAAATTCCGCATACCGGTCGGTGTCAAAACCGTCGATATCCGAATCCATCGCCCCACTTGATATTCCGCAAGCTCGACGATACTTTTCGTTTCATCCGCAGCTCCCAAACGAATCTGCGCCGGAGCCTCGGCGAAGACATCGACCGAAGTCGCCATCGGCCGTCCCTGGGAACAAAGCGGGGCATCTTCGAAATAGTCGAGCCAGACCCCTGCCGATGATTCCGCACCTACGGTTTCATACACGATTTACCGTGAAAATTTCCGAACGAAAGGTTGCTGCCGTTCGTCGTTTTCCAGTTGGCAGCCGATGCCAGCGAAGTGTCCGCACCCGGCTTCATCGCTGCGATTTTGTTTCCCTTTACCTGTTCCGCAGCGACGATCCGGGCGGATGCCGAAGAAAAAATCACGCGGTCGCTCATCATAGTACTGAATGTTCCGGGACGGGATGCCTGTTCGGAACGGTCGGCGGACAACGCCCTTGCACTTGCGTTCTCCAGTCTGGACGGATTTTCCGTCGCATCGATCTGTTTTTCCATAAACGATACAGGTTTAATTATTTATTTACTCGGGTCGGCAGCGGGAATCTTCGCCAGAAGATACCCTTCCGCCATTCATTCTCAATCGATCTTCACCTGCGGTCAAAACCCGAATCGGCCTGTCTGCCGGGATTTCGGCCTCATTCTTTTATAAAGACAGCAAATAATATTGCATTCCAAACGAAACGTGTGCTATTTTCGAAGATCGGGACAAATCCGTTCCCGTCCCTTTCCCGAACTTTCGAGATCGGCAATCCCCGTAATGGATCCGGCACTCTCACCCCCGCCGCCCGACATATCGCCGTACATACAGCGGTGAAAGCCACAATACGGTCTCGCGCCGTCCATCCGGCACGAAAGCCTATTCCCCTCAAGCATCGGTTCGCAGGAAACAGGACATAACGAAAAAATATCGGAAGCTCCGCCGGGAACTTCCGATACACATAAAGAGGATATAAAAACCCGTATTTCTAATATTGCTCCGACTCATTCGGGAAATCGCCCGATTTAACGTCCTCAACATAAGACGTGACCGCACCGGTCATCACCTCGTGCAAATCGGCATAACGGCGCAGGAAACGCGGCGAGAAACCCTTGTTGATCCCCAGCATATCGTGAATCACGAGCACCTGTCCGTCCCACCGCCGCCCCCGGCCCCGATACCGATGATCGGAATCCGCAGTTCGGAGGCGACCCGGGTACCCAGCGCCGCAGGAATCTTCTCGAGCACGATGGCGAAACATCCCGCGTCTTCGAGCAGATGGGCGTCCCGCACCAGCTTCTCGGCCTCCTCCTCGTCTTTGGCCCGCACGTTATAGGTGCCGAACTTATGAATCGACTGTGGCGTCAGGCCCAGATGCCCCATCACGGGGATTCCCGCCGAAAGGATACGGTTCACCGATTCGAGGATCTCCTCGCCGCCTTCGATCTTCACCGCATCGGCCTCGGTCTCCTTCATGATGCGGACGGCCGACTCGAGCGCCACTTTCGAATTTCCCTGGTACGTACCGAACGGCAGATCGACCACCACCAACGCACGGCGCACGGCGCGTGCGACCGAGCGGGCATGATAAATCATCATATCGAGCGTGATCGGCACAGTCGTTTCGTAACCCGCCATCACGTTGGCCGCCGAGTCGCCCACCAGGATCACATCGACCCCCGCCGCATCCACGATGCGGGCCATCGAATAATCGTACGAAGTCAGCATGGCGATCTTCTCCCGGCGCTGCTTCATCTCCCACAGACGATACGTCGTGACCGCCCTCACTGTACTCTCTACTGACATAGCATTATATATTTTCAATTTTCGAATCGGGAAACCTCCGGATATTCCTCCTTTTCCCTCCGGTAAACCGGGGCAAATTTAGCGCTTTGGCCGGATTGCCAAAAAAAGTTCCACAAAACGACTCCTCCGGCCACCGAAACGTTCACCGAATGTTTGGTTCCGGCCTGCGGAATCTCGATTGCCCCGTCTGCCGCATCCACGACCTCCTGCGCCACGCCGTCCACCTCGTTACCGAACACCAGGGCGTATTTCTGCCCCGGTCGAGGCCGGAATTCATCCAGCATGACGGCTCCTTCGACCTGCTCCACGACGTAAATGAGATACCCCTGCGCACGCAGCGCAGCGATGCAGTCGGTCGTCGCGGCGAAATAGTCCCACGCAACGGTCAGCTCGGCTCCGAGCGCCGTCTTGTGGATCTCCCGGTTGGGCGGGGTGGCGGTGATGCCGCACAAGGCGATGCGTTCGACGGCAAAGGCGTCCGCCGTGCGGAAAAAGGCCCCGACGTTCTGCATCGAGCGCACGTTGTCCAGCACGACCGCCACCGGCATTTTCTCCATACGGGCGAACTCCTCGGCAGAGGGACGCCCCAGCTCTTCGTTGGTAATCTTTCTCATCGTTACAACTTCCCTGTTTTCACGGCAAAAGTAAGCAAATCCGAATATTTTAGCTAACTTTGGCGACCTGAATACACGCAAAAGCGTCCCGTTCCGCAGACGGCTCCGCCCGGCGGACCGGCAACCGGACGGAACGCGCGACAAACGACTACGATCGCCTATGAAGCAAATCGCACTTATCCTGACACTTCTGCTGGCTGCCGCCGGCGCCTCGGCCCAGGAGGTTTTCATCGGAGCCGACTTCGACACCCGGTTCGACAACCGCGAACACTCGGACTGCAACATCGACGATTCGCACACGTTCTTCAGTATGCGCCTGACCCCGAAAGCGGGTGTTATCTGGTCCGAAAAAAACCAGCTGGTGGTAGCCGTCGATCTGTTGCAAGACTTCGGCGACAAGGAACACAAGTTCTTGAGTAAAGTGGACCCCCAGATCTACTACCAGTTCAACTCGAAGACGGCACAGGCCGTAGCCGGTATTTTCCCGCGCTCCCTGCTGCTGGCCCGATACGATCCGTTCTTCCTGGGCAGTGCCTACTCGTTCTATAATAATCGCATCCAGGGCCTGGCCGCCCACTATAAATCCCAAACGGGCTCCTTCATCGAGTTCGCCCTCGACTGGGAGGGAATGCGCTCGTACCAGACGCGCGAGAAGTTCCGCATCCTCTCGGGCGGCGAATACAAGGGACGCCACTGGTACGGCGGCTATGTCATGACCCTGCTCCACTACGCCAAAACCGACAATACGGAGTTGGACGAAGGGGTCGTGGATCATATCCTGCTCAATCCCTACGTCGGCTACCGCTACGAAGGAGCCTACACCTTCGATGCCCGGCTGGGCTACCTGCAAAGCCTGCAGCGCGACCGCCGCACCGAAGAGGGCTGGAAAGCGCCCAAAGGCGGGCGCCTCGCCCTGTCGGTAAGCCGCTGGGGTGTCTGTCTGCTCAACGAACTCTACGTCGGCGAGAACATGCTCCCCTTCTGGGACATCTACGGCTACGGACTGTATGCCGGCACGCCTTTCTACGGCACCCCCAAGAAGATCTACAACCAGACGGCCGTCACCTACAACCGCCGCTTCTTCAACAACACGGTGGGCGTTTCGGCCGGATTCTATTTCCATTACGACGGCGTGGGCCTGGGCCTGCAGCAGATCCTGAAAGTATCGGTCAATCTGCAAAAAACCGTTTACCGTCCCAAGAAATAGGCGCAAAGGCGGAAAAAAGTTGTAATTTTGTAAAAAATATACCTGCTATGGCAATCGCAACCAACGACACCAATACCAAGGAGAAAGCCGCGAACTTTCTCGAAGAGATCATTCAGGAGTCTATCGCCAAGGGCGGCACGCGCGTACAGACCCGTTTCCCGCCCGAACCCAACGGCTACCTGCATATCGGCCACGCCAAGAGCATCTGCATCAACTTCGGCCTGGCCAAGAAATACGGCGGCAAGTGCAACCTGCGTTTCGACGACACCAACCCGGTGAAGGAGGACGTGGAGTACGTGGATTCGATCAAGCGCGACATCCGGTGGCTGGGTTTCGACTGGGCGTTGGAACGCTATGCGTCGGACTATTTCGACCAGCTCTACGACTGGGCCGTCGTCCTGATCAAGAAAGGCTTGGCCTATGTCGATGACCAGACGCAGGAAGAGATCCGCCTCACGCGCGGCACGGTATCCGAGCCCGGCAAGGAGTCGCCCTGGGCGCAACCGCTCGGTCGAGGAAAACCTCGACCTGTTCGAGCGGATGAAAAAGGGCGAGTTCGCGACGGCGAGAAGGTGTTGCGAGCCAAAATCGACATGGCGCACCCGAACATGCTGTTCCGCGACCCGATCATGTACCGCATCCTGCACGCCGAGCATCACCGCACGGGTAACAAATGGTGCATCTATCCGATGTACGACTATGCGCATGGCCAGTGCGATTCGATCGAACGGATCACCCACTCGATCTGCACCCTCGAATTCGACGTGCACCGTCCGCTCTACGACTGGTTCATCCAAGCGCTCGACATCTATCCCTCGCACCAGTACGAATTCGCCCGCCTGAACCTCACCTATACGATGATGTCCAAGCGCCGTCTTCTGAAGCTCGTGCAGGAGGGCGCCGTGATGGGCTGGGACGACCCCCGCATGCCGACCATCTGCGCCCTGCGCCGCAAGGGTTATACGCCGGCTTCGGTGCGCAACTTCGCCGAAATGGTCGGCGTGGCCAAGCGCGACAACGTGATCGACCTGGGCAAGCTGGAGTTCTGCGTGCGCGAAGACCTGAACAAGGTCGCCGAACGCCGCATGGCGGTACTCAACCCGCTGAAAGTCGTCATCACCAACTACCCCGAAGGCAAAACCGAGCTTTTCACGGCAATCAATAATCCCGAAGACGAAAGCGCCGGCACGCGCCAGGTGCCTTTCTCGCGCGAGATCTATATCGAACGCGACGACTTCATGGAGGTCCCGCCCAAGAAATACTACCGCCTGAGTCCCGGTACGGAGGTGCGCCTGCGCTACTCCTACCTGATCCGATGCGAAGAGGTCGTCAAGGATGCAGAAGGCAACATCACGGAGCTTCGCTGCACGTACGACCCGGAGTCGGGCAACGGTTCGTCGAGCGACGGCCGCCGCGTAAAGGGCGTGATCCACTGGGTATCGGCGGCCGATGCGATCGAAGCCGAAATCCGTCTCTTCAACCCGCTTTTCAAAACCGAAGATCCCGACGACGTGGCCGAAGGCGGCAGTTGGGAGGACAATCTCAACCCCGATTCGATGATCGTCACCCGAGGCTATCTGGAACCGTCGCTCAAGGAGGCTCCCATCGGGCAGCCGTTCCAGTTCGAGCGCGTAGGGTATTTCTGCGCCGATACGGATTCCAAGCCCGGACACCCGGTATTCAACCGCACGGTGACCCTCAAGGATTCGTGGGCCAAGATCAACAAATAGATATTTCTTCTACGGTAAAATGAAAAAGCCGGAGCTATCGAAGCTCCGGCTTTTCGATTGATAAATCGTGTTTTCAATATTCGCCGTAAACTCCATATCGGATATTCACGGAAAATTTCCGACGCCCTGTCGTTGCTGTATTCAGGAGTAAAATATATCTTACATTTTAAAATACAGAGGGGTTCTAATTGCCTTCATACTCCATATAATACATATCGATACCTTTGGCCCAATAGTCCTTATGCGTCGCTTTCAACACAAAGCCTTGCTTCTGATAGAACTTATAAACCAACTTGCGAAGTTCTGACGGTTATCTTGCGGACACGATCAATTGATTTCAACTTGTCGATTCTATATTCGAGCAGTTGCTTCCCAAGCGATTTTCCCTGATTAATCGGGATGTATGATGTCCAACTTATTTTGTCCGACGGTTTTATCATCGGCAAAATTTATTCCGCCGCAACCAACGATCCTGTCATTCGTGACCAGCACATAATACGACTCTATTTCTCGATCCAGATAATCACTCAAATCAATTTCTTCTTCCGCCGCAAAATATTCTGGTGTATTCCGCCGGATCAATTCCATCACATCATCCTTGTCTGTCGTCCGATATTCCCTTATCGTAACCATTTCTCCGTTTTCCCTCTCAACACTCTATTTACCGCCCGCATAAGAGGAATACACTTCCCGGCAACGCAACGACCGTTATTTCTTCCGGGCGATCGTTCGAAACGGCAGGGCCAGCACCCCGAAGAACGCTTCGCCGAAGATACCGCCCGACATCTTGGAGGTTCCTTCGGTCCGGTCGGCAAAGATGATCGGCACCTCGCCGATGCGGAATCCCATCTTCCAGGCCGTATATTTCATCTCGATCTGGAATCCGTACCCCACCATCTCGATCCGGTCGAAATCGATCGCCGCAAGCACTTCCCGCTTATAGCCGACGAATCCGGCCGTCGCATCGCAGACGGGCATCCCCGTCACGATCCGCACATACCGCGAGGCGCAATAGGACATCAACAGCCGCGACATAGGCCAGTTCACCACCGTCACTCCTTTCGAATACCGCGAACCGACGGCGACATCCGCTCCGGCCTCCAATTCGGCGGTAAGCCGCAGCAGATCGTCGGGATTATGCGAAAAATCGCAGTCCATTTCGAACACGGCATCGTACGGGCGAGCCAGCGCCCAGCGGAATCCCTCGATATAGGCAGTGCCCAACCCCAGTTTTCCCGAGCGTTCCAACAGAAACAGACGATCCGGAAACTCCGCCTGCCGCTCCTTGACGATCGCTCCCGTTCCATCGGGCGAGCCGTCGTCCACCACGAGCAAATGGTAACCGCCCTCGAGCGACATCACCTTCGAGATCATCTTCGAAATATTCTCCCGCTCGTTATAAGTAGGTATGACAACCAGTTTTTCCATCCAAATACTTTCTTCAGGGTAATTATGTATTTCAGCGTACCTTTATCCGACAGTCACAGCTCCGAATCCGGCAGCCGCTTATTTGCGATTCGCAGCCGCATTTATAATTCTGCCTCTCCGGATCTCCTCTCGGAGAGGACTTGGGCCGCTACACACCCCCAAAGGTACACAAAAGTATATTATCGCCAGCTTAAATCGCCCCCGTCCGAACATCGACACATAAGGCAGCGGTCGCATTCGAATCGCCGCCCCTTTACAGCAACTTGCCGAACCGTCTGCGACCTAATAAATAACGCAGAACGATCGACCCGCAGTATATGCCCCGGGGCTTCCCCTTCGCCGCACCGCGAACAGCCCGCCGCTTGGCGGCCAGCGCCTTGTGCACCCGCAGAAAATCCCGCCACGCACGTCCCACGGCCCGCACGTAATCCGGACGCCCCTGCATCAGGTACGACAGCGCCGCGCACGAGTCGAGCACCGGACGCACGATAGCCACGACGCTCCGCTGCACCGGCGACGCACACTTGTAGAGCATCGCCAGATATTGCGATGGTTGTAAAACACCTTCGAAGGCGATCCCTGCGCCAGACTCCCCCCGCCGAGGTGATAAACCCGGCTCCGGGGCTCGATCCGCACCCGGTAACCGGCCAGCTGCATCCGCCAGCAGAGGTCGATCTCCTCCATGTGGGCGAAAAAATCCTCGTCGAAACCGCCCATCGCCCGAAATACTTCGGCCCGGCAGCAGAAAGCAGCGCCGCTCGCCCAAAAAACATCGCGGGCATCGTCGTACTGCCCTTCGTCCCGTTCGACACACTGCAAAATACGACCTCGGCAGAAAGGATACCCCAGGTAGTCGATGAAACCGCCCGAAGCTCCGGCATACTCGAACCGTGCAGGCTCGACGAGCGACAGCAGCTTGGGCGCTACGGCAGCCACGGTCCGATCCCGATCGAGCGTTTCGACGAGCGGTTCGACCCATCCGGCAGGCGTTTCGACATCCGAATTGAGCAGAATGAAATAGTCCGCATCGAGATACTCCAACGCCCGGTTATAACCTCCGGCAAACCCGTAGTTACGGTCCAGTACGATTCGCCCCACAGCGGGAAATTCGCGTTCGAGCACGCCGAGCGAATCGTCCGTCGAACCGTTGTCGGCCACGACGACGCCGACCCCTTCGGGAACCGATGCGAGCACCGAAGGCAGGAAACGGCGCAAATGCCCGGCACCGTTCCAATTCAGGATCACTATTTCTGTTTTCGTTCGCATTCCATGCGGGCCAGATCGGCCGGGGACTTGTGTTTCCACCGCTTGTGCGACCACATCCACAGGTCGGGGTATTCGCGGATCTTCTGCTCCAGGCGCCGCACATAGCGTTCCGTTATTTCATGGGGAGCGACCTCCTCTTCTCCGTCGTAAATCCGGTCGAAATCCATCTCGTAATAACCCGGCTTGACACGCCGCAGCCAGCAGCAATACACGGGCAGGCCGCAACGCAGCGCCAGCTTCTCCCCTCCGTCGAAAAAGATCGTATCCCGATTGAGGAAGCGGAACCAATGGCTGTCGGGACGGCGCGGCGGATTCTGGTCGGCAATCAGTCCCATCACGATATTCTTGCCGTCGATTCCCTTCTCCCGATTTCGCAGATAGAAGCGCAGGGACTCAGCCATCGGTACCGGACAGATATTCGCATGGCTGCGCAGACGTTTGTACAATTCGTCGAAAACGCGACTCCGCAGGGGATGATAGACCGCCACGACCACCTGCGAAGGGACGATAATCCCCCAGAACGAACAGTATTCCCAGCACCCCAAATGAGCCGTCAGAGCGATCCAGTCCCGGCCCTCGACCGCAGCCATCTGCTTTTCCAGATCCTTTACGACGACGACCTGACGGCATTTCTCGTCGGTGAGTCCGGCCAGACTGAAGGTATCCACGAAAATCTCCGCCAAAGTACGGTAAAAACCTCTCCGGATAGCATGCAACTCCTCCAGGCTTTTCTCCGGAAAAGAGTTCCGCAAATTCTCCGTCACGACCCGATAACGGTAACGCAACAGGCGCAACGCACCGAAAACGGCCGGTTCCACCACGTAATAGCGAAACCAATACGGCAAAATGGAGAAAAACTTACAGAAAATCCAGAGGCTTTCCAGTCCGATCCTTCCCCAAAAACCCAGATTCGGGCTTTTCTGTCTTTCTACCTCCGGCTTACTCATTCGATTTCGGTTCTACGAACAGTTTCACATTATCGACCTTCGTGCGGACCGAAAGCCACTTGCGCAACTGCTCCCGGTCTATCTGGCGTTGGAAATCCTTCGGCGTAATGACACAGACCAACAGCGTATCCAGCGGTTTGCCCGCAACGTCGAACATCACCCCTTTGGTAAGCGACATCGACTCCACGTTATCCGACATCACGCCCACCTCCTGCGAAATATCGCCGATATCGACATTCGTCACCTGATAGCGAGCCAGTCGCTGTTTCATCTCGGCGATTTGCCGATTCTTCTCGTCCAGCAGCTCCACATAACTCGACTGCAGCGACTGCAAATCGACCTTATCCGAGTTCGATGCCTGTCGCACCACCAATTCTGTCCGAGGCAGCCCATAGCTTGCGAGCTGTCCCCGCGCATTCTCGATCACATCTTCGCCGAGCGGCTCCCCGACCAACAGCAGTTCGATACGGGGCGATTCTCCGCCCCGCCGGTAGATCTTGCTGGATTCGATCACACGGGTCTGCGGGAAATTGAACACCTGGGCGATATACTTATCGGCCTGCACCTCGAAAATCGAAACCCGCACCATATGCAAGCCGATGAATACGCTGGGAATAAACGTAACGAGCGTAATCGCCAGCATCGTCCGCTTCACGAAACGCTCACGGGATTTGTTGAGAAACGTCTTCTTCCTGTACTTCAGAAACCGGGTAAAAATATAAGTAGCCAGGGCGATAAAAACCGTATTGATGAAAAACAGGTAAAACGCCCCGAAGAAAAAACGATACTGTCCCGTCGCCAGACCGAACCCCGCCGTACAGAGAGGCGGCATCAACGCCGTAGCGATCGCAACGCCCGGAATAACGGTCGAATTACGATCCTGGCGCGATTGCGCCACGATACCGGCCATACCGCCGAAAAAGGCGATCAACACGTCGTAAGTCGTCGGAGTGGTACGTGCGAGCAACTCACTGCTCGCATTCCCCAGCGGGGAGATGAAAAAGAAGAGGGTCGAAGTCGAAATCGCCACGACGAACATCAGGACGAAGTTCCTGACGGATTTTTTCAGCAGGTCGAAATCGTTGATCCCGAGCGAAAAGCCGATACCCATAATCGGCCCCATGATCGGAGAAATACACATGGCGCCGATAATTACGGCGGCCGAATTGACATTCAGGCCCAGCGACGCCACCATCGTAGCGCAAATCAGGACCCACAAATTGACGCCGCGAAACTCCGTACCCTTGCTGATGTTGGCAGCTACTTCATCCTGCGAGGCCTTGTCATCCTCCAGACTGAAACGGTCCCGCATAAAAGCCCGGAACTCCGCCCAAAGTCGGAACGAATGACGGGACTGCTCTTTCAATTCACTATTTTCCATATCACTCATTTACTCTTCTTCGGATTCTGTATCCATATTCTTTCCCGGTTTCGGAAGCCCCGCCACCACGATCACGAACTCTCCTTTGGGCGTATGTTCCCGGAAATAGTCCGCAACCTCGGCAAGGGTTCCCCGCACGGTCTGTTCGAACTTTTTGGTCAGTTCCCGCGACACGGCCGCCATCCGCTCCGGACCGAACACCTCGGCGAACTGTTCGAGGGTCTTGACCACCCGGAAAGGCGACTCGTAAAAAATCATCGTACGCGGCTCCGACGCAAGGCTCTGCAAATGCTTGTTGCGGCCTTTCTTCTGGGGCAGAAAACCCTCGAAGCAAAACCGGTCGCACGGAAAGCCGCTCTGCACGAGCGCCGGAACGAAAGCCGTAGCTCCGGGCAGCGTCTCCACCTCGATCCCCGCTTCAAGACAGGCCCGCACCAGCAGGAATCCCGGGTCGGAGATTCCCGGCGTGCCCGCATCCGAAATCAGAGCCGCTGAACGGCCCTGGGCGATGTTGTCGGCCACCAGACCAACCGTCGCATGTTCATTGAACTTGTGGTGGGCATACATCTTTTTCTCGATGCCCAGATGCTTGAGCAGCACCGACGAGGTGCGCGTGTCTTCAGCCAGAATAAAATCGACTTCGGAAAGCACCCTGACGGCCCGAATCGTGATGTCGTCCAAATTTCCGATCGGCGTAGGAACGATATAGAGCTTAGCCATCGTCAGGAGAGTTTACGTTCCAGCAACTCCATCAGGAACCTCACTCCGTCGGACGAAAGGTTCCAATCGTAATTCTCGGAGATATAGATAATGCAGTCGTCCAGGTCGTCAAACTCGTTCAGACGGTCGATCGTCCGTTCGTACCGCTCGGTATCGCCGCCGAACAAGTCCCGCAGCAACAGGAATTTGTCGTTGATACCGATCGCCTGCTTCAGGTCGGTGATCCGCTCCTTGCGCACGATTTCGGAAGCCATGTCCTTCGGCGCGGCGATCGTGTCGGCCAGCGTATGCACGTCACCGCCCAACACCTCGCCCAGCACCGGCTCCGGTTCGGCGGCAAACGGGTATTTCGGGGCATCGGTTTTAGCCGAAGTCGTTTCGGCGACGACCGTCTTTTGCGAAGCGGCAACGGAAGCATCGGCATCCGCCGCATTATCCGCTTGCTCCGAAATCTCTGCGGCAACAGAGTCGGATTCCGATGTTTCGGACTGTGGCTCCGGTATTTGCGACGTTACGGACTTCTTCGGTTCATCCATTTTTTCGAGGAGTGTTTCCGGCTGCGGAGCCGCTGCATCGTCCTGCTCCTTTCCAGCGGTTGCCTGTTGCTGCGGAGCCGCTGCATGCCCCGGCTTCTGCCCGGTCCCGACCGGAATCTTCGAAGCAGCGGCTTCCTGCGGCCCGTCCGTCTCGTAGAGGGACATGATGACCCGCCGCTTCTCCCTGTGACGGATCACCAGATCGTCCAGATCGAACAGACTGTCCGATACGACGACTTTCTGCTTCGATTCGGCATCGGCTTCAGAGGAGGGAGCAACCACCTGACCGGCAGACGATCCGGCAAGCCCCTCCCGGCCGGTCCGAACCGCAGCATCGTGCCCGGTTCCCGACGCTTTGTCGGACTGCCCTTCCATCGAAGCATCCTGCCGCGAAAGACCGGACGTCACAGATACCGCGACCGCGACAGCTATAGACTCCGCTGCAGGTGCAGATTCCGATACAGGCACGGATTCAGGGGCAGATTCGTCGGCAAGCACCGGATCCGGCTCGGCCACAGGAGCAGACGCAACGACAAGTACAGGTTCCGGCTCAGGTTCTGTAACGGCAGATGCCGAAACCGGCTTCACGGAGGGCGCAGATTCCGGCACAGCAGCAGACACCCCGGCGGATTCACCCAAAGCTTCGGGCATCGCAGCCGGCTCCGGGCAGGGAGTCGCGGACAGCTCCGCCAGCAAATCGTCCAGGTCGATACTTATTTCGGACACCGGCGCAACTTCGGCGACGGACTGCTGCGCAGCGACGGACGCGGAAGCGGAGGAATCCCCTTCGTCGAAATTCGCAAACCGTATCGCTTCATACAATTTTTTGAGCTTGTCCAAAACCAAATCCCGCTCGATGCCGGGGACATCGTGCGAACCCGCCCAGCCATCGACCAGTTCGATCAAACGGGCAAGTTCTTCCTGTATCTTGTTCACCTCCATAACAAAATCGGTTTATCAGAGCCAAAGGTACGAAAAATATCGGATGCGGGAAACGGTTTGTCCGCAGATTGCCAAAAATTCACCGATGCAGCTCGACGATTATTTTCCGAATCGGAAAAACTATGTATATCTTTGCTTCGGATGCAAAACCGAACGAAAAACCTTCGAACGGACACCGCACCCGCTTTGCTGCATATACCCACACTAAAAAAATCATCCTGAAATGGATATTCTGGAACTGCGCCGCTATTGCCTCTCCCTGCCGCTGGCAGAAGAGTGTACCCCGTTCGACGAAACGACCCTGGTCTTCAAAATCGGGGGCAAAATGTTCTGTTACACCGATATGGTGGAATTCCGATGGATCGCTGTAAAGTGCGATCCGGATCGGGCCGTTCTGCTTCGCGAACGCTATCCGGAACTGGTCACTCCCGCTTTCCACAGCAACAAACGCCACTGGAACGGCATCCGTACGGATGGTGATCTGCCCGACGCCTTTATCCGCGAGCAACTCCGCCACTCCTATCTGCTCGTCGCGGCAGGCATCACCCCCAAAGCCTTGCGGCAGGAAATACGAAACCAGATCGAAAAAAGCCGGGCTCCCCGAAGAGTAACCCGGCTTTCGCCTCTTTCCCGAATCAGCCCCGCATCTGCCGCCGCATCATCCGACGCCAGCGGAAATACCCGGCCAGCGACATCGTCAGGTAAATCGTGTAGAGCAATGCGGTGAGCGGGATCTCCTTGTAGAAATAGAGCCCGACCGTCACCAAATTGACTACAAACCATACAAACCACTGTTCCAGATACTTGCGCGAAAGCATCCACATTCCCACGATGCTCAGCGACGTGGTCAGGCTATCCCAGAACGGCACGGTGCTGTTGGTAAAGGTCACGAGCACCCAGTAGATGAACAGATGGATCGCCGCATACGCCGCCGCGATCATCGGCCAGCGGCGTGCGGGCGTACGGGAAATACCGCCGCCCTTTTCGGTTTTGGGAGCGTTGCGCCATACCAGCCACCCATAGACACTCGCCAGAAAATAATAGACGTTCATGCCGAAATCGGCATAAAGCCCCGTCTGGAAGTAGAGCGTACCGTGCACGACGGGCATCACCAGCCCCACGAGCCAGAGGTAGATGTTGGCCCGGTATTCGAGCCACAGATAGAGCAGCCCCAGCGTAAAGCCGACGATCTGCAGGATGAGTTTGAGTTCCATCGCCTAAAACCGCACCGTTACGTTGGCCAGCACGTTGAACATCGCCTGGGGAAAATAGAAGGCCGAATCTTCGCGCACACCTCCGACAATCGACGAATAACCGTAGCCGTTGTTACAATACTCCGTATTGAAAAGATTGTTGATCTGCACGCCGAAACGCACGCTTCCGATCTTCGAGGCAGCCAATTCATACCCCAGGTTCAGGTTGGTGACACAGTAGTCGTCGAGCGACAGCGCATCGTTGCGGCCGTTGGTAAAGTATTGTTTGCCGACATACTGCGTATGCAGCAGGGCGCTGAACCCTTTGACATGGAAATCCAATAGCACTCCGGCGATGACCGACGGAGAGTAGGAAAGGGTCGAGGTCCCGAGATACAGCTCCTTTTCGCCCAGGTAGTTCCAGTCGGCGTCGTACTCCGAAACATATTCCGTATAGTTCTCGATCCGGTTCTGGCTCAGGGTCGCATTGGCTCCCAGCGAAAACCAGCGGGCGATGTTCAGCGAAGCCGAGAGTTCGATGCCCCGGCGGTAACTGTCTGGAATATTGCGGGACAGCTCCTGCCCCGTGTCCGAGAGTTCGCCCGTAGCGACCAGCTGATCCTTGTAGGACATATAGTAGAAGTTCACGCCCGCCTCGAAACGGTCGTTGTGGAAAAGATAGCCGAACTCCCAGTCGTACAGCCGCTCCGAGGTGGGATACTCCCCGTTCTTGGTATCGGTGAAGTTGCTGCGCGTAGGCTCCTTCTGCGCCACGGCGAACGACACATAGACCTTGTGATTCCGGGCGAAAGTGTAGTTCACGCCCGCTTTGGGGTTGAAAAAGTGATAGGTACGGTGAATATCCAACTCCTGAAGCGCCGAAGTGGTGCTGTTGAAATTGTCGTTGGTGCCCGTAATGTTATGCCGGATGAAACGGTACTGCAGGTCGGCATAGAGGTTCAGCCCCCGCGCAGCCTCCCAGTTGATCTTGGCGAAGACGTTGGCATCGTACTTGGTCGAGGCGTTACGATAATATTCGTGACGCGGGAAGCCGGGTGCATCGACGACCGACATCACGTTTCCCCAGTGGCCGCCGTCATATACGTTGCCCGCACCGCCCAGGGCCAGTTGTACGCGACCACGAGTATAGTTGGCCGATGCCACCACGCCGCCGAAATGGTTGTCCATCGACTTGCGGCGAATCAGATTGCTTTCGGTAATCGGCTCGTTCGGATCGTCCGTAGGGATCGGCGCGATACCGTACTCACTCAACGTCTGTCCGTTCTTATACTGGTTGTAATACCCGAACCGTAGGTGTAGTGGCCCGTGACATTCAGCGTCCAACGGGCGTGAAGCGATGATTGACGATCAACTGATTGTTGATCTGGGTATAGTTATCCGTCTGGTTATCATAAAACGAAATCGATCCGTCGGCATGTTTGACAAGCCCCTGCGAATTGTAGCGCCGGTCGGTTTCGAGCTGCTCCTTCGTCACGCCGTCATAAGCCAGTCCGACTCTGGCCACACCGCCGAAGGAGATCAGCTTCACGGCCGTACCCCCATCGTAGTACCCGACCTGCAACATGTAGGACTCCAGGTTGGTGAAGGCCCGATCGACATAACCGTCCGAGGAGATATGCGAAAGCCGGGCATCGACGGTCCAATGGCCGCCCATGAGTCCCGAACCGATCTGCAACGACTGTTTGTTGGTGTTGTAGGAGCCATAGGAAAGGGACGCTTCGCCAGAAAATTCGCTCGACATCGGGGCGGTGGTCATATTCACCGAACCGCCGAAGGCTCCCGTACCGTTGGTCGAGGTTCCGGCACCGCGCTGTACCTGGATCGTTCCGACCGAAGAAGCCATGTCGGGCGTATCGTACCAATAGACCGAGTGGCTCTCGGCATCGTTCATCGGCACGCCGTTGGTTGTGACATTGATGCGCGAAGCATCCGAACCGCGCAGACGGAACGCCGTACCGCCGATGCCGTTGCCGGCATCCGAAGTGGCGACCACCGACGGAGTCATTTGCAACACGTCGGCATGTCGCTGCCGAAATTCCGGCGAGAAATCGCTTCTCGGCCGATATCGGCATATGCCACCGGAGTTTTGCGATCGACGCGGGTAGCGGTCACCTCGATCTGCTGCAATTCGTACAGTTTCATGGAATCCGGAGTCATGGAGTCCGTTTCCACCGGTTCGTCCGCGTGCACCGGCATCGCGCACCAGACAGCCGCAGCCGTAAGCGGCAGTAAGAAAATCCTTTTCATAACTTTAATTGAATTAAAAGAACAGAAAAGGGGTATGTCGTATCGATTATAGATTCCCGGTTTCAGCATTACCCGTATCCGGTACAATGGGTATAATCTCAGCCTGACAGTAAGGCACCCCTTCAAGAATACGGGCGCAAAGATAACATTAAATTTCGGAAAATCGCACCGCATCACAAAAAGAGTACGCCACCCGGCTCGACCCCAGGAATGGCGCACAGCTTTGTTCGAACAACTCACTCCGAATGCGGCGGACAGCGACGAAAAACCGACTGTTCGGATATTTGCCGAAAAAAACGTTTACAACCCGGAACCAGGCAAAACCCGGGACCGTTTTCCGGCTCCGACAGTTGAAAAATCCGGTATCTTCCTCGGGACAGGGCAAGCCTGGGGAGAGTCATCACCTACCGGAAAGTACCGAACCGATAGACGGTCTTCTGGCAATAAAATCCGTCAGGCGCAAGCAGCGGAGAAGGAAATTCCGGCCGATTGACCGCATCGGGATACCCCTGACAGACGACGGCGACCCCTTCGTAATCCCGGTAGCGGCCGCCCGACTTCGTTTCGGGGCATCCGCCGCCCAAGCGATTGCCGGTGTAGAGCGTCACGCCGGGCTGCGAAGAGAGAATCTCCACCCGGAGTCCCGAACGTGCATCGCGCAATTCGCCGACTTCGGTCAGGATATTCTGCCGCCAACCGTCCGACGGGGAAGAAGTGGTCCGTACCCCGCAGCATCCGGATCCGTCGAAATCGGAATCGACGCCCTCACCCAAGCGGCGCAGTGAACGGAAATCGGCGGGCGTACCGGCAACACCGAGCAGTTTCCCGGTAGGAATCAGACGATCGTCCGCTTCCAAAACAGTCGAAGCATCGAGCCGCAGCTCGTGGTCGAGTACCGACCCGCTGCCCTCGCCGCCCAGATTGAGCAGCAGGTTGCAGGCCATGTTCACGGGCGTCGTCCGGTCGGTTCGAGCGATATAAGTTATTTCCAGCGCATTATCTTCGTCGAAATCGAAAGCGGCCTCGACCTGCAAATTACCGGGATACCCCTGATCGCCGTCGTCGGAAGAGAGCGACATCACGACCCGGTTGGTTTCGACACGGCTCTCCCACAAGCGCCCGGCGAAGCCCTTCCACACCGCCGTTGAGATGCCCGGCCATGCCGTTTATATCCAAGCGGTATTCTTCGCCGTCAATCCGCATCGTCCCGTAAGCGATGCAACCGGCCACGCGGCCGATGCTTTTGCCGCACAGGGCCGGATCGCCGAAATAACTGCGGAAATCCTTGTAACCCAGCGCCACATCCGCCAAATGTCCGTCACGATCGGGAACCAGAATCGACACGACAGCCGCGCCGACATTGCAAAGCCGCACTTCGGCACCTGCGGCATTGCGCAGCGTATAGAGCACAACGGCCTCGCCCTCCGAAGTGGCGCCCCAGATCTGCTGTTCGATCTCCATCCCTATTCGCCCGGCTTCAGATTACGCAGCAGGTTGTCGATACGACGCAGGGTCTCCTCCTTCCCGATGAAAGAGGTAACGTCGTACATACCGGGACCCTTGCCGGCTCCGACCAGCGCCAGGCGCAGCGTGTTCATCACCTGTCCCAGCGAATAGCCCTTCTGCTCGATCCAGCCGTGCACGATCCGCTCGGTATTTTCGAGCGAAAAATCGTCGATGCCGGCCAGCATCTCGCGCAGTTCGCGCAGCATAGCCGGATTATCGCCCTTCCAATACTTCTTAGCCTGCTTCTCATCGTACTGAGTCGGAGCGACGAAGAAGAACGAGGTCAGATCCCACAGATCGGTGATGAACGTGGCCCGCTCTTTCATAATGCCTGCGGCACGCCCGGCCAACTCGTCCGAAACCTCGATGCCGTGCTCGCGCAGGATCGGCTGATACAGTGCGGCCAGCTCCGCGTCGCTCTTATGGTGCATATACTGGGCGTTGAACCACTTGGCCTTGTCGGGCTGGAAGCGGGCGCCCGATTTCGAAACGCGCTCCAGCGAGAAGCTGTCGATCAGCTCCTGCATCGAGAAGATCTCCTGCTCGGTGCCGGGATTCCACCCCAGCAACGCCAGCATGTTGATAAACGCCTCGGGGAAATAACCGTCCTCGCGGTAACCGCGTGCGGTTTCGCCCGTCGGGGATTTCCAGAAGAGCGGGAACACGGGGAACCCCATCTTGTCGCCGTCGCGCTTCGAGAGTTTGCCGCCGCCCGTAGGTTTCAGCAGCAGAGGCAGATGCGCGAAGCGGGGCTGCAGGTCCGTCCAACCAAAGGCCCGGTACAGCAGATAATGCAGCGGCAGCGACGGCAGCCACTCCTCGCCACGGATCACGTGCGACACCTCCATCAGACGGTCGTCCACGATATTCGCCAGGTGGTACGTAGGCAGCGCATCGGCCGACTTATAGAGCACCTTGTCGTCGAGCGTCGAAGTGTTCACCTCGACATGCCCCCGGATCAGGTCGTCCATTTCGACGATCTCGTTTTCGGGCATCTTGAAGCGAATGACCCACTGGTCGCCCCGCGCGATGCGGGCTGCGACCTCCTCTTTCGAGAGAGAGAGCGACGTAGGCAGTTTCTCGCGGATCGAATAGTTGTATGCGAAAGTTTCGCCGCGCGCCTCGTACTCCTTGCGCAGGGCGTCCAACTCCTCGGCAGTATCAAAAGCGTAGTAGGCCCATCCGGACTCCACGAGCTGTTTCGCGTATTTCAGGTAGATGTCGCGCCGCTCGCTCTGGCGGTACGGCGCATGGGGGCCGCCGACGCCGACACCCTCGTCGATCTCGATGCCGCACCACTTGAGCGACTCGAGGATATACTCCTCGGCACCCGGCACGAAACGCTGCGAGTCGGTATCTTCGATACGAAGAATCATCGTACCGCCGTGCCGACGCGCGAACAGGTAGTTATAAAGCGCCGTACGTACGCCGCCGATATGCAGAGGCCCCGTAGGGCTGGGTGCGAAGCGCACCCGGACAGGTCTTTCCATATTTCGTTACTCTTTGTTGATTTCCTTTTTATCGTCATGTTCGGATTCGGCCGTCTTGCGACCGGCCGCATCCTGCGTCGCCGCACCCCCTCGGGCAGGTTTGCGCAAAGTCGGCGCCACGGCCCACAGCGCACACATCACCCACACTACGAAGGCACCCGATACCACGCGCCAGACCGCATCGTTCCTCAAAGCGACCGCTGCGAGAAGCAGGACGAAAAATATCCGTTCCGTCCATCGGGAGGTAAGCGCCGGGCGATTTTTGCACGATTTCCCATACCGTTTACTTAATGCGGTATTCGACCCGCATGGTGATACGGGCCTTTTTTCTGCCGGCTCGAGGTGTTGAACGATCCTCCGGCCGAGAACTCCTCGTTGGTATTGGCACCCGTGATCTGGAACACGCCCATACGGGCCGAAGCCACTCCGCCGAGCTTCGCTCCGGCATTGACCGCGATCTTCTCGGCACGGACACGGGCATCGGCCGATGCTTTCTCGATGAGCGACAACTTCACGTCGTCGAGCTTCGTATAGTAATAATCGGGCTGCATAGCCTCGATCGAAACGCCCTGGGCTATCAGCGAAGAGATTTCACGCGAAACATTCTCGACGGCATCGACACTCTTCGACTCGACGGTGAAGCCCTGCGAAAGCCGGTAACCGGTAAACCGCTGTCCGGCCCAACTGCCATTGGCCGAATAGACCGGCTCGTACTGCTTGGTGACGTTCACGAACTGGAAGACCACGGCTTCGGCAGCGATCCCTTTTGAGAGGAGGTAGTCGTACACCTTCTTCTTGCTGGATTCGATCTGCGCGTATCCCGCTTC
>OKWF01000006.1_pt1 | contig 34654 bp, 40 predicted proteins | sample 1607031 | NCBI WGS metagenome assembly OKWF01 (sample SAMN04414079, study PRJEB24778) | human gut metagenome | material: faecal | host: Homo sapiens | reverse complement strand
ACTTAAATCTTTGATTTGAGTAACTAAAAACGAGTGAAACGAGTTTTATAGAACGTATTAATAACGTATATAACACGTATATAAACGTGTATATAACGTATAAAGGGGTGAAAGAGTGATACAATTATATTTAAATATATTTGGTTTAATAGTAGATTTAAACGTAGCAATTCCTAAACGTAAAAAGCCGAAAAACGATAATATCAATATACAAGAAAAAGCAATTTTTTATGATGAGATAGAAGAAGAGGAAGTTAATTACGTTAAACCTACTGATATAGAACTTCAAGCTAAACGTTTTGAAGAAGAGTTAAATAATATGGGTATATACGATATACCAAACGCATCAGATATACCGCCTACCTATGAAATTCAAGATGATGTCGAGATAATTACAAACGAATTTGAAAAAGAACAACAAGATATGATAGAAAGAAGGAGATAGTATGGAGAAGTTTTTAGACGTATTAATAATAGCTTCTTTACTTGCACCTTTTATAATAACAGATATCATATTAGAAAGGGAGAATAAACGTGAGTAATGAAGTACAATTATTAGAACCTAAATTACAACGTTTTGTCCACCTATATTTAACAGGTCAATACAATCAAACTCAATTAGCACAATTACTAGAAGTACATAAAAACACTATAAACTCTTGGTTAAAGCGTGAAGATGTAAACATCGCAATCAAAGAGTATCAAGCTATGGAGCACGAAATGATCGATGTTCAAATCAAAGCTATGCGTATGAAAGCAATAGAGAAGATGAACGAGTTAATGGACTCTCCTATTGATGGTATAGCGTTTCAAGCGTGTAAAGATATACTTGATAGAACAGGTCATAAAGCTAAGAACGAGATTAAGGTTGATAAAACTGTTAAAACTATCGAAATGCAATTAAGCGACTTAGCAGAAAATCTAATCACAGATGTAGAGTTTACTGTTGAATAAAACACAGATACTTTTAAAGCGTATCAAAGAAGATAGACCGTTTTATATGGAGAACTTCTTAAAAATACGTAACAAAGAAGCTAAACTTATACCTTTTAAAATTAATGACGCACAAGAGATGTTTAATAACGAGATTAAAAAGTGTGAAGAAGAAGGTAAGTTAAAGCGATTTATAGTCTTAAAAGCACGTCAAATGGGGTTTAGTACGTTTACAGAGGGTTATATATTCCACGATACAACTACTAATACCTTTAAAAACTCAATGATAATAGCACACGAAGATAAAGCCACTCAAAACTTATTTAATATGTCTAAACTTTATTACGAAGAATTACCTACTGTAATAAAACCTATGATAAAGTATTCAAATGGTAAAGAACTTGTTTTTGAGAACCCAACAGGAGACCCTGTTGAGAAGAAGAATAACCCTGGGTTAAGAAGTAAAATAACTGTTGCTACGGCAGGTACAGTAGAAGTTGGTCGTTCTGCTACTGTGCATAACTTACACGCATCAGAAGTAGCTTTCTTCCCAGACGCAACTACAACAATGCTTGGACTTTTACAATGTGTTCCAGATACATTAAATAGTTGTGTAATTCTTGAGTCTACTGCTAATGGTGTCGGAGGTTACTTCTACGATATGTGGCAAAAAGCAACTAGAGGAGAGAATGATTTTATACCGTTATTTTATCCGTGGTTTACAGATAAGACATATACACGTCAATTCACATCAGATAATGAGAAAGAATACTTTGCAAGTACATTAAATGAGTACGAAAGAGCGTTAATGGAGACTAATAATCTAACGTTAGAGCAAATGAATTGGCGTAAATATACAATAGCAAATAAGTGTCAAGGAGACGTAGAGTTATTTATGCAAGAATATCCTTCTACACCAGAGGAAGCATTTATAGCAAGTGGTAGACCTGTATTTAATACTGCATCTGTACGTAAATACCTTAATCACGCTAAAGAAGGAACTAGAGGATACCTTAAAGAGAAGGGTTCTACTGTTGAATTCCTACAAGATGATAAAGGTTACGTTGAAATATGGAAAGCACCTATCCCTGGGGAGTTTTATGTAATAGGAGCAGACGTTGCAGAAGGTAAAATAGAGGGAGACTACTCTGTTGCACAAGTCCTTGATTGTAATTGCGATGTGGTTGCTAAGTGGTATGGTCATATAGACCCAGACTTATTTGGGTTTGAGTTAGTTAAACTTGCAAAATACTATAATGAAGCGTATTTAGGAATAGAGTCAAACAACCACGGTTTAACAACGCTTAAAGCTATCCAAAGCTACGATTATTGGAATTTATATTTTGCTAAGATTTACGATAGATTTACAGATAGTATAACAAAGAAATTAGGTTGGCAAACAACGAGTAAAACTAAACCTATGGCGATAGATAAACTAGCAGAGTTCGTTAGAGATTTTCACATAGGCATAAATGATAAAACAACTATTCAAGAGTTATTAACGTACATAATTGAAGAAAACGGAAGTACAAACGCTCAACAAGGATGCCACGATGACTGCGTAATGAGTCTTGCTATTGCTCTTCAAGTGTGGTTGGAAGGTAAGGGAGATAATTATGTACCAGAGGTTGTTGATGAGACTAAAAAAGAGGTCGTAGACCCGTTATTTGAAGATGAAGATGAATTGGAGGTATGTGAGTGATAGAACAAAGAAGTATGGCTATTTACAGTTTTAGTGAGGTTTTACAGTATTTAAAAATAGGACACAAGGCTAAAAGACACGATTGGGACGATAACGTATCTATATTTTATGATGAAGATATGGAAACAATTTATAAGATAGTTGGTAAAACAATTGCACCGTGGGAAGCACCACAAAAAGATTTATTAGCCGAAGATTGGTTGGTGATAAAGAATGTCGGATAATTCTAAAAAATACACGCCTACTGAAAAGGAAAGAAAACTTGTAGAGTGGGTGTATTCTAAATTTAAACAAGCATATGTTGCTAAAGCTCCACTTATGGACAAGTGGAAAGAATATATGAGTGCGTATAAAGGTACGTACTTCCAAAATAAGAACTTACCAGATTACAAATCAAATGAGATAAGTAATCACGTATTTTCAACAATAGAAACTATAAGACCTATAATGACAGATAATAACCCTAAGTTCTTAGCAGTTCCTTCTACACCACAAGGTATGGAATTTTCTGCCGATGTGCAAACTGCACTTGATTATGAATGGGATAGAGAGAAAATGTCTTTAAAACTTCCTGCACAACTTATACCAATGTTAGTATATGGAAACGCAGTATGGTTTGTTCAATGGGATGGTAAAGACGGTGAATACGGTAATATAAGTATAAAACCTGTTGACCCTTTCAATATATTTCCAGACCCATTGGCAGAAAGTGTTGACAATTCTGAATTTTTGGTTTATGCTACTTATAGAAACGCAAATCAAATCAAACAACAATTCCCAGAAAAAGCAAGTGCCATAGAAGGTTCACGTATAACAATGTCTGAATTAGTTGCCGAAAGAGATAATAACGATACACAAGACGCAAACCAAGTTTTAATACTTGAAATGTGGTGTCGTGATTGGGTAACAATGGATGAGACAGTAGAGGGTAAAAAACAACTTAAATATCCTAAAGGAAGAGTTATAACGTGTTTACCAGAGTTAGGTATCTTGTTATCTGATAAGAAAAACCCTTATAAAGATGGAAAATTCCCATTTGTACTTATGAAAAACTATGATATACCTTTTGAGTTTTGGGGTGTTGGAGAAATAGAACAAATAATGTCTCCTCAACACTATGTAAACGAACTTACAAATCAAATCATAGATAATGCTAAAAATACTGCTAATATGCAATGGATAATAGATAAAAACTCTGGTATAGGACAAGGTAAACTTACTAACCGTCCAGGACTTGTTATAAGAAAGACTCCTGGTAGTGAAGTTAGAAGAGATACACCACCTGCTATGCCAAGTTATGTTAGAGAACAAATAGAAGTTCTTAAAAAAGATATACAAGATATATCTGGAGTGTTTGACTCACTAAAAGGTGAGCAACAAGGTAGTGTAACTGCGGCGTCTGCAATACTTGCACTTCAAGAAGCATCTCAAGCACGTATACGTTTAAAAATAAAACTTATGGAAGCATCACTTTCTGAACTTGCTCAAATAGTTTATTCACGTATGCAACAATTTTGGAAGCTAGATAGATGGGTTAGAGTTACTGATGTAGAAGGTAATCCGTCGTTTAGAGAAATTGGTGCACAAGTTCTTTCAAATGATTATGACTTAAAAGTTATGGCAGGTTCTACAATGCCTGTAAATAGAAACGCAATGCTAGACTTAATGATTAGACTTGCTCAAACAAATGGTGAGGACGGTTTACCTCTTGTAGATAGAAAAGCCGTATTAGAGTTCTTACCAACAGGAGATAAGAAAGCTATAACAGATAGATTTGCAGAACTTCAAGCTCAACAACAACAAGCTCAACAAGAACAGTTACAACAAGAGCAACAAATGCAAATGCAACAAGCTCAACAACAAAAAGGTGAATTAGACCAAAGTGTAACTGAACAAGTAATGAGTATGTTACAACAAGTTGTTCAAGCGTCTGATTTGACTTCTAAACAAGTTGATGAACTTATAATGGATAAAGAACAAAGAGATAAGAAAGAGTATGAGTCTCAAATCGAAGAAAAAGGTTATAAGAGAGGATTAAAAGACGGTAAAGTGCAAAGTAAAGAAGAAGAGGAAAAAACGCCTACTGAGGAAACTTCTGATGTGAATGAAGAAGAAAAGAAAATGTTAGAAGAACAATTACTTTCTGAAAATGCACAAATGGAAGAAGCACTTAACTCTCAACAAATACCAGATGAAGTCTTAGAAGAGTTATTAGCTTTAGCTCAACAAGACCCAGAGATGTTTAGAGAGATATTACAAAACTATCCACAATTAGCAGAGATGCTACAACAAGATATGCAAAATATGAATGGGGGAATGATTAATGAAGATATGTAAAATGAATTTACAAATGTTTGGTATGAACGATGATAGAGACTTCTTTACATCTGCTTTTAATGAAGCATATAGTATAACTGATAATACAGAAGCACCTTCTGAGCCAATAGAAGAGCCTGTAAGCGACTCTGTTGAGGAAGTTGAAGAAACACCTGTTGAAACAACTCCAGTGCCTTATAATCCAAATGACGATGAATTAAGAAGGTTGTATGAAGAGCGTTTTGGTAAAGAAGAAGAACCACAACAAGAAGCTAGTCCTGTGTATGATGAGGAAACTCAATCTGCACTTGATTTATATAAATATTTAGAACAAAACCCACATCTAGTTCAAGCTATGAGAAACGTAGATGTTGAAGGTTATAAAGAATTAAATAACTTTGTTCCAGACGAATTAACTAAGAAAGTTAAAGAGATGGAAGAGTTTATTGAAGAACAAAGATACAATAGTTATGTATCTGGACTTAAAAACAAGTATTCTGACTTTGATGAAGATAAGGTTTTAGAATATGCAGAAAAACACGATGTTTTAAACTTAGAAGTAGCTTATAAAGCTATGAAAGCAGATAATGTTAAAGAGCCAAATATGGAAGAGCTTAGAAAGCAAATCAAAGAAGAATTACTTAATGAACTTAAACAAAACTCCCTTGAGACACAATCAATAGTTGGTCAAATGTCCCAAAAGCCTATCAAACAGGATGATACTGTTAATCTGTCAAGTAGAGAGTCAAGGATAGCGAAAGCTATGGGGATGACACCTTCTGAATATGCCAAGTGGAGATAAAATAAATAAAACATAACACAACAAAGGAGCAAACAAAATGCCAAAATTAAAAATGAACTTACAAATGTTTGGTGCACAAACACCAGTAGACCCAACAACAACTAACACTCACGTGTCTGAAAACTTTGGTAAATTATTATACCCAGGTTTAAGAAAGATATTCTTCGAGACTTATGATGAGATACCAGAGCAATTCCCAAAAATATTCAACGTACAAACTTCTACTTCTGCAACTGAAACAGACCACGGAATGGGAGCATTTGGTGATTGGGAAGAAAGAACATCAGAAGTTAGCACAGTAGCATACGCTAAAATATCTGATGGTGGAGATGTTACTTACACTCACAAGGCTTTCACTAAAGGTTTTATGATAGGTAGAGAATTATACGATGACGAAAAATATGGTCAAATGAAGAAAATGGCTAAAGCACTTGCTAGAGCAGGTAGAGCTAAAGTTGAAAGAGACGCTATAACTGTTTTAACTAAAGGTTTCAAAGGAACAAGTGGTGCTTTCAAAGGTAGAGATGAAAAAGAGTTATTCCACGATGCTCATACATTAGTTGACTGTTCAAGTAAAACTTGTTCAAACTTAATAACAGGAGCTTTATCAAGAGAAACATTAAAAGAAGGATTAAAATTAATGAGAACTCAATTAGATGAAGCAGGTAACTTAATACAAATGAAAGCTACTAAGTTAATAATACCTCCTGCTTTAGAAGATGAAGCTAGAAGAATATTACACTCTACACAAGTATCTGGAACTGAATTAAATGATACAAACGAATACTTAAAGAGTGCAGGTCTTGAAATAGTAGTTCTTGACTACTTAGGAGAAGAAGCAGGTGGTTCTGATACTATGTGGTTCTTACAAGACGGTTCAAGACACGAATTAAACTTCTTCTGGAGAGTTAAGCCAGAGTTCAAAAACGAAGAAGATTTCGATACTTTCGTTGCTAAATACAGAGGGTATATGAGATATTCTTACGGTTTCTCTGATTGGAGAGGTATGGTAGGTTCTAAAGGTGAAGCTGAACTTTCATCAACAGGTAGAGCTTCTAAAAAATAATAAAAATATTTAAGGGGTAGGGAGTTAATCCCTACTCTTTTTTAAAGGAGTTGATTATATGATAGAAGATAGATATATGCGTATGTTTGAACTAATCATACAAAGACAAAACGCTATAATGGATATGTTAAGTTCTTTTATGCAAGTATACGCTAAAGACAATAATCACGCTATCGAAGATGTAAGAGAGGAGTGTGAGTACATAAATGACGTTGAAGGATTTGATAACTAGAGTTAGGCAATATACTCGAGATATTACGGGTTCACTGTTTACACAAGACGATATAATCGCATTTATAAATGAAGGTGTAGACAGAACTAGACGTTATAAATATTTTAAAGGTATGAAGTATTTAACATCTCTTTCTGATGAGCCAATACTTTTACCTAGCGAGTATCATCATTTACTTGCTATATATGGTGCTAGTAGATGTTTTACACAAGATGAACAAAACTACTTAGCTCAACAATTTATGAATGAATATGAGTACAAAACTTCTGAAATGGAACAACTTATAAACGACGGAGAGCTTATTATAGAAGGTTATGATGAGAGTAATAATAAGCCATTTGATGCGGTTAAAGATGTGTATTTCACAAAATTTGTATTAGGTGGTGAATAGTATGTTTAATAGCAAATCATTCATAAACAACTCTTCTGTTCCCTCATCACCTCAAAGAATAACTTTTACTGTTAAGAACTTTACAGGAGGACTTAATAATACATCTTCTCCTTCGAGACTTAACGACAATGAAAGCCCTAATCTGTTAAATGTACGTTTTAGAAAAGACGGTTTACTTGAAAAAAGAAGTGGTTTAACTAAATACACATTTCACAACCCTGCACATAACATAGAAGGTAAATTACGTAGATTATGGGTACTAAGACCAGAACCAGGAGTTGAGACTTTATTAATGCACGTTGATGAGAATTTTGTGTATGTTAGGTCTGATGGAACTCCAATATTTATACCGTGGGGACAAGATGGTGTATATAAACCTGTTAGTGGTGTTCAATTTATGGACAAGTTCTTCTTAGTTGATGGGGCAAATCACATAAGATTTTTCAAACTAGAAGATTTAGAAACTATGGACTTACCACGTATATACTTTATATCTACACCTCCTTATGAATATACTCCTAACCCTAAACCTGCCACAAAAGGGGAATGGAAAGAAGAACAATTTAGAGACCATAGGTGGAGAGCTTGGTATGAACCTTGCCAATACGAATTAGAGGATGGTTACAAAGGTACTAATATGCAAACTAACAAATGTAATATGCTTATAGTACATAAAGATAGACTTTATGCCACAGGTAATCCAGACGACCCTAATATGGTTTATATAAGTGATATACTTAATCCGTTTTACTTCCCTGCATCACTTCCTGTACAACTACCTCCTAATGGAGATAAGATAAATTGTATGAGAGTATTTGCCGACTCTATAATATTTGGTAGAGATAAAGATGTTTACGCTTTACATGGTAATACAAATAGAGATACAAGTGAGGCATATTCTCTTAAAAAGATAAATACACATACAGGTATAGTAAACGACCATTGTGCAGATGTGATACATAACTTTATGTTTTACGTAGGAACTGACGGTAACTGTTATAAACTTAAAACAACTAACTCTAGTGAGTTAATACTTGCTACACAACAACTTAATACAAAAGTTAATCTATTTGAAAAACCTATAAGTAAAAACATTTGGGATATACGTAATTGCCACACAGGTTACGATCCATATAATGGTGAATGGTGGATACAGTTAGGTGATTTGAGCCTTATATATAATTATCAATTAATGGCTTGGACTGTTTACTCTGGTACTGAAAACGTAATAATGTTTAACTATCACGATAAGTTTTTATTAGGTAGAGATAGAAGTGAAATAATGTATTTTGACGATAGTGTATGTTATGACTACGATTATGAATATCCAGAGTTAAAACTCCCTATACCTTGTTATTGGACTTCTAAAGACATAGATTTTGGTTCTCCTATACGTATTAAACAAATCAGAGATACATATGTTGTATCGGAAGTATACGATAATAAGCGTTGTGATGTGAGAGTTAAGTATGATATAGATTATGTTTCTGTTGAAAATGAAAACAGAATAGAAAGTGAAATAGCACTTTGGGACAAGGCTATTTGGGATAAGAGTAGATTTATAGCATCTAATATATCTCGTTCACTACCGATAATGGTTGGTAGACGTGGTAAAACATTTAAGATATGGATAGGTAATGGTTACAAGTTTAAAGACTATGTAACAGAGCTTCCACATCAACAAGAAACAGAGGTTGGTGATTTGTTTTACTGTAACGGTAAATTTTATGTAAGACAACCTAGAAACTATGAAACTAGAGAGTATTATAGAGAACTTGAAGAAGAAGAACTTTATCAACCAATGAGAATATATGAAATAAGTGGTCTGTACGAATTTAAAGGTTACAGATAACGGAAAGGATAACTATGAAAGAAAAAGAATTAAAAGAATTAAAGCTTACTAAAAACATCATCATACCTTTTCCTAACTTCCAACAAAACACTATAATATCTCCTACACAAATGAATGATAATTTTGAGGAGATAGAACACGCTTATAATACCCTTATAGATAACCATAATGGTGCGATAAATCGTTTAGAAGAAGCTATAAACTCTATCCCAGAAATTGAAGATTTAGTAGGTGTAAAAGGAGACAAGGGAGATAAAGGAGAACAAGGCGAACGTGGTGAGAAAGGTGAGAAGGGCGACAAAGGAGATAAGGGTGATAAAGGAGATAGAGGTGAACCAGGTATACAAGGTATACAGGGTGTAAAAGGAGACAGAGGAGATAAAGGCGATAAGGGTGAAGATGGTGTTATCATATTTGAAGAATTAACACCAGAACAAAAAGCTACTCTTAAAGGTGATAAGGGGGATAGAGGAGAACAAGGTTTACCAGGTGAAAAAGGCGAGAAGGGTGATAATGGTATAACTCCAAACATTAAGGTTGGTAAAGTTGTAACTCTTGAGCCAACTGAACAAGCAAATGTTGAGAGAGTTGGCACGTTAGAAAACCCAACATTCAATTTCTATATTCCAAGAGGTCTTGATGGAAGTGGTGAAGGCTCTGGCGATGGGCACACTCACTCTAATTTAAGTGCATTAAACTCTATAACTCAAGTTAAAATAAATGCGTGGGACGATAAAGCTCCTTCAAATCACTCACATACTGAATACGCTTCATCTAATCATACACATAATTATGCAAGTGCATCACATACTCACTCTGATTACGCTAACAAAACGCATACACATACTGATTATGCTAATAAAACACATACTCATAGTACAAGTGATATAAGTAATTTAAGTAGTTATGTTTCTAGTTTGATTACTGATGATATTTATATAAACTCATTAAAAAGCACTATTGATACACTTTCTTCTGAACTTACAAAAGTAAAGACAGATATTGAAGCGTTAAAAAGTAACTCTGGTAGTGCTAACATTCCTGTAACAGGCATTAATTGTTCTGAATGGGAAGTTAATTTACAAGTTGGACAAACAAGACAAATAATTGCAAGTGTTATTCCTTCAAGCGCCACAAACAAATTGATACATTGGTACTCTGATAATACTCTTGCTGTTGATGTTAGTTCAAATGGTTTAATAACGGCAAAAGGTGTTGGTTATTCAAAGGTTACTGCTACAACAGATGATGGTGGACACAAATATGATATTCGTGTTACTGTAGCTGCAAGTAGTGGTGGAGGAAGTGGAAGTACAACTACCTCTGGAATAAAAGTAGCACCTGAAAGTGTTTCAATAGAACGTGGTAAAACTGTTGACGTAACAATATCATTTGGAAGTGATGTTATAAACAAAAATATTGAGTGTATGAGTAGTAGTGGAGCTATTGCTAGTGTATCTGATTTAGGAAGTCATAGATACAGAATAACAGGAGTAGGTCAAGGACAAACTTCAATAAGATTTAGAACTTCTGATGGGAAATTTGAGGTTTCTTGTTCTGTAACAGTTACTGCATCTTCAAGTGGAGGTGGTGGTATTAGCCCAGAACCTTCTAATGAATATGCTAAATCTTGTACTTCTGAATACATCTTAGACAAAATGTACCCAATGGGTCAAGCACACGAAGCTATACCTAATGGTAATATAACAGGTTGGAAGCACAATAGTAGATGGGAAAACCAATATAGACCTACTGCTATGGCTCACAGTTGTGGTCAAAGTGGATGTCCAGGAACAGGTGCGTTTCAAGCACTAGGTTGTTGGTCTAATATATATAGAGTTGAAAAAACACCTTTTACTCAAAATACAGGTGTTGAGATGAAGGATATAAAAGTTTATGGTTGGTATAATGGAGCTTGGGAATTAGTTCAACATCTACCTGTACCAAATGGTAACTTTTACGCAGAGTCATTTAGTGGAGACAGTAATAGATATTTTGGAGATAGTGTTAAACAATCTAGCACATCAAAAACTATAATACTTAGAGAAACAAATAAGATTAATTCAGAAAACTGTATGTATCACCCATTTTCAAATATAAAGGCTTTTGATACTAAATACCAATATATTTATACTTGTATAGATTTGAGAAAAGTTAAGTGGGATGAAAATGGTATAGATGATAGAGATAGTACGCATTACTGTAGTAACTGTGGTGGAGATTGGTGGTTAAAAGAAGGATTAATGTTCCACGATAGTTGGCAACATAACAAAGGTGTATGTCAACCTAAGATGATAGAGATTACTAAAGAATGGAGAAGATTTAGTATGACTACTGTTCCGCAAGGTTGGAGTAATGGGTTCCCTAAATAAACATCGGGTGGCGTTAATTCGCCACTCGTGATACAATAAATATATATAATTAACAAAGAAAGGAAAGTATGCAAAATCAATATAACAATTATTTAAAGAGACAAAACAACAACCTATAAATAATTTTAAAGAAAAAGTTAGAAACTCGTTAATGGTAAAACTGTAAATAATACAACAATGCCTAACACGACTCAAGCTACAATACAAAATAAAGTAAAAGCTATGACTCCTACAACTGGTACGAGTACAAATACAACAGGTTCTGGGAGTGCTAGTGGCATCTCTACACCTGTACAAACACCTAATAATATAAATACTAAGCCAATTACTCCAAACGCTTCACAGACCCCTTTAAATGCGTCAGAAGGTACCCCTGTGATAACTACACCTGTTGAAGCAAATCAAACACAACCTACTAATGCCGAAGGAGTTGGTGGAGCAGGATTAATGAGTCTATCTGATGTGAATAGTGCGTTAGCAGTAACACCAGAAACTACAAGTGGATATAATGTTAATTCAAACGCTAGAACTATTGATGCAAGTGCAAACCAAAGAGGTTTAGTGTATAACCCATTAGACCCTAACGCAATAGTGCCAGGAACAGGTGGTATGACACAAGCAGAATACGAAGCAGAAGCAAAAAGAAAGTTAGATGCAGGTATAGCACTTGATAACCCAGAGTTATATAATAAATATACAAACCAATCTACGCCTTACAAACTAGCAGAACAAATACTTCAATCTCAAAAAGAACAAGCAAATAAAGGTTGGCAACTTCAAGAGCAGATGTTCCAACAACAACAAGAAGCATTAAAAAAACAACACGAACAATCTAAATTAGAGGCAGAGAACGCTTATAAACAATCTGTTGACACGTTAAATGAACAGAAATACAACCAAATGGAAGAGTTAAACGTATCTGGTACAAATCGTGGAATACAATACTCACCTCAACAATTAGGTTTAGAAAACGTAGCAAATATAAATCACAATAAGAATTTAGTAGAGACATCTAATAAACGTAATGAACTTCTTAATAAATTACAAATCGAAATGAACAACTCTTTAGCTCAATTAAATATGGGGCACTTACAAAACTACAATGATTACCAAAATAAATTAAATGGATACCAAACAGATTACTTTGAAAAGTTAATGAATTGGAATAGAGAAGATAATAAAACACAAGATAATCGTGATTGGGAACAAAAACTACTTGAAGAAAAAACGTGCGTGGGAAGAAGCACAAGCACAAAAAGATAAAGAATTCCAACAAATGATGCAAGAGCTTCAAAACAAGTTTGATAAAGAACAACAAGATAGTCAAAACAATTGGCAATCTGGTGAAAACAAATTAGATAGAGACCACGATAAAGAAATGGCAGATAACTCAAGAAGCGGTGGTGGTGGATATTCAAGACGTGGATATTCTGGTTATTCAAGAAGTTATAACCCTTATTCAAGAGGTTATTATGGTGGTTATCAAAACTATGACGGTGGAGAAATAAGTGCAGATACACTTAATGACGAGATAACACAACAAGCAGTAGACAACAAATTTAAACAACTTTCAACTGATGTGTATAACGCAGTAGATACAGGTGGGGTTTATGATTTAATGGAAAGAGCAAGTATATATAACGACTCTGTTTCACCTATGTATAACAGTTATTACGGACTTAATAAAACAGTTGATGAGAGATTAAACAATACTAGAGAAACTGCATTAAAACACCTTATAAACAAATCAGTAGCAAGAAGTACGAATGGTGCTTATAACATAGGAGATACTGTGTATCAACATAAATCGCCATTAAGAAAAGATTATATAGATAAAGTAAAGAAAACTCAAGAAGGAACTAAAGCTAAAGTTATGAATAGATTTTCTAATGATAATTTCGCTAAAATGAAACAAAACCATAAAGCAAATGTAGAAAGCATACATAACGATATTATGAAAGGTTCTAAGAATAAAAATTCCAAAAATAAAACTTCTAAACAAAAAAGAGAAAAATACTAAAAAACAAGAAAAAAGCTAAAAGCACAACAAAAGAAACGTGTTGAAATTAATAAAAGTTTTGGTGCTAAAAACCAAGCGTACATCAAAAAGCAAATGGCAGAAAAGAAAAAACAACAAGAGAAAACTAAGAAGTTTAAAGATAAAGTTAAAAAAGACAGTAAAGAAAATATTTAAGAAAAAATAATTGAAAGGAGATTTTTATGAGTTCTAAAAAGAAAAAGTTTGAACAACAAATTCAACAAAACAAGATAAATAGAGTTACTAATAAAAACACAAAGTACAATAAAAAAATGTCCAAATCAGACGAGAACTACATAAAAGGTAACTACACTAAATCAGTTAATCAAACAGTTTATGGTGTTAAGAAAAATTTAGCAGAAGGTCAAAAAGTACACGGTTATGGCGATGATTATATAGATACTAAAGGGATGAAAAGAAGTAGATATGTAAAGAAACAAAACGGTGAAAATCCATACGAAGCAAAATACGCCTACCAAACAGGAAAGCCCAAGTATGTAAAAGGTAGTACAAAAGCAGACGGAACTAAATATGATGGGTTTTACAGTAATAAAAGACTTCTTAAAGATTATGAAAAAGAAAGTTATAAAAACACAGGTACACTAAATAACAAAGAATATATGCCTAAACAAAAGTACGCATTGATGAGTTCTCACAAATGGGATAATGCAGAAAAGTTTAGCGACCACTTAAACACTAAAGTTTGGGACGGTATTGAAACTGCTAAAGCAAATCAACGTAAAGGAAAACACTTAAGTAATGCTTTAGAGTTAGTAAAGGGTGGGGCAAAAGACGTTATACTTGACCCTGCTATGGATTTTGTTAAAACTCTTGGAGCTATTGGTGGTTATACTACATCTGGTATAGCAGGTTTAAAAACTGATTTAGATAACTCTATATCTGCACTTACCGATACAAAACGTACTTTAAAAGATTACACAGGTGGTAAAAGTGCTTTCGTTGAAAATATAAAAGATAATAAAAAATCTCTTGATAAAACTGGTTTTGGTCTTGATTTTGCTCATTACTTTAAAAAAGATAAAGAACGTGCAGACAAATTAATAGAGCAAGAATTTAAAGACAAAGGTAAAACTGATGAGTTAAACAAGTTTAAGAAATTTAATAAAGATAATGAAAAATTAATACAAAACTCTCTTAACGTAGCAGGGTTTGTATCAGATATAATAATGCCTACTCCAATCGAAGATAAGATGGTTGGTGTGGTAAAGGGGCTTAGCAAAAACAGTATCAAATCATTCAAAGAACTTAAAAACGGTACTGCAAATTTTAGCAACAGGTATTGTACCAGAAGAAACTGCTAAACTTATGGCTAACTCTAAAAAGTACGCAAGTAAAGGTAGTAAAGTAACAGGAGCTTCTGATGATGTGTTTTATTCTGGTAAAAAAGGTAAATCTGCTACTGATAAACTATTAGATGATGATTACAGAAAAACTATATTAAAAGAAACTTTAAAAGAGAATAAAAACACGTCTAAAATATCTAGGTTTTAAGTAGAATAGACACTAAGAATGTTTCTAGGTATTCAAACGAGATGGATAAAGTATCTGATATAGCTTCTGATGTTATTAAGAATAAGAAAAACGCAACTATAAATAGTATTTCAAAATATGAACCTGTTTCTTTTAATCATATTAATGATGATGTTAAAAACGTAATAAAAGACCCAGAGATTAAAAAGTATGGTTATGATAAAGGTAATAGATATTACAATGATTATGACGCAGAGTTTTTTAAAGAAGTGGATCGTTGGCAAAACATCTTAGATAAAGACCCAGATAATCGTTTAAAAAACATAGAGCGTATGAAAAAATACAATAAAGAAGTTTACAATTATATGCAACAATCTGTTGATGATAGTATTGGCTCTTTTGACGCAGAGAAGTTTTTAAGTGATTTGAAAAAGAAGAATGAAATACCTCAAAACGTATCTAAATCTCCAAAACTTACTCATAGTAAAGAACATTACAAAGATAATAAGCATTGGGTTGGTTTTGGGGAAGAAGTAAATAATACTTTTGACGCATCTATAAAAGACATAGAGAACATCAATAAAACATACAATAAATTCAACAAAAAATGTTATTGAAGCCAAAATAAACAATACGGAACTTACAAAAAGTGCCTGGTAAAATCAAACAAGGTAGAAAATCTCTTAATAGTAAGGTTGATAGAAAAAGTATTAAAAACATTGTAAATCACGATAATGTAAATACTGAAATCGCTATTGAAAAATTAATTAATATAATGGAAGGGTCTACACCAAAAACAATAGCAAACAACTCTGCACGTAAATTTGAGTTTGGTAAAGATGTTAGCTCCTTATCACAAAATATATTAGACGGTAAATTTGATGTTGATAACTTTAAGAAAATAAAAGACACTATTGTTGGTACTAATGCAACAAAAGCTCAAAAGATAGATTATATAAACAATACTTTATTTGGTGGTAAGAAAGTTTTAACAAGAAGTGCTACTAAAAATTCTATTGACGATTTTCTTAATTCTATTGATGAGATAAATGAAGTTAAAAAAGGTTATAGACAACTTCTATGAAACAGGTGAATATCTTCCTGTATCACTTTCTAAATCTACTAGAGAGTTCTTAGGAATACCTAACAACAAACAACTTAAAATAACTGATAAAAAATTTCGCAGGTAAAAACATTGATAATCCAGAGGATATTGTAACAGAACTTACAAATACTTTAATAAATAAATCTGGTAGCTTAACTGATGCGAGATATTGGGAAAAGCAACAATTACTTGCAAATAAGTATGGTTATAAAAAGGTTCAATATGTTAAAGATGAACTTGATGAAATAACTAAAACTCTTAAATCTTTAGATAAAAAACAAACTACACCAGATGTACTTGCACAAAAACAAGAGTTATCTATGAGAAGAAAACAACTTAAAGAACTTTTAGATAATAGACAACAAGATTGGGACGGTATATTAAAGAGTATGAATGAGGCTACTTTTGACGATTATATTGCAAAAGAACACCCAGACATAATGAGTAAGATAGATTTTTATAAACAAAAGAATACAAACCCTAACTCGTTTAATGTCGAGAAGATATCTAATCAGAATAATGTCAACAGAGTGTTTGACGAGTTACTTGGTGAAACTGCAAATGCTAACAAAGGTAAAAGAATGAACTATGCAGATTTCGTAAAAGAGCAATATGAAACAATGACTTTAAAGGATAAAGCACTTAACAACAAACAGTGGCAAGACGAGTTAAAGAGACGTTGGCAAGATTATAATTTAGAACTTAACGGAGCAGTTGATGAGAGAAACATAGAATACCTTCGTGGCGAAAAAATGCGTAACCAAATCAGAGATGGAGCTTCATCTGTTAAAAACAATAATGTTGGTCAAAACTCTAGGGCAAGACAAGAAATGCTTGATGAAGTTGGAGAACACGTAGCACCAAAATACACAACACAAGAACTGCATAAGCAAAGGTATGATAAAAAATACTTAATCATCAAATAGATAACATAAGAAAAACATATGACCTACCAAAACCTAAAGTAAACGCAAAGATAAAACTTCAAAAAGGACAAAAATTAAAAGATTTACCTCCTGTTAAAGAAAACCTAACAAACCTTAGAAAAACTATTCAAAAAGAGATAAAGTATATGTTTGAGAACCCAGATAAGTACAAAGAGTTTGAAGGAGCTTTCAAGCAAGTAAAACTTGATTATGTTAATTCGTTAAGAAGTATAGGTGTACCAGATGATAAATACTTCCATAAAGTAGTTGCACTTCAAGATGAGTTAAAAGGTAAGATGAATGACATATTAAAAGGTGGTACAAAAAATACTCCACTTTTAAAAATGGAACTTCAAAAACTAGCAAGTAGAGTTGATGAAACATTTAAAGGTTTTGATGATGTTGTGCTTGATAAAATAGATAACGTAAATATAAAAACTTTTGATGACGTAGTAACCGATCTTAATAAAACTGACAATCCATTTGATAAATTACTTAACGATAATCCATTTGATGCACTTGATGATTTTGATGAAGATGCACTTATGAATGGTGATGTTTTACCTAATAATAACGATGAAGTTGTTACAATTAGTGATTTCTTCAAAAAATTAGATGAAAACAAAGTTGATGATAAACCTATCAAAGAAATGACTAGAGATAAAAAACCAATCCCAAGCCCTAGTGATTTGATTAATTTAGGTATGAGTAAAGACGAAGCATTTGAAGCTATTAATAAAATGATGAGTGGTGAAATGGAGATACCAGACCTAAAATATGAGAAAAAGGTTGGTAGAGGTGGTTACACTAGATATGAAAGAAAAGGTATTGATTTAAGTAACCCTTCTGACGATATAGTTAGAAAGCCTTTAGATTATTCACAAGTACCTAGAACGCAAAAAGAACTTGACGTTATTAATAGAGATAATGCTATTAGAGAACGTAAAAGAATTGGTAATGTTGATAAAATAGAGTTTGAACTTGATACTACTCCACTTCCTAAATTAACAGAGCCTAATGCACCTAATATGTCTAATTATGATAACAAATATTTACAATCAGTATTAAAAAACGGTACAAACGAAGAGAAACGTATAGCAAGAAGGTTACTTAAAAACAGAGGTGTTGACGTTCCAAAACAAAATACACCTTTAACAAAACTTGCAAATGAAACCGTTGAAGAAGCTCCTGTTAAGTTTGAAGATTTCTTAAAAGAGAAAAATGTTGGTATTGATGATGTTGTTGAACAATTCGCAAAAGGTGAAGAAGAGATATATGGTAGAGCACTAACAAAAGGTGAAATAAAAGCAAATCAACAAAAACTTGAAAAGCCTAAATATAAAGATAACGAACTTTACGATATGTACAAGAGTTGGTTAAACTCTTATAAAAAAAGGACTTACAGTATATAACCCAGGTTGGCACGTACAAAATTTCTTCCAAAACAAAGGACAAAACTATCTTGCACTTGGAGCAGACGCTTTACTACCTCAAACAGAAGCTAGAAACATACTTAAACAAATCAATGGTAAAGGTGGTAAAGGTGGCGTTGTAAAGAACGTAAAAACTAATCAAACATATAGTTATGATGAGATAGGAAAACTTGCACAAGAATTAGGTGTAGTTGACGGTCTTGGAGAAGATGTAAGAAATGCTAGAGGTATATTCCCTAGACTTGAAAAACAAATAGATAACTCACCTATTATGAAATGGTTAGAAACTAACGAACAAACTGCACGTCTAAATCACTTCGTAAAACAAATCGAAAGAGGTATGTCTCCAGATGATGCTTCTAAATCTGTAAACAAATACTTATTTGATTATAGTAAGAAAAATAAAGTTGACGATTTTGTGGGAGATTTTGTAGACCCATTCTGGACATTCCATAAAAACAACGCAAGACTTATGTATGGTTCGATGTTTGAGCACCCAGGTAAGATAAACTCTATAATAAGAGGTACTGAAGGTTTAGAAAATGGTATACCAGAAGAACAACGCCAAAACGAAGAGTTTAAATATGGAAAAATACAAAAACCTTATGCAAATCTTACTGATAGTGTAAATGGAGACCAATACAACTATTTATATAAACAAAATATGTTCCCAGATGTTGAGGACGCTATACCATTTGAAAGAGATGATATAGAAAATAAAATGAACCCAATACTTCGTATGTTAATGCAACAATCACGTGGAGAAGGTAATTTTGGTAACAAGATAGTTGAAGAAGGTGAAAAACCAGGGTGGAATGAAATAACTAAAGAACAAAGAGTGAAAGAAGTTCTTATGGATTTAAACCCATTTATGCCAAACTTAGTTAAAACATTAGATAGTGAAAAGAATAGACAACAAAAAACAGATGAAGGTAAACAAAGTCAAGAAATTACAGATAAACAAATACTTATGGATTGGATAAATTATATAACAGGTAATAAGGGGAATTGGTACAGAAATTTAGACTTATAAAGGGGTGAGAAAGTGGAGCTTAATATGCAACTTATAAATGAAATAGTAAATAGCCCTAGTGCTTATTTATCACTGTTTATATTGTTATTAGGGTATGTATTATACTCTTCTCAAACAAGAGAAAAAGAGATGAGAGAACAATTAGATAAAACCGTACCTGTTCTTGAAAAAATATTAATACGTTTAGATGTAATCGAAGATAAATTAGAAAGGTAATGATGTGTATGGATAAAATTATAAAACACAAAAACGCATATATTGATGCCTTTAAAAAAGGGGTAACAGGGGTTGAGAACAATGTTCTTTACCCTAATGTTGACTCTACTTCTCCATATTATACAGAACTTAATGAAGAACAAGAAGTTAGTTCGTTTGCATATGAAGTAGGGAAAACTTTAAAAGGTAATATTGGTGGTTCTGGTGGTGGAGATAATAGTGGTACAACTATACCAAATCATAACCACGATGATAGGTATGCAAAAATAGTTCACGACCACGATGGTAGATATTATACTAAAATTCAAATTGATGAGTGGAGAGATAGACTTATAAATGGTGATTTGTTATTCAACAAGATAAATTCAAATCATATACAAGCAGGTACTGTCGTAGCAGGTAGTACAATAATAGCAAATGGTGCAATAGGTGATGCTCAAATCAACAAAGTAAGTGCAGATAAACTTGATGCAGGAGTTGTTGACACATCAAAAGTAACAATATCTGGTGCTAATGGTAATTTAAAACTTAGAGGTAATAGACTTCAAGTATTTGAAGGCATAGGGTCTAAACAATTTGAAAGAGTATCTTTGGGTGATGTGAATGATGACGGTACTGTATATGGTCTTAGAGTACGTGGTGCAGACGGTCAAACTATATTGTATGATGAGAATGGAGTATATCGTGAAGGTATAACTGACGGTTCTATAAACAATGACAAAATAGCAGGAGATGCTAATATAGATGGTGGTAAACTTAATATACACTCTGTTATAGATAATATAAATAAAGATGGTACAGGTACAATACACGGTACTAAAATAGATATAGACGGAGAGAGTGTAACATCTAAAATATTTAATATCGAACTTAACCAAGATGAACAATCTGAAACAATAGAAAGACAACAATCAGAAATAGACCAAAATAAAGAACAAATAAAACTTAAAGTAAGTAACCAAAAGTACACGGAAGATATGGCATCTATGACAAGCAAAGTTAGAAAAAGCCGAGTCTGACATAGAGATTTTAAACGAAGGTATAAAACTTACTGCAAGTAAAACAGAAGTACAAAATCAAATCAACAATCTTAAAGATTTCGTATCAGGAGAATTAGGTGATATAAGTGTTGGTGGAACTAACTATTTAAACAACTCTGCACCTCGTAAAGCTATTGTTGATGATTTAATAACGTGGGATAGAACATTAAACGGTACTCGTAGATTAACTTATTGGCAAGATTATAATGATAGTGTAGAAAACCCACAGATAGGTTATCATCCACACATAGATTTAGAAACCTTCCATTTCCCTTGTATAGCCCTTATAAACCGTAATGCGAAGTTTAGTATGGCTAATAGAGAGTTAAGCCTTAGACAGGAAATAAATAATGAAGAAAATATTATAATACCTAATGAACAATACGTAATATCTTTTGATGCGTATTCTGATACAAACTTATTTAGTTTCCGTGGAGGACTTTATCATAAAAACGTAGAAAGTAATAATTATGGCTATCATAGTGGAAGAATGGATATAACCATAGAAGAGGAATATGTAGGTATCTGGAAAAGGTATAGTTATTCGTTTACAACTCATAAAGGAATAGACACATCAGAGCCTATCTATTTTGTTATTAACGGTCATAACAATCCAGAGGGTAGTGGTTATATAAAAAATATAAAATTAGAGAAAGGGCATATCGTATCTCAATGGACTCCTTCACAAACCGACTCTAATGATAGTTTAAATGATGTTGTAAATGATATGAAAGATTTTGTAAATAAATCTATATCTGAATACAATACAAGTATAGATGTTAGATTTGATGGTATAACTCAAAGCGTATCTAAGATAGATAAAACTGTTAATGGTGTTAAAAATGATTTAAGTAACTTAGAGATAGGTGCTAGAAATTTAGTTAAAAACTCTGCATTTATTGACGGTAAAAATAATTGGATATTAGGTGCTAATGTAATTATTGATACAACTAAAACTTTTAATGGACATCCATCTTGTAAAAGTTCACAAAAAGGACTTGCAAGTAGTGGTTACAGAGGGTGTGAGAACTATAACCTACCTAATAAAAACTGCTTATCTATGAAAAAAGGAGATACTTATACTGTAAGTTGTTGGTATTATGTTGAAGATAGAAACACTTTTAATGGAGCACTTGCCCTAGAATGTAAAGGTAAGTTAGATAATAATACTTCTAACTCAACTATAATGCGTGTTAGTGTCGATAAAACTACTATGGTTGAAGGTCAATGGACTAAGATGTTTAAAACAATTACTGTTGATAAAGATTATAGTAATGTGTGTGTCAGAGCGTGGGTAGGTAGAGATGGTACTGCTTGGTTTACTGATTTTAAACTTGAAAAAGGTAATAAATCTACTGATTGGTCTCCTGCACCAGATGATATGAAAGATTATGTAGATGAAATTATAACTAATCAAAATGCAAGTATAGATATTAAATTTGATAGTATAACAAATAGAGTAGAGTCTACTGAACAAACTGTTGATGGTGTCAATCAAAAATATACAGAACTTAAACAAACTGTTGATAGCTTTAATTTTACAGGTTTAGTTAAGTTTGAAGATTTATCTAAACTTGGTGGCACTATTATAAATGGTGGTAATATAGACACAACTAATCTTCGTGTAAAAGGTGAGTTGATAAGTGGTCAGATAAATGGTGTAGGTGGTATAAAATTTGCTCAAGGTGCAATTATATCTTCTTATGACTCTCATGTTGGAGGATATAAAGGCATACAAATATCTGCTCCTAGCATCAAACTTGGTGATAAAGTAGACATACATAGTGCTATAATGTATGGTGATGTTATTGGTAAAAATAATACTAGCTCTGGTACTACAACTTGGACTATGAGTAGTACAGGTGCTTTGAGTTGTGCTAGTGCTACTTTAAGTGGAACTTTGAATGTAAGTAATGGTGCTATTTATGGTATGAACAATCTTGCATTAGCAAGAGGTTCACTATATGTACCTATCTTTGAAACAAATATTACTTGTGATTATATAAGAGGTGGAAACTCTTCTATAGCATTTACAGATACAGGTCCAATACACTTTATATATAATGGATTGAGAAGTTCATTTATTGCAGGAGGAGTAATATTTTTACCGCATGGTGGGAATGTAAATTGCGACCACTTTAGATTAGGATCAGGAATTATGGCATCTCCTTCTAGTGGTAGTTTTCACTTTTTAACTGCCAATGGAGCTACTTCACCACTATATGCAGGAATATTATATTCGGCAACTAGAATGTCTTTAAATGAACCTATGGTTATATCAAACAATTCTGTTTTTGATAAGATAAATAGTATAGATGTAATTGAAACTAAAAATGGATTAAGATTATATAACCCTACACAAACTACAAAAGCCATAGACAAATCAACCGAAGTTGTAAAGACTGAATATGATGAGGATAAAAACGAAATAAATACGAGTATAGATTATACATCTGCAATTTCTACACTATGGAAAGCAGTACAAGAATTAAAGCAAGAAAATGAAGAACTTAAAAAACTTATAAAAGGAGAGATTTAATATGAAAATAGGAATAGATATGGGTCATACATTAAGTGGAGAAGGAACGGGTTCTCAAGGTTGTGGTTACAAGGAGCAAAACTTAACTAGAGAACTTGGTAAAATAGTAATAGAAATGCTTAAAAAAGAAGGTCATACTATTTACGATTGTACAGTAGACAAATCAAGTAACAATGCTCAGCAACTTATAGATAGAGTTAATAAAGCTAATAAACAACCACTAGATTTATTCGTATCAATACACTTTAACGCTTGTGTTAATGATGTGAAGGGTGATGGTCGTACAACAGGTACAGAAGTACTTTTACACTCTATGTCAAGTAAAGCGAAACCTTACGCAGAAAGAATAGTAAAGAAAATCGCAAATGTAGGTCTTAAAAATAGAGGAGTTAAAACACATAACGCATATGTACTTAAACACACTAAAGCACCTGCATTATTAATAGAGACTTGCTTTATAGATGATAGAGATGATATGAATGTATACTTAAAAAGCCCTAGAAAGGTCGCTAAAGCGATTGTAGAAGGTATATTAGATAAAACTATAACTGACGTTGTTGAAACGCCTAAGAATGGCTTCTATCGTGTTTTAGTGGGTAGTTATAAGGATAAAAATAACGCTATTAAAAGACAAGAAGAACTTAAATCAAAAGGTATAGAAGCATCGTTAATATACTTCCAAGAATAGAATAAAAAAGAGACGAGTAGTTGGGTACTCGTCTTTTTGTTCTGAACTTATATATAGTTTTAATGTTTTAATGTGTTGATATTATTTGAAAAATTACGTTGGTGTCTTGGTAGTTTATACACGTACCGAGGTGTTTGTCTACTCGTTCACGATTTACGCTATTTGAGTTACACCAACATTTTAAATACTACATTTGATAAAAATTATTTTACAAAATGACTATTAATGATAATAAACTATTAATGATAATAAAATGTTATTTTTAAAAATTATTATTTGGTCTTACGACCATTGGCAAGAGTGGCAAGAATTGAACTCACATCTACGGTTTTGGAGACCGTTGTGTTACCATTACACCACACTCCTATATAAAAGAGGTAAAAACCTCTGTTGACGTGGAATATAATTTCAAAGTGCGTTGTTTCGACCCAACGCACTTATCTGAAAGGAGGTAAAATGTTTGAATTTTGTCTTTAAATCAGTTAGAAGTGATAAATCCATTTAACATTACAGAAACAATAGTTTTACTTTAAAAAAAAATATAATCGCTAATAAGGAGGTGCAACAACATACGATTAAATGTTATTACAGTATTAATTATATACGTTCTTTTCTCCTATGTCAATATTTTCCAAGTAAAAAGTACACAAAAAAACTCTGTTTTTTATCAAATCAACAGAGAATTATTTATTTCTTCTATAATAATGTATTAAACACATATTTAGGGAGTTTGCTACACTTATTATATCGCACGATATAGAGTGTACTTCTTCGTTTGTATAATCGTCTTTATTACGTTCTTTTAACTCCTTTACTAACAAATCAATATCATTAACTAAATCCTCATATCTCGTAAAACTAAACTTATTCATTACTTTTCTCCTTTTTATTTTTAAATCTTTGATTTGAAAATGACCCAGTGTCAACGCTCTGTGCGTGTATACGCATAGTTATACTTAAAACCTTTCTAAACAACTTCGTTGTTGTAAACTCGATAAACTCGTTTACAGGGAATGAAGTATTGAGTTAAGTTTGTTACACGTTATTAACACGTTTCTTAACCCCCTACCCCCAAATACATTATAGCATAGGTTTTTTGTCCACATATGTTATCCACAGAGTTATCCACAGATATTAACAACTTATCCACAGGTTTGGATAACATAAAAAAAAAGTGCTACACACGTTGCAATTACTTGTGTGTAGCTTTGTCGAAAAAAACTTATCCACAGATTTACTAAAAAGACTTGACAAGTTTTTGTCCACATACCTTTTCTGGGTATAATTTTACCTCTATTCTCGGTAGTTCTTTGTCTAAACTTACGTGCATATCACGTACTAAAATCCACCTATCTTCTTTGAACGCTACGTGTTCTAGTGCGTCCATAACTATTTTGTGCATATTGTGGCAATCCCTTCTACGTTTATCTGGGAAGTAATACGTTAATTCACATACTAACCACACACCTTCTTCTTCTAATTTGTAATTTTGTGATTTGACTGCATTATCTACAATCATCATCACCTTTTGCATATAATCTTGACCTTTTTTCGTCATAAACCTTCTACCACGTTTAAACATATAAAGGTGGTTTACACTCACCCCAAGAGGTATCACTACGTTTAATTCTTGATTTGGGTATTTAGGTTTTAATCTTATTAAGTCGTCCATACTCATTTCATCCCCCATTTATTTGTAATATCTACAGAATTTTGCTTTTAAATCTTGGAAAATATATTTTTTTTAATACATTTATTACTTCACAACTTATATATTCATATGTATGTGCAAATTTACAATTTTTACAACTTCTATGTTTTTTTCTACGTTTTTTTATTAATCTTCTTTTAGCTTCTTCTAATGTCCATTCTTTTTTCTTCATCTTTCCCCCTATATAATAACCCTTAGACGCTCTAGGAGCAATTCTAAGGGCTTTTAATTTATTATTTGATTAATTATTCAAGCAACACCTTAATGATGCTAGGAACTCCTTGTACATCTTGGTACACGAGCTATTTTATATTTTTAATACTTATTATCTTGTCTTTTGTGATTTTCTTTATTTTTGTCTTTATAGCACTTGTATAAATCTTCTATATCGTATCCACACTTATTAACTACTACTCCTAATACCAATAATATTTGGTTTAAATCTTCCCAATCTTTCTCGATAAACATATCGCTTATCATACAATCTAGCATACCGATTAAATCATTCATATCATATTCATCTGTATTATAATCGCCTGGTTGCTTTTCTTCTACTAATTCAACTCTATTATCTATTGCTATACTTAGTATAAAGTGTAGTACATCACATGCTTCTTCTAGTTGATTAGTTTTATTTTGTTTTTCTTCCAATATTTAAAACTTTCTATCTCGTTTGCTAATTCAAATAACTCTGTTTTTAAAGCTAAGAATTTCTCTATATTTAGGTTAGCGTCCGCAGGTATATCATTTTCTTTTTTTACTCTTGTGTCTAATTTTCTTTGTAAGCGTCTCATTTCGTTTAATTCTTCTTGTGTAAAAACTGTTCTCATATTATTCCTCCAATATTATAATCTACATATCGCAAATATCTTGCTCGTACTCTTTAATTATAACATTTTTTCTATTTTCTGCCAATGCTTTAAGCCCTAATTCACAAGTTTGTATTATAGCACTTATACCTGCACAAGTTATGCTATCCTCATTATGTCCGTGTACTTCTATATTCATATAACCGTCGCCTTTAGTTATGTTTATTTTAGTTATACCTTCTAATTTTCTCAACTTTATATCACTCCTTTTTCTTCCACTTATTATACTTGATACGTGTCCTTGTGTTATTCCGTATTTTTTTCGCTATATCTATTTGTTTTTCTCCATTAAGATATGCACTCTTTATCTTTTCTATTTCGTGATTTGTTAATTTAAACTCCATTTTATTACCCCCACATTTTCGCCATTAAAGTGTTGTACATAAGTGATAAAAACTGTCATTACTCCTGTATGACCCGTTCCAGATGCTACTAACACATCAAGCTCTTCTAAATCTTCAATTTTTACATCTCCACAAAGTTTACCTTCGTACATATTCATAGAACAATCTATTATTATTTGTCCGTCTTTGAAATAGCTCTTATCGAAGAATTTAGCTTTACCTATACCTGTTATAACTATATCTGCGTTTTGCATCTTCTCTTTTAAGTTTTTAGTTTTTGAATGACACATTGTAACAGTTGCATTTTCATCTGTAAGCATTATTTGAAGCGGTTTACCTATTAAATTACTTCTGTTTACTATTACTACATCTTTTCCTTCTAATTCTGTGATGTGAATTAACATATTTAAAACACCAAGAGCAGTACAAGGGTACATTATTTTACCGTTTTGAGTAGTTAATCTACCTATTTGTTTAGTACCTAGACCGTCTACGTCTTTCTCCACATCAATAGTATCAAGAGCTTTACGTTCATCTAAATGTTTTGGAAGCGGTAATTGAACTATTATACCATTTGTATCACAATCTGTGTTGTAATACTCTATAATCATTTCTAAATCTCTTTGTGGTATATCGTTTTTTTAATAGCGTATGTTCAACTTCTATACCTAACTCTTTACCTAATTTAATTTTGTTTTTAACATAAGAGTCTGATGCTTTATCTCCTTCAACCTGTAATATAACTAATTTAGGAGCAATGCCTTTTGTCATTGAAGCCTTAAACGCATCCTTTATTTCTTGTGCTATTTCTTTTGTATTTATTATATTCATATTTTCCCCCTAAGTTATTTATCCATTTATTTGTCTTTCTCTGTACATTACCATTGCATAATACATTTTTATTTTCTGCTTCAAATTTTTATATCTATAATTTCTATTTTATTTATCATTTATAAAATTATTTACTTTACTTTCTAACCAAAATGTATCTCCATTTTTTAATATTTTTACTTTTACCATCCGTATTTCTGCCTTTCCTCATTAATATTTATCCAATTTTGCACATCATTACCATTGCATAATCCTTTTGATTTGAAATCACACATTTTACACTTAAAATAATCTGGTTTAGCAGGTATTGAAAACTTACCTTGCTTGATTTGTGCAAATAGTTTTTGAACTATTTTTATTTGCTCATTTATGTCTTGTATATATTCTTTTTTACCTACTTTACAAACAAACTTATTACCGTCTATTGACTCAAATACACGCTCTTTGTACTTACCACTTTTATCAACATCACCTACGTAAACCAACCTAAAGCTCTTAGGCGTTTTTCCATATTTACTTTCTACTGCTTTTAAGTATAGAGCAGGTTGTAGGTCTGTTGTTAGCTTCTTACCACTCATTACTTTACCTGTTTTCCAATCGACTATATGAAGGTCTCCATTTTCATCTTCCTCAAGTCTATCATAAGCTATTGTAACTTGTGGTATATCTTTACCTATTGAGAAGTTTATACGTTCCTCATATTGTATAGCTTTGTTAGTAAGTGTTGGTAGTAGGTTTATAAACGAGTTATTACACGTTCTAGCCCTTTCCCACACTCTTTGCATATCTTCTTTTGGATAATCTTCTTCGATGTGAGACATAATCCAATCTAATTGACTTTCCATTTCTTCTATACTCACATCACCACGTTGTATATGTTCATATAAATCGTGTAAATCACTACCTAATCTAGCAAGTACATTTTGTTTAGGTTCATTACCGTCTATAACGTGTAGTTTAAAATAGTACGGACAAGATTTATAATCTTCTATTGATGAACGTCTTATCACATCTGGTATCTTTATCTTTTGTTTGTCTGCACATTTATCGCATTTAAACTTGTTTTTTGTGGAGCAATCCTCACATATCTCGACCCCACACTTAACGCATAGGGTCTTGTTTTCCCAAGTTAGTTCTGTTTTACATATTTTGCAATAACTCATCGAATTCCCTCTCTATCTTTACATTGTATCTATGTTTATTAGCACAATCTGTACTACAATATCTGTTTTTTCTACTAGAATACACTTTATATGTCTCACCACAATACTCGCATATTCTTTCTTCGTATTTATGTTTTGTTCTATACTTTGTATAGCATTTTTTAGAGCAAAATCTTTTAACTCCTTCTTTATCAAATATGGTTTTATTTCAAATTCATCTCCACAAGTTGGGCAGTTTATTTTTACATCTTTTACTCTTCTACTTTTTCCCCAACATTCTCTGGAGCAGAATTTCTCTACTCCTTGTTTTGGTTTAAATTCTTCTCCACAATATTTACATTTACTCATTTTCAATCTCCCATTATCTTATTAATTCTTAAAAACTACCTAATACCAAAATACCTAATATATATGACATTATACATACCATAACTGCTAGAATTGTCATTTCAATACCTATTTTATCTACAATAAATAAGCAACCAACTCCTATTGCTAGTATAATTATCATTGTTATTAATCCAACTATAAATGTTATCATATTTTCATTAACTCCAAATCATTTACTATTAAGTCATTACCACTTCTTTTACCTTTGACAAGTAATATGTTTCCTTCTTTTGCTTTATCTTTTATATCTTGGCACTCCCAAGTGTTTGCAAATATTAAACATTTTAAAGCTCCGTGTTGATTTGAACCTGTCATAAAGCACATCATCTTACCATTTTTTCTGCATATGCTCACGTATTTCTGTAACCTCTACAACTTGTATAGCAACCATATCATCTGTATAATCAACTATACTTCTTACGTTATAGTTTTCAAGTGGATGTTTTGATAAGTACATTCCATACACATCACGTTCCCACTGCATTTTTATTTTCTCATCATAAGGTAAGTGTTCACACTCTACTCCATTTTAATATCTGTTTTCTTACGATTTCTCATATTGTAGACCCACATAAAATGCTCTCTATTTTCATTTTCAAAATCAAATATACCTGCTTTTATCATAGCCATTACAACATTTTTCTTTATGTACTTCTTAATACCTCTATCTAACATATCTTCAAATGATGATATAGGTACAAGTTCTTTTTGTATATATTTAACTACATCTTCTCCTATACCTTTTAGATAGTTTATAGGTATTCTAATACCTTCTTTAGTCCCTTCAAATCTATAACTACCTTTATTTATGTCTGGTGGTAGTATTTTTATGTTTTTCTTTTTACACTCTGCAATTAAAGACTCTACTTTGGATTGGTCTCCTATCTCGGAGTTTAGAAGTGATGCGTACCAATATACAGGGTAATGACACTTTAACCACGCAGTTTTATACGATAATACTCCATATGAAGTAGAATGTGATTTATTGAATGAATACCCTCCACTAACGGCATCCTCTATTTCTTGCCATATTTTCTCAATGAAATCTCTATCGTATCCACGAAAACACTATCATGAATAAACTTATCACGTATATCTGTATCATCTTTTATCCTCTTATTTTTTCTTAATATTATTATCTGCAAAAGCTATATCCCACCCTGCAAATGTCTTACAGTCAAGTAAGAACTGTTCTTGATATGTCATAAGACCAACAGTATCTTTCATATACCATTCTCTGTCTTTATGTATTTCAAACTTCTTACCATTACGTCTTGCAACGTATTCATTAAAGTCTCCAACTCCAGGTCTTATTAACGCATTTATCGCTATTAAATCCTCGAATTTCTTAGGTTTTTGTTCCATTATCATAGCACCTTGATTTGCTAATTGGAATATTCCACTTACATCACCACTACTTATCATATCGTAACTTCGTTATCTTCAAAATCAATCTCATCTAAATCTATGTCAATGCCTTCGTTTTCTTTTATCATATCAAGAGCATACCTAACAGTAGTTAAGTTCTCAAGACCAAGCACGTCCATTTTGTAAAAACCACACGCTTCTATTTCTTTCTTATCAAATTGAACAACAGGTATAGTTCTGTTTCCTGCGTGGTCATTTTCATACGCACAAGGAGTAAGTGATGTTAAGTTATTATATACAACAAATCCTCCTGCGTGTTTAGACTCGTGAGATATAACTCCTTCTAATCTTCTTATACAAGAAGCTATGAACTTATTATCATCCATAAACTTTTTGAATTGATTTGACTCATTGTATGCTTGTTCAACAGTTACATCAAGTCTTTTAGGTATAGAACCACTTATTATTGCTATGTCTTTTTGACTAAAATCAAAAGCACTTTAACACTTTTCTTACTACGTTTTTACAAGATAATGTACCATAAGCCCTTATACGTGCTACATTATCCATACCGTGTAAATCTTGTAAATGTTTAAATACGTGTTCTTGGTCTGAAAAGTCAACATCTAGGTCTGGTACTCTTCCATATGCCAAGAAACGTTCAAATAGTAAGTTATGTGGAACAGGGTCAACATTAGTTATATCCATACAATAAACAACTTTACTTCCTGCACCAGAACCTCTACCGTCTCCAACTAATACACCATTCTTTCTCGCATCAACAATATAATCAGCAACATTTATAAAGTAACCAGAGTAACCTGTCTCACTTATAACTTGAAGTTCGTTTAATATATCTCTTCTGATTTGAGCACGATTAGGGTAATCTTTGGGATACTTCTTTTCAAACCCTTCCCAAGTTTTCTCTGCTAAGTAATCATCCTCACTCATACCATTTAACTTAGGATAATGTGGTAAGAAATTACCTTTTATAACACTTGCATTACATTTGTTTGCTATCTCGGCAGTATTTAAAATAGACTCCATTATATATACTTTCTCATTAGCAGAATAACCTACAAATGTTTCTATCATCTCTTCTGTTGATTTGCACCAATAATCGTTAGTTGGGAATTTAAATCTTTTCTCACTATTCATCTTTTGACCAACTTGTAGAGCAAGTAATACTTCGTGTATTTTAGCATCCTCTTTAAGTACATAATGTATATCATTAGTTGCTATTAACTTTATATCTAACTCTTTTGCTATTTTCATTACTTCCCTGTTCATAATCCATTGGTCTGGTATATCATTTGGTTGTATCTCTAAATAAAAATCATCACCAAACGTATCCTTGTACTTCTGAGCTTCTAGTTTCGCTTCTGAGGGGTTATCAAGCGTTAATTGACCAATTACACCACCTATACACGCAGAGCTTATTACAAGTCCTTCTTTTAATTCTGATAGCATTTTAAAATTAACGTGAGGTTTACGATAGAAGTTTTCTTTAAACGCTCTAGCTTGTAACCTATATAAGTTTTGAAGTCCTATTTGGTCTTTAGCAAATACTATGATGTGATAACCTTGATCTTCTTTACACGCAGTATCGCCCTTACTCATATAAAACTCACATCCAAGAACAGGTTTTATACCTTCTTCTTTACATATCTTTTCAAACTCATAATGTCCACCCATACTTCCGTGGTCTGTAATCGCTATGAACTCTTGTCCAAGTTCTTTAGCACGTTTTTACTAACTCTTTTACTTTACTCATACCGTCAAGTGTTGAGTATTCTGTGTGGACGTGTAAATGTCCAAATCCTTTAACCATTATATTTCTTCCTCCTTATATTCACATTGATTGCACGTTACTTCTTGTTTATAACATCCATATCCGCACATATCAAAATAATCACACTCGGCACAACATTCTCCACATTCATTTTTCCACAACTTGATTGGAAATCTTTTATATATCTTCTTATACATATTGTTACTTCATTAAATTTATTATCGTTATACATATTATTCCTACACAAACAACGATTGCTTCACATATGTTCATAATATCACCCCTAATAAAAAGAAGTAGATTACTCTACTTCTTCTGCTTCTTGATTGTTTTGTATATTTATATTTGTTGCGAAATTTCCGTTACTGTCTGTTATTATTGATGGGAAACCACCCCATATTATGTCTAGTAAGGCTTGTTCAAGATTTATGGCTTCTTGTCCTGTGGCTATTTTTCTTGACCCTCCGTCAACTTCTTTAACCCATAGTTCTGTTGTGTTATCTTCTTTTTTTATTCTGTTGAAACCACATATTAGTAAGTTACGTTCTTTTGATAAAAACCATATTGTAATTCATAAAATTCCTCCAAGTATGTTTTTGTTGATTATATTATACTATTATTTGGTATTTTTTTCAAGTCTTTGTATCTCTCTATCTATATACCAATGAGCTTTTTTCAAATCTTCTAACTCATTATTCTTGTAAGGTGCTCTTGCTATGTATTTTATTGCATTACCTAATGAAAAATTCAAATCCCAAGACTCTATAAAATCTATGGCTTCTATTCCACCTACATTGTAATGATTTGGATGATTAACTGTTTCTTTGCTTGTTAAAAACGCAGATTCTATTTTTATTGATAACGCAGGGTAATAGTTACCACACGTGTCTGTGCCTTCTGTTCTCATATCAACAAACTCGCTATCACGGTTTGTGCAATAATTATTTTTGTGCCAATCGCACGTATTACATATAAAACAACTCATTATAATATCTTCTCCCTCTGTTCGTATAATCGTTTTAATTCTTGTATTTCGCAACTTCCTGGGTCTACACCGTCTGGCATTTTTATAACCCATTGATTTGCTTTATAACGCATCATATCTATTGCTTTTTTCGTTGCATTAAGACCTGCTTCATCTCCGTCATAACTCCATATAACGTCTTTTCCACTTCTTAATAATATTCTGTATTGTTCTTCTGTTAAATGTGCTCCAAATGTACATACTGCGTTTTCATAACCTGCTTCAAACCAACGCCACACATCAAACATACCTTCACACACTATTATCTCTCCATAACCCTTACAAGAGTCTATGTTGTATAATATTTGTCCTGTTTCCATTGTGTGTGGTGCGTGAAACCACTTAGGGTTATCTTTTGCACGTATTTTACGAAGTGAAACACCAACTCTTACATCATCTATAGTTATAGGTATGACAAGTCTTTCGTAGAGCGTGAATATCCCTCCACTTTTCTTCTCAACCTCGATTTCTTTTGCATATCTCAAATCAAAATGTCTTAAAGTCTCTTCATTAAAGTTTCTGAAACTCTTAACAGAACTCATTTCGGCTTTAGGTGTATATTCCTCTATAACTTTCTTTGTTCTTCTCTTTGACTTGATGTACTTCATAAATCTTTCAACTTCTTTTAAATAGTCATTTTTGCGTTCTGCTATGATGAGGTTATCTATGTCTATTTCAAGTATTTGAGCCACTATTTTTACCGCTTGTGGAAAAGGCACATCTTCCACTTTTTCTACAAATGTAAAAACATCACCAACTCCACATTCAGAATTGGTATGACAAGCCCAAAGAAATTCCTCATTAACAACGAACGCAGTAGGATTATCTCCTTTATGTATAGGACAAGCAGAACGTATAAATTCTCCATAATACTGAAAATCAACTCCATAGTGATTGAGTATACGCTCTACGTTCATATTTTCTTTTATAACACCTACTGCATCCATATTAACCCCTCCTATTTTAATTCATTTTCTAATTCTTCCA
>OKWF01000005.1_pt1 | contig 38488 bp, 25 predicted proteins | sample 1607031 | NCBI WGS metagenome assembly OKWF01 (sample SAMN04414079, study PRJEB24778) | human gut metagenome | material: faecal | host: Homo sapiens | reverse complement strand
CGCCCGCCTACCTGCTGCTCACCCTGGGCTGCTGCCTGCTCCTGCAGTTCAACACCCGATTCCAGCAAAGCGCCAACACCTATGCCAACGAGCTGCAAGCCACCGGAGCCTACAAGTTCTACGACGCATTTATGAAGAACGAACTCAGCTATCCGCAGTTCTACCTGACCCTACCGCAGAAAGAGGCCGAAGCCAACGTACACGCGATCTACGGGAGTACCGGCGACAACCTGCGCCACATTCCCGGCAACCCGGATACGCTGCGCCGCAACATCGTGCTGATCACCATCGAGAGCATGAGCGCCTCGTTCATGCAGCATTTCGGCTATCCGGACGCGATCACGCCCCACCTGGACTCTCTCTACAAAATGGGGATCGCTTTCGAACAGTGTTTCGCCACAGGCAACCGCACGGTGCGGGGACTCGAAGCCGTTACCCTCTCGCTGCCGCCCTGCCCCGGACAGAGCATCATCAAACGTCCCCGCAACGACAACATGCACTCCACGGCGGCCGTACTCCGGGAGAAGGGTTACGATGCCTACTACTTCTACGGAGGCAACAGCTACTTCGACAACATGGAAACCTTCTTCGGCGGCAACGGCTACCGAATCATCGACCAAAAAGCTACAAACCCGAAGAGATCACCTTCGCCAACATCTGGGGCGTTTGCGACGAAGACGCCTACGACAAAGTGATCCGCTCGCTCGGCGAGCGGGCCGATACGACCGCAGCGCCCTTCTTCGCCCACGTCATGACGGTCAGCAACCACCGGCCCTACACCTACCCGGCAGGCCGGATTCCGATTCCGAACGATGCGAAACTGCGCTCCGGAGGCGTCATGTACACCGACTACGCATTGGGACGCTTCTTCGAAGAGGCCAGCCGCCAACCCTGGTTCGCCAACACGGTTTTCGTCATTACGGCCGACCATTGCGCCTCGAGTGCCGGCAAAACCGAAATCCCGCTGGAGAAATACCACATTCCCGCCCTGATCTTCGCTCCGGGACTCATCACACCTCAACAAGTAGATAAGGTGATCTCTCAAATAGACCTGATGCCTACGCTCTTCTCGCTGCTGGGGATGGATTACGACTCCCATTTCTTCGGTCAGGACGCATTGTCCGACGATTTCCGGGAACGGGCCTTCGTCGCCACCTATCAGGACCTGGGTTATCTCGAAGGCGACGTATTCACCGTACTTTCACCCGTCAACCGGGCGGAACAGTACCGGATTTCACCCACGGAGGAAGACCGCTACAACCTCGTGCTGGAGGAGGGCATCCCCTCGCAGGAGCTGCTCGACCGGGCGATCAGCCTTTATCAGACTTCGTCGGCGTGGAATACCCGGCCGTAGATAGTCGAAAGCGGGAACCTGCATGATTTTTTGGGTTGTTTTTATTTTGGAAGTCCGCAAAATTGTCCTATATTTGCGCCACTCTTTGAGAAAAAAGAGGGTTTGGAGAGTTGGGTGAGTGGCTGAAACCACCAGTTGCTAAACGGCGCAAAAACGGAAACGGCAAAATTTACATAAATAATTCATTTGCACTGAATTTTAACTAATTAGCGGCGTCTGACTTACGTTCAGACACCGTTTTTTATTGCATTTTCAGCATTTGAAAGGTACATTTGAAGTAAAAAAGTTTTCTAATAGTTTTCCAAAAATTTTTAGCCGTATGCCGACTTTTAAGACCGTTATCCATCCCCGCTACAAAAAAGCGGACGGAGTTTTCAGAGTAAAGATTCGGATCACCCACAACAAACAATCCCGGTATATTCCGACCTGCTATTACGCGAGCTCTTCCGAGGTAAACGAAAAATTCGATTTCAAGCGCGGCACCTCCTATGTCCGAGATACGATGCCTATTATCGACGAATACCGGAAAATCTGCAATAAGTGCGCAGACAAAATCGAGACGATGAATGTAGATCAGATCGTAGAACTTATCAAGAATTATAAAGAGGATGAAAATTTCAAATTGGATTTTATCGCTTTTGGGAGGCGGCATATTCAACAATTACGAGATAACGACCATAAAGGCAATGCGGACATGTATCAATGTGCACTTAACGCATTTGTGCGATTTCTTCGGCGGAATAAAATTGATATTAACGAAATAACATCCAGAGTCGTAAAACAGTTTATCACTTTCCTCGAAAACGAAAAGCCCCGCGCAGGCCATAAAAAAGGCCGACGCAGTCCGTCGTTGTATTGTGCCACATTGAAAGCATTGCACAATGTAGCCAAAGCCGAGTATAACGATGAAGACATCGGTGTTATCCGCATTCCTCTCTCCCCATTCTCTCGAACCAAAGTTCCCCCGATTCCTCGGACTGAAAAAAAGCCGATGACATTAGAGCAATTACGAGCCGTTTTCAATGTTCCAGACGACGATACATTCCAGCGCCGAGGCGATTATAACATTAGAAATTTAGGTAGAGACATCGGCTTGCTATCATTCTTCTTGATCGGAATAAACACGGTTGATTTATATAACTGTACCGGCATCCAAAATGGACGCTTAATTTATAACCGTACCAAAACAAAAAATCGGCGACAGGATAAAGCGAAAATCGACATTCGAATCGAGCCGGAGGCATTGGCGTTAATTGAAAAATACCGCGATCCTACGGGAGTACGCCTGTTTGAATTTCATCGTAAATATGCAAACAGCGATATATTCAACGCACAGGTGAACAAAGGACTGAAACGGGTAGGAAAAGTAATCAATTTTCCGGATTTGGAAACCTATACTTTCCGGCGTACATGGGCATCTATTGCATGGAATCATTGCGGCATCCGCGATGATATTGTCAATTTCGCCCTCGGACATTCTCCACGAGAAGAAAAGAAATTGGCACACATTTATATCACCGAAGATTGGAACATCGTCGATAAAGCCAATCGTGCGGTTATTGATTTTGTAAAAAGCAATCAAACCGAAGTTTCGCTGACTAATTCAAAATATATTTCAAATGAAACAGCACCGGAAAAGTCCGTACAAGCCCCTGTCGCATCGTAAAAATATATAATTATTGATTTCTGCGCCCTCCGGCAAATATGCGGGAGGGCGCATTTTATTATTGTCAGTCTATCAGATACGTCCAAGTTGTAAAAATCCCTTTCCTATTCACGGCTCATTTTGTAACTTGTATTCACCGTAAACGTGTGATTTTTACATATTTCACTCACTTGAAAAGAGATATAACAAATGGACTACAACGGTAAGACACATTCGATTAAAACGGAACAATTACCCCGAACATGGAGTGAAATTTTGAGTAGTTTCAGCGTTCGGGAAATTCGGAAATTTCCGCTGGAAGGCCAGGCTTTGACCAATGCCCGCCACGCTATTCCACGCATGGAACGACGGGGCCTGACATTCCGCACCCGTTCCAAAGACAAGCATTTTTACATTCTCTGTACCTCGGCACCCAACGGATCAAAACTCTCCCGAACCGAGATCCGACGATTATTCGATAGCATCGGCATCCAAAAATAGTTGAGGAATACTTATGACGTTATGGACGATTTACACGAACAAAAGACCCTAATCATGGAAAGTGCCGCACTCGGAGCCTCGATAGCCTTAAATCGACTGGGATTGATTAAGGATGAAATTTCCCAACGCGAAGCGTATCGGATTTACGGTGAAAGTTGCGTGCGTACATGGCTCAATCGCGGCTGGGTGCATCGGGTCAAGCCGGGAACGGGAAATTCCAAAGTAACCTATTCTCGTATCGAGCTGGACACGGTAAAAACGCCTTGTTGAATTGGGAAAGTTACGCTAACTGAAATCCGATGGCCGGGCGAAATGTAAAAAGAGGACTATGTATTTCCGGTTGGACTGCGACCTATTCCAAGACCGGAAATTAAAACGGCTGATGCGTCGTTGGCAAAACGACGGACTGGCCGTTTACCTCGCCTTGCTTTGTGAAATTTATCGGGATAAAGGGTATTATATCGTTGCCGACAAAGACCTGATCGCTGACATTGCTGACACCTGCCTATTGGACGATGACCGTACCTCCAACATTTTCCGCGATTGTATCGAACTGGGATTGTTCGACCGTCAGCTCTACGAACACCGTGAATTACTGACCTCACGGGGAATTCAAGCCCGTTATCTCGATATTATGGCGGTTCTGCGGCGTAAAGCCGGAATAGATGCTGAATACTCGCTTATTTCTTCGGAAGAAATAGGCGATAATTCGGCAACAATAGACGATGATTCCGAAAGAATCGCCGATTCCTCCGTGAAAATCCGAAAAAATACGCAGAAATGCCGGTTTATGCAGAATGATTCGGAAGATATACCGCAATCTGCCGAAGAAACGGCTATTCCTTCCGATAAGAAAGAAAAGAAGAATAAAGAGAATAATGGCAAAACAGATACACATACACACGGTATTGAAGAAAGGGAAGGGGGTGCGGGGGAAACCATGCCGGAAAACGACCGGCTCGCTCTTGCCTCATTCGGCCACCGATGGAATGAATTGGCCCGACATGAAAAATGTTTTTATGGACACGATGCAATTATCCCATCATGTTCGAGTTCGAACGTCCTCTGACATTAGCGAATTGCCGGAGCATTACGGAGAGAATATCGGATTGGCACGACATAGAACGGCTTATGGAGAGCATCGCCAACCGTCGGGATGTACTGGCCACCCACACCAGCGCGATCGCCACCTTCAATTCTTTTGCCCGAATGGATGTCGTTTTAAGACACAAACAGCACATAAAATAAGGCAATAGTGCCGTAATCAATTTATTTACAAACCTATGACGAAAAAAGAATTAGTAGATCAGATCGCGGAGAAGCGAGGCATGAGCGCACAGGAAGTTCTGTCTGTCGTGGAAGATTTGATGAAACTCGTTAAGAGAAACGTCGCTGCCGGCGATAGCGTTTATTTACGAGGGTTCGGAGTTTTCCAGAGCCGGCTACGCCGGGCGAAAGTCGGACGGAACATTACCAAAGGCGAACAGTTGTCGATTCCGGCTAAACGAGTACCGCAGTTCCGGCCTTATCCTCATTTCAAAAAACTTGTAGAAAAGAACGGCTGATGCCGTGGCCCTGCTATGCGCGGCAGGGTGTTTTAACCCCACGAGCACCATGGGAGCACTCGAACATAAAATCGCTTACTCGATAGCACTCCTACGACGTGCAGAAACGTTGGCCCTGCGTATGTCGCCGGATGGGTATCACTTGGCTTTTTCGGGAGGGAAAGACAGCGTGGCATTATATCATCTCGCAAAGATGGCCGGAGTGAAATTCAAGGCCCACATGCAAATTACGAACATCGACCCGCCGGAACTGATGCGTTTCGTCCGCTCACAATATCCCGATGTCGTATTACATCGTCCCGAAATCAACATTTTACAAGTTGATCGAGAAGAAAAAAATGCTGCCGATACGCACCAAGCGCTATTGTTGCGCCTATTTGAAAGAACAGGCCGGAGGCGGAACCGTAACTCTGCTGGGTATCCGAGCCGCTGAAAGTCCACGCCGAGCAGCGCGGAACGAGGTGCAAATCGGCAATCATCGCTTTTCCGGCAGCTTCGACCAATTCAACCGCAATAAAGAGCGGGATTTCGCGTGTGTGGGAGGCAAAGATAAAATCATGCTCTCGCCAATTTACCGCTGGCAGGATTCCGATGTATGGAATTTCATTCGGGGTAATAACTTACCCTATTGCCGGTTATACGACGAGGGATACCAACGTATCGGCTGTATCTTCTGTCCGATGTCGTCGGTTAAAAACAAAGCAAGAGACCGCCGCCGTTATCCCGGCGTAGAACGGGCCATAAAACGCAGTATTCAATATCTGATCGACACGAACGGCTACATGGAACGTTTCCACGCCACGACCGACGAGATTTTCGATTGGTGGGTATCGAATCTTCCGGCCGACCAATATTTCTCCACGCTGAGGTTGCAAACAAAAAATAGATTTCGACATTTTGTAAGATTCTACGACATTATTATCAAACGCATCCATATCAATAGTTTGAAGCCAAAGAAACGCGCCTTGAAAAAGGGACAGAGCGTATGTTCTCCTATACATAAATAGTTCTGCGAAGATAAAAAACAAGTCTTGAAAATTTGCATTATGCCGCAAAATCATTATGTTTGCATTGCATAATAAATAAGGCGTATGAAATTTGTTGATAGAATAGATGAAGCTGCACGACTGAAAGATGCTCTTGCGAGAGAGGAGTCCTCGTTAGTCGTAGTGTACGGTCGCAGACGATTGGGTAAATCAACGCTTATCAAAAGGGTGTTGTCGGACAATGATATTTACTTCCTTGCAGACCGTTCAGAAGGACAGCATCAGAGGACATTGCTCGCCAAAGTGATAGCACAAGTATTCCCGGATTTCGACAAACTGACATATCCGGATTGGGAATCCATGTTTCGTGCGGTCAATTATCGGACAAACAAACGTTTCTCTCTATGCTTGGATGAGTTTCCGTATCTTGTGGAACAATCTCCGGAACTGCCGTCTGTATTGCAGAAACTTGTTGATGAGAAGCAGTTGAAGTATAACCTGGTGCTTGGCGGTTCATCACAAATATGATGTATGACCTGTTCCTTGCATTCGTACTGCGCCTCTCTATGGTCGTGCTGATGAGATAATGAGACTTGCGCCAATACGTTTACCGTATATTCAGGAGGCTTTGAGTCTTGATGCGATGAATGCCATTGAAGAGTATGCAGTATGGGGCGGTGTACCGCGTTATTGGGAACTGAGGGAAAACAGAAGTTCACTTGCTGATGCCTTATGGCACAATATCCTTTCTGTGAATGGAACACTTTACGAGGAGCCGGTAAAACTCTTTCAGGATGATGTGAAGGATATTGTCAAGACTTCGACGATAATGTCTTATATCGGTACCGGTGCAAACCGGCTTTCCGAGATTGCCGCACGATGCAACGAACCTGCAACCAATCTGTCGCGTCCATTGAAGAAACTCGTCGATCTCGGATTCTTGGAAAAAGATGTTCCGTTCGGGGTTGATGAAAAGAATGCAAAAAAGAGCCTCTATAAGATAGCCGATCCGTTTATGGCATTCTACTATCAGTTTGTTGTTCCTAATCGTTCGTTCATCGAACTTGATCGTCGTTTGCCAATAGAACAGGCTTTGAACGCCCATTTCTCAGAGTATGTGAGTATGCAATGGGAAAAACTGTGCCGGGATGCGGTTACAGGAAATATTGTCAATGGAGTGATTTATGGCAAGGCAAAACGCTGGTGGGGTTCTGTTCTCAATGAGGACAAGAAGCCGGAACAAGTCGAATTTGATGTGATGGCAGAATCGCTCGATAAAAAATATCTGTTGGTTGGCGAATGCAAATGGACAACCCAAGAGAATAGTAAACAACTGACAGCCGAACTTCTTCGCAAAGCTAATCTATTGCCATTTGCCAAGAACTACACCATCGTTCCGATGTCGTTTCTTAAAAATACTCCGAAGGAGGATAATGGTGATATAATGTTACCGGAAGATGTTGTTGAGTTAATGCAGTAAAAAAGGTTGCAACCATACAACCTTGTCGGCATTTTAGACTCTAAAAAATGCCGTCAGTAGCTTATTGCCGACATAATCGGCAATCTTATCCGTATAATGCTTTCGCAAATATCCCAAAGCCGGAATATTGCCATCCCAGAAATTATACTTTTTCAGCGCCGCGAATTTTTCGTCCATACTCTAAGATTTTACACAAAAAACATTTTTCAGACACAAACGAAAATTTTGACAAATAATTTCCGATCGGGCGCAGTGCGATTCGTCACGTTTTGTAACGGAATGTAACGCCCCTACCGCAACCGTTTCGTAAAGCGAGGATACCACTCGACATCCACACCGGTCATCGACAACCGCTCGTTGGCCGTCAGATGCAGTTTGAACCGCAGGAATTTGAACGACGTAGAAGTACGCCGAAAGCGTGCGTCCATATCGCCGACACGACACCAAACGTCGCGCAAGGTTATCCATGTACGGCAGTCGTTCGACCCTTCGGCGATCACATGCACGAAACAGTCCTGCGACATGATGCGCACTACGGCTGTTTCGAGGCGTTTGAAATCGGTCGTTCCGAATTTCAAGGGGCGCGTTACGATGCGGCAATCGACGGAACAGGACATCGTTTCGTCGCCAAGTAAGGCGATCGCGCCGCGCATAATGATCTGCCCGTTATTAAGTATCCGTCCGGTCATATCGCGCGACGACCAGAAGCCGGAGGCCAGCGAATAAACATAGGCATACGGATATTCGGGGTTATAGACGATCAAATCCCCGTATTTGAACTGAAAGCAGATCTGCGCCGTTTTCAAATATTCGGTCAGCTCTCCGGTGTATCGCTCGATCTGCCGGGAAATAAGCTGCGAGGAACGTCCTCGGAGGTTATGTACGCCCCGTGAGGTGATATAAAACACCGTTTCCAACGCCGTGCAGGTGTTCGGATTGATAATCTGGTCGTGATTGACAGGCAGAATATTGGAATAGAGCACCTCGCCTGTTCCGCTTTCCAGCGACCACACGCCCCGATCCGTAAAGACGTAGAGCGGGAAAGCGCCGAAACGGGTTGCGGAAAGCTCATCCACCACCGTCGCAATGGCGATGATCCGCTCCTCGCTTACTCCGAAACGGTACGAATTGGCAAAAGGCAGGGAAAACAGGTTGTTCGTCGCAGATACTTGTACGCGGTTCGTCTCGATATAAGTATCGTCGTCGTTCGTCTGTTCATACTCTACGGGGGATTCGGACATTTTAATACACGGGTATTTTGCATTGCCGGATGGAGTGCCGACGGCATAAGCATAATTATTACCCTCGCAGGCATCGAGCTTGACATTCAGCAGACATTTTTCCGCCATAAGAGCCGGGGTCATCGACCATAACGGCAAACTGGACGGCCCGATAATCGGGGTATGATGCGACCCTGCGGATTTTCGTCGGCCGGAACGCTGGTACAGAACGACACACTTGCTTGCTGGTATTGTCTATATCCAACCGGCAAATCAACTTCGTCGTTATCCCCTCTTCCGTCTCACCCAACAAAAGCGGGAATAACCGCAAAAGGCGGGTACGGATATTTCCCTTGTGCAACCGCCCGTTATATTCGTAGTAACACCCTGCAACCTGCGTGTGGAGCGATTGCGTAGGCTCGAAAACCGGCTGGCTCTCCGCATTTTTCAGAAGCGTATAGGTGAGTGCCTCTTTATGGCTGTTCTTGACAAAATCGCGCACTTCAATCTCTTTAATCCGATACAGAGGTTCCTGCAACAAGTCCACGTCCTTTGTAAACAGTTTTCTGAAATCCGCAGCCCACATGTAACTGTTGTCATCTCCGCTCCCCCGATCCGACAGGCTCCATTTGCCGTTCCATGTCTGTTCGAAATCGTACACAGGAATAATCCGAGTGGAATAGATAGCCACGCTCTCGATGATGCGCGTATCTATCCCTTCCGGAATATTGATAACGATTTGAGGCTGGATATAAAAATTATTGGTGCAGGTCGTGTGCTTGTATTTCGTCCCGATGAAAACCCCGTATCTGATACTTTCCGGGACTTTCGACGGCATTCCGTCCGCCACATAATCGACGTACTGACCGTCCTCGCTCTCTCCGCCGTCCGAGGCGAAGATCATCAGTTCCGAGTTCGCCACCGTAGCACCATCCATCATGCGATAGGCGACCATTACGGCTATGGCTCCGAGCCAGTATTCGCCATCCACGGCAGGAAGCAGCAATGTTTTGTTTTTCTTATCAGTGATGCGTGTAAAGAAATACCCGCCGTCCGGAGCGATATTATCCATGCGTGCCAAGTCGTCACCGGCGACGTAATCATACGTGACACTCCCGAAATCATGATGTATCGCTGCATAAAAATCGGTCTTGAAGCGCGATCTATTTTCTTTCGATTCGCTTATATCCGGCGGTTCCGGCATATCGAAAGCGACATATTCATTACCGTAAAGGACGTAATATAGCTCCCGACCGTCGGTAATAAACACCAAGACATTCCCGAACGAAAAAGTCTGCCGCAGCTCCGACACCCCGCGCATAATCACCTGTGTCGAGGACAGCCGCCCGCCCGACACGCACACCTCGTGAATCGTGCCGCTTTCGTCCGAGGCGATATAGAGGTCATCGGCCGTCGCGGGATGCTTATACAACAACGTAAAACCTCCGAAATCGGTTATTTCCGCCACCGGCCGGAAAGTCTCGACATTCCGCCATGCCCCCGCGTCATATCGCAGGTTGTGCAGGGTTTCGCAACAGCCGTCCTGCACCGTCAAATCATTTTCCGCACGGTTAATTCCCGCTATCGGAACCGTCTGCCTCTGTCGTTCCATGCTCTTGTATGTAATAGTTGTGATTGATTTCGTTGTGAATACGCTGGTTCAATACCATGAACAAGTCGTTCGGTTCGGACTGTCGCTTTTCGGCCCCGCTACTCATATCATACAACGTTTTTGCAGGCTGCGATCAGATTTTTATCGGACATGGCCCTGCGCAGCTTCGCGTCCGACAGACGCGCCCATAATTCGGCAATAGCCGCATCCCGCGCCTTAATTACCCGTTCAAGATAGTCGCCTGTCAGCTCGCTGCGGACGATCGTTGTCTCGACCTCCTGCCTCAAATCCTCGACCGATGCCCGCAGCACTTGTTGCTGCTGCTCGCCCAACGCCTCCCACAAACGCTTTACACGCATGGGACTGATGCCGTATTCGGAGGCTACGGCCCGCAGACTTCCCGTCTGCCGCGTATCTCACGCAGACTGCATTCTTTTCGTCGTCTTGAAGGGTCTTTCGAGACATTAAGTATCTGATTTATTGATATATTCCGATCAAAAATAAGGATATTTTCTCACCTGCGGCCGCTAATTTTACAAAGTGATAAAGATTAGACAATCATGTTTCCCGTTGCATTTAGCCATAGGAGCCGGAATTTCGGCTCTCTCCTCCATCGCAGGCGGCGTTTCGGCCAATAAACGCCGCAAGAAGGCCGACCAAATACTCGAAGACCGTCGGCGACGGCTCGACGAATGGTATCAATCGGAAATGAACCAACCGTACCTCGACCGTGCCGATTCGCGGGCGATGCTCAAACGTATTCGGGACTATAACGAGGATGAACTCAAAGCGCTCAATACAAACGCCATCAAGAGCGGAGCGACGGATGAAGCGAAAGTCGCCGCTGCCGGCAAGCTCAACAAGAACTATTCGCAGGTCGTCGCCCAAATCGCCGGATTGGGCGAACAGCACAAAGACCAGATACAACAACAATATCAAGCCCGCCTCGACAACCTCGACAATGCCCGCTACGAAGCCGAATCGGGCAAAATCAGCGGTATGCAAAACATGGTCAGCGGCGTAGGCGATGCGTTCGGGCAACTCGCCATGCTCTATGGCTTAGGAGGGTTCGGCAAATCGGGACTTGCCGGAATCACGGGCAACAATTAGCGATATGGAACCGCAAGAGCAACCGACAAAAGCCATTTTCTCCTTTGCGGATGAACTGCAACGGCGGCAGCAGCGTGCCGAGGAACAGAAAGCCGTATGGGAGCAAAAACAGCAACGGGCCGCAGAACTATACCGCAGCGGCCAAAATCCGATTCTCGCCTACATCGAGACGATGAAGCCGGAAGCCGATCCCGCACGCATCAAACGCGCCGAAACAGCCGCAAAGATCGCGGCATGGAGCAATATGCTTACGGCCCTCGGTACGGGAATCGTCGGTATGGCAACGGAAGGTTATGTGCCGAAAACCGGTACCGATGCTCCGCTGCGAATGCTCGACCGGATCAATGAGTGGGAAAAATTATACGACAGCCAAAACCGCGAATACCGACAACTGAAACTCCGTGCCCTCATGGGACAACAGGAAGGCGAGCAGCAGGCCGCGAACATGGAAGCCTCGGCCGCCGGCCAAGCCTATAACCTCGCGCAGAAACAATACGACGCCTTGCTGGGATATATGTGGAAAGCCCAGCAAGAGAAACAAAAACGGGCCGAGGATCTCCGGGACAAGAAAGAAATCGAAAAAATACGGGGTGAAAATAACCTCAAAGTGGCCCGCACGCGAGCCGCAGCGTCGGCTTCAACCGCCAGCGCACGCGCAGCCGCAGCCGCCGACAAAGCCGTCGTCCAGTTTCTCGACCGCGACGAAAAGACCGTCGTAAGCCTCTCGCCGGCACAGGAAAGTCTGCTTTACGAGAAAGGCCGTGATATGGGCATCATTCCCGAAGATGGAAGCCCGACCAAGAAACCGGCCTACACAGGCGAAAAAGTCCCGCAGTTCTCGTATGGCAAGCTCAAACCGGCACAGAAAGCACAGCTTTTACGCACAGTTTATCTGAAACTCACGGGCGAACAGGAGCCCTCGAAACCACCCGCCGATATAGGGCTGCTGTTCCGGCAGCCGAAACGCTATATTACCGGGCCATACTCCCCCGAAACACTGAATCTGCTTGAAACAGGACAGGCCGAACAGATGCGCGAAGCCGGTTTCTCCGACCAACAGATCATGGATTACTATCTGAATTATGAATAACTCACTTCCCGAACTCACCCCCGAACAGCTTCGGCAGCTCAACGCCATATCCGGCCTACAAAAAGACCCGCAGACGTGGAGCCGACGCCTCGGTACCATCCGCTCTGACCGCCGAATCCGAATCGGGCGAAGCACCCGATATATCTGCATCGTATGCACTTCCAAAACCGGCTCCGAACATGTCCGAAGAGGATTACGAGCGGCAAATCAAAGAGGGCCTCACGGAACATATCGAAGCGATCTACGACCGTGCCCGCCAACGAGCCGACGCCCGACGACAGGAGACGTTGGCACGCATGGATAAGGGTACGGACAATGCGTCCTTGTGGCAACAGGCATGGGCTTCTTATGCAAAATCGCAAATGCTACGCAGCCCGTCGGCTCTCGGCGGTGAAGATACGCAGCTCATGCAGGCCGCAGAGCGGGCCTTGAAAATCCTCAATCAGAAAACAGAAAAGGACAAACAGGCCGGAGACGGCACATCGGGACTTACACGTGAAATTTTCGACTGGCAGACGTTGGCGGACTTTGCCTCGCTCGGAACCCGCGAGCTGGCCGAAAACATCGTAACGACACGGGCGCTGAAAAAAGCGGCCCGAAGCGAACGGCTGACCCCGACCGAAAAAGATATAGTCGAATTGTTCCGCACATCAGGGTTAATAAACGAGTATATCGCCCGGCGAGGCGGCCCCACCACCGGCGCGAAAGTCGGCAGCGGCGTCGCGGCATCGCTGCCCTACATGGCCGGCTTTGCCACAACGAGCGGTTTGGGCAGCGGAGCCGCAAAAACCGTCGGACGTGCCCTTATCAAAAAAGAAGCGAAAAACCTTGTAGGGCGGGGCCTGCGTAAATTGGGTGAATATACCGTCAGCGCAGCCGCTATGACGCCTTTACAGGCCGGAACCTACACCAACTACCACCAGCGGGCGCAACAACAATACACAGTGGCAGAAAACGGGACGGTTACAGAACATCCCGTGCCGAAGTACGAACTCATGTATAAGGCGGCCGCCGATTCGTTTACAGACGTGTTTACCGAGCATATCGGCGGAGAACTCGGCAAAGGCGTACAGAAAGTACTGAAATGGCCAGTCGAGCAGCTCGGCCGGCGTATGGGCGTAAAACTGTCGTTCGACAAGCTATTGCCGGGATATTCTCGGAGCAGGTATCTTACCGACTTCCGTAATCGAACTCTATGGAACGGCCCGGTCGATGAATGGTTGGAAGAGGTCGCCGGAGGCATCCTGTCGCCCCTTCTGACCGGAGAGCACGAACAATGGCGGGAGAATCTTTCGGGTGAAAACCTTTGGACGACGTTTCTCACCACGTCGCTCATGGGAGCGGGGTTCTCTGCGTTGGAACTGCCGAACGTCGCAGCATACGTCCACAAAACACACGTCCTGCAAACCGAGGAGAAAAAAGCGCTCGCCAAAATCGAAAATGAAGAACTGCGCAAACAGGTTTTCGAAGCGATGCACAAGCCGACGATGAGCCAGCAGGCGCAGGCGATGGCCGCGATCGACTGGCAGGCGGCCAATATCGGGAAAATGGACGCCGCACATGCCGCCGACTATGCCCGCTTCCGACTCCAACGACAGATTCTCGACGGCATGGAGACGGGCGATGCCGAGGGCGAAGCGCTCCATACCGCCGTACAAACCGCCGAGCGGTGGGCCTACAAAGGACTTGACGGCAAAACGGCGACCGAAGAAATCATAACGGCCCGACGTGCGGACGGGAAAACCTATGTCGTACTTTCGGGCGACACCGACGAAGCGGCTACGGACGGAACCTTATTCGTCCTCGACCCCGAAACCGGCCAGCCCGGACAGATCGACCGGACGGAACTCGAACATATCGAACGAACGCCGCTGGCGGAATTTTCAGCACGGCAGGCTCAAATCATCGAACAGCAGGCCGAAGCTGAGAATCGGGCCAAGCAGGAACAATACGACATGGAAACCGGCACCGAAGCGGGCATTGCCCCAGAGGAAGTCGCACGAATCGTTACCCCCGAAGCCGTACAATACGCCAACGGCGACGAAGTAATTACCGCAGACGGGGTACAAGGGCGCATCACAGGGAAGCAAGGCGGCAGTTACGTCGTACAGTTGGATACCGGACAATTCGTCCTTACACCGGCCCATGCGCTCACCCCGAAATCCGAGGCACCACCACCGACCGAAACGACCACCGCCATCGCACCTGCGCAGCACAATGAAGCCACGGATACCGACACGACGAACATGAACCGATCGCCCGGCAACTCGCCGAGGCGATTCGGGCAGCCGCAGGAGAGCAGGATGCACAACGAATCATACAACGTATGCTCGACGGAGCGGCCGATGCCGGACAACGGCAAATGTATTCGGACGCCTTGCAGTTTTACAGCAGCACGCCACGGCAACGGTTCCCGTTGAAGAGCACCCGACACCGGTCCCGGCCGTGCCGCCCCCGGCGGCACCCGCCCGCACAGAAATACCCCGAATCCGCAAAGAGCGAACGACACCCTACACCCAATCTGCGGCCGAGTTAGGTGATTTCGTATCTATCGAGGACGTGATCCTGCGCGACATCGCCAGCGGGTTGAGGTTCGCATGGAAAGACAGCGGCAATCGTCGGGGGGTTGGCCCGAGAACTCGGATTTACGGGCAATGAAAACGAACGCCGCTCGCGGTTCAGCATCCTATCTTCGGACGGTATCACTCCCGAACAATACGCCGAGCGGCTTTATTTCCAATACGGCGGCGGGAATACGGAGCAGGCACATTGGGACATGGACGACAAGACGATCAAAGATGCCGTGCTGGAAGTACTCTCCCGAATACATTCGCCACGACAGGCTTACAACGCTGCCGTAAGGTTGCACAACGACACTCCGAATCCATACGACGATATGGACGAAGAGGATTACGCCCGGATGCAGGAGTATGAAGCCGAACAGGAGCGCGTCCGCACGGAATTATTATATGACGACGCCTTCGCACAATGGGCCGGACAGACGTCGCAGGATCAATGGGCAGAAATAGATAATTTATTCATTGAGGATGCGTCCGAATCTTCAAAAAACACTAACTTTGAAGCGACAGAGACAGCACCTCCCAATCCAGCAAATTATGACGACGAAACCGAAAACGGAAACGGGATTGACACCTCAGCGTTTGGAGCGACTGGCAACGATCGTAGCGAGACTGTCGATGGAGAACAACGTAACGCCCCAGCAGGTGATGATGCGTATCTCGGACAACAGGGCGGCGGGTCGGCCGCAGTTCGACATGGAGGCGGACTGGACGCAATATCCGGCCCCCTCACCGACGACGAACGACGAATAGCGGCCGAGACCGCCGCCGAGATCGAAGCCCGTCTCGACCAATACAGGGCCGAACTGCACACGCTTCGCACCCGCTATGCTGCCGAAAAACGCAATATCGGAACCGCTTACGAAGAGGATAACCAAACAACGTTGTTCGGGCCGTCTCACGAACCTTCCGACGGCGATCTGTTCGACGTGCCGCGCGATTTCTCCGACCGTAATCTCAACGACATTTTAGCTCCCCTGCAAGCGGAAATAGGCCGTTTGCAGGAACGTATCGCCCGTACCGAAGCCTCGAAAAGCAAAGTTATTGCCGAGGCGGTGGAGGCTTATCATGCGCAGGGGACTTTACCGCTCCGAGAAGAACGGCAAAAGGAAATCCCGCAAAACAGCACATCGGCCGAGGATACGTTTCCGCCTGCAATTACCCAAGAATACGACAGATACCTGCATCATGCCGTCGCGTCGTTTCCCGATAAGGTTTTCAGCGTGCTGAACAATGACCTTATCAAAGCCGGATTCATCCGCGACGTGCGGCGGCTGGCCAAGAAAGACGTTCGCGCCGCAATCAAGTTGGTTGCGGAAGCCAACGCTGCGGCTCAAAAATATGCGGGCAAACCGATCCTTACGCCTCGCCACAGCATCCATGCGGAGCTGGCAACCCTTGCCGAAAGTCAGCATCGAACGAAAACCGCGACATCCGACACATCGGCCGAAACCGGACTTTTCAGCCCTACGGAACAAACCCGCCACTCCAAGACCGGCGCTACTCTTTACTCTGTCAAATTGGCAGAACGGATCGAACGAAATGCATTTCAAAGTTTGAAAAAGAGGGCCAAAGAACACGACGGATATTACAGCTCCTTCACTCGCAGTTTTCTATTCGACACCCCGGAAGACGCCGAGGCATTTCGGGGGACAGCACCAACATCCGACGCCACCCGCCCGACATCGGAAGAACAGCCCGCCATCCAACATCCGCTATTTGATAAAGCGGCATTGGTTCCGGTAGATTCATACTCTCCGAAGGCATATAATATGTACCGTTTTTATTCGGCAAGGGCCCGTGAGGGACTGGGATATAAAAAACAAAGTATCGTTCAAAATGACGAAGCCCGCGAACGATTCATCGACCATATCCGTAAATTGGCTGAACAAAGTGCAGACGCCGCTATCCGGTTAGTGGTGGAAATCAATAAGGCAGCAGAACAAGAAGAAGGAAAACCCGTATTTCCGCTCCAACACAGCATCTATGCGGAATTAGAGGAGGTACACGCCCGACAGACAGCGGAAAAACAACAATCGGAAACAGCCGACGATTCCGCTTCATCGGCCGGCACAGCTCCCGAATACGGGGCGCAGAACAAATTGGTAACGACTGAGCAATACGAGGAACTGAAACGACGGATGCGCGAGAAACTCGGACAACTCAACGCCGGCTTCGACCCCGAAATACTCTCCATAGGTGCACAAATGGCCGCTTACCATGTTGAGGCCGGAGCGCGTCGATTCGCCGACTTCTCCCGCCGGATGATCGCCGATCTGGGCGACGTGATCCGCCCCTATCTGAAACCTATTTACACCGCCGCCCGCCAAATGCCCGGCATGGAGGAATATGCCGCGCAAATGGACAGCTACGAGCAGGTGGAGGCGTTCGACATGGCCGATCTCGACAAGGCCGAGAAAACATCCCAGCCGACAGGAACGGGAGCACAATACCGATTGGCAGGAATATACGACATGACGGGGGCTGTCGAGAAAGACACAAACGAGACTGGCAATCTACGCCCCGAAAAGAACTTCCGCAAGGATTTGGAGCGATTCAGCCGTGCTTTCGCCGATGAATTGGGCTGGGAGCACGAAACGGATCGCAAGGGTAAAACCATCTATGCCCAGACCAATATAGCACCGGCCGGCGGCGACGGCTCGTTTACACTTTGGGCACCCGAAACGGATTTGGGCATTTATGTCAGTGTACCCGTCGCACCACAAAGCTACGACAACCGATACGGGTATTCTAATAACTTGAAAATAAAAGATATTATGGGCTTCGGAGAGCCAATATTATGGCGACTGCGAAACAAAGAACAAACCTTTTTACCCAATGGACACAATCGTTATGCCCCGGCAGATATTACCGTCGGCGAGCTGGCCGAACTTGCAAAAAAAGAATTAAATGACTTATCTTGACAACATAACAGCGGCCAAGACGCTCGACCATATATTACAAGAGAATCAAAATACACGAAACGATGAACGACGGGAAAACAGTAGCGAGAAAGACTATCCCGCTTATGGAGACGGAAGCCGCAAAGACGGCGCTTTGGGAACTGGCATTTTATCAGCCGAGAAGCCTGTTGCAACAGTATCGGGAGAATCCGGCGGAATTGCTCGATTCGATAGACCAGACCGTAACACGGGCGATGCGGTGGCGGCAGGCAGCACTCGAACGGGACGAAGATCCGGTAGTAGTGGACGAGTATTACTATCAACTCCTCCGACCGTGTTACTGTCCGGAGGAGCCGGAACAAATACCCATCAGCGAAAAAATGATGCGGGAGATCATCGCCACGTTGAAAAAGGTGGAGAAAGCGAAGTCGCAAAAAACACCTCGTACAAAAACCATGTAATCGAACGAGGACACGACCTCGCTCCGAGAGGCGAGGTTGGCAAGATCAAAGCCAATCTCGCCGCAATCCGGCTCATTAAAGAAATCGAAGCCGAAGGCGCGAAGCCACCCCGGAAGAAAAAGCTGTATTGGAGCAATTCTCCGGCTGGGGCGGTATTCCAGCAATCTTCAAAATAGCCCATCCCTACCACAACGAACTGCGCGAACTACTGACAGCCGATGAATACGAAGCGGCACGCGCATCCACAACCACCGCATTTTATACTCCACCCGAAGTCATATCGTCGATATGGGATATGGTGGAACGCCTCGGATTCGACGGTGGCCGCATCCTCGAACCATCGGCCGGCATCGGACATTTTTTCGGTCTGATGCCTCTTTCGATACGGTCGAAATCGGATTTGACAGGAATCGAACTCGACGATCTGTCCGGCCACATCCTTCGTGCGCTCTATCCCGAAGCGCATATCCACATCGAAGGTTTCGAGCAGCAGCGCATACCTAACAACAGCTATTCGCTGGTGATCAGCAATGTACCGTTCGGAACGTTCAAAGTACACGATACGTTCGACCGCGATTTATCCTCACGTTTCGAGATTCACGACTATTTCATCGCCAAAAGCATCCGGAAGCTCAAACCCGGCGGATTGGGCGTATTCATTACCTCGACAGCAACGCTCGATCGGAGTGCAAATTTGCGGAATTGGGTCGTAAACGACGGTAATGCAGACTTCATCGGGGCAGTCCGTCTGAATACCGGTACATTCAAAATACGGCCGGCACCGAAACCTCGGCCGACATCATTATCGTCCGCAAACGCGACGAAGCCGGGCCGGCACCCTATGCCGTAAATATGCAATCGACCATTACGGAACGCGAGGCGCCCTACGAACGAATTATCAAACTGTCGAACGGGAAGGTAAAGACCGAAGCAGCAACGGCACACATGAACTATAACAAGTATTTTCACGACAATCCGCAGTTCATGGCCGGCCAGATGCGCTTCGGATTCGAAAGTGGCGTGGAAATACGCCCCACAGAACAGCGCTGCGTCCCCACAAGCGACATAGACCAGTCCCGCACGCTCGACAGTTTCATATCCGCACTCCCCGAAAATATCTACACATCGGCCCCGGCACCCGCAACGGAGCGAATACCGCAAGCGGTCGAGGCCCCCAACAGTACAAAAGAGAGAGGACTTACGATCATCGACGGAAAACCATATATCGTGCGGTTCGGACAAGCCGTACCCGCCGACTGGAACTCGTTGAAAATCCGCAACCGCAGTAAAGTCGAAGCGTTAGGCGATTACCTGCGGCTGAAAAGTGCGATCACAGAGCTGCTCGATGCCGAACGCAATGATCTGCCGAACATCGAGCAACTGCGAGCCGAGCTTAACGACGCCTACGCTACCTTCACCCGTCGTTACGGGACATTATCAAGAAACACGCGTATTTCATTCCTGCGCGACGACGTGGATTTTCCCTCCATCGCAGCCATCGAAAACGACAAGGAAATCGTAACTCCCGACGGAAAGAAACGACATGACATCCAAAGGTCGGACATCTTCTTTCGCCGGATGCTGGAACCGACACGCGAACTGAAAGCCGACACGCCGAAAGACGCGATCGCCGTATCGCTCTACCGCTACGGACGGCTCGATATGCCCTATATCGCAGAATTGCTCCACATACCACAAGAGGATACAGAAAAAGAACTGCTCGCACAGGAACTTATCTATGTCAATCCGGTAACGGGTCTTTATGAGGAGCGCAACGAATACCTCTCGGGAAATGTCCGCGAGAAACTCGAACAGGCCGAGCAAGCCAATGAAAACGGACAGTTCGACGCCAACATCCGTGCGCTCGTGAAAATTATTCCGATGGATATTCCGCTGCCGCTGATTAAAGTATCGCTCGGCAGCACATGGATACCCATCGCCCTATACGAACAGTTTTTCAAAGAGACGTTCAACGTAACGGCCCATATCGCCAAAACATCGGCCAACAAGTATATCGCCAAAATCTCGAACGAAGGGAATACGGTCGATACCAATATGGGGATTCCGCAAGCGCCGGGGAGCAAACTCGCACTCGACCGGATGAACAAGACGCAGACCTACATCAGTCGCAGCGAATACGACCCTTTGGCTCAGAAAGAAAAGCGTGTCAAAGACCCCGAAGCGATGACGCAGGCCGCCATGAAACAGACCGAGCTGGAAGAACGATTCGAACAATGGATTAAAGGACAAGATAAAACAACGACCGATAAGCTCGTCGAAATATATAACAGAACCTTCAACAGCACCGTCGAAAGACAAATCGACGTTTCATCGTTCGATTATTTTCCCAACGCCACACACACGAAGAAGCCGCGCGAGCATCAGAAAATCGGTGTCATGCGAGGTTTGCAAGGAGCAACGCTGCTGGCACACGAAGTCGGCACGGGAAAAACCCTGACCCTCATAACTACGGCAATGGAGATGCGGCGGCTCGGTATCGCCCAGAAGCCGTGCATCGTCGTACAACGCTCGACATTCAACCAATTCGCCTCCGAAATAAAATCCCTCTATCCGCCGCCCGTGTCCTCGTTCCGTCCGAAAAAGACCTCACGGCATCGCAGCGGCAGGAATTATTCGCAAAGATCGCCTATAACGATTGGGATATTGTCGTACTCTATCACAGCTATCTGGATGCCATACCGGATGCCCCGGAGCGTGTCAATGAATATATCGACACGCTGATCGCAGAGAAGATGCAACAGCTCGAAGAAATCGAAGCCAATTCTCCGGACAATGCCAAACGGCAGGCTTATGCAATCAAGAAACAGATCGAAGGACTGGAAAACAAGAAAATAACGGATAAAACAGTCAAAGAGGAAGAAAAACTCAAAGCACAGGCCCGTACTCGTGCATTACGTCTGCTCGACCGCCGCACGGACGAGACGATGACCTTTGAACAGTTGGGAATCGACGCTTTGCTGGTAGATGAAGCACATGCCTACAAGAAGCTCGGTTTTACCACCAACCTGCAAAATATCAAAGGTATAGACCCTGCGGCGTCGCAACGGGCGCAGAGCATGAGGCTGAAAACATCTTATATTCTGGCAAATAAACAGAACAAAAACGTCGTATTCGCCACCGGAACACCCATATCCAATACAATGGCCGAGATGTGGACGTTCCTGCGCTATCTGCTGCCCAAACACGAACTTGAACAGTACGAGATCGCCGATTTCGATTCCTTTGCGAACAATTTCGGAAATATCGAGGAATCGGCCGAGTTTGCCACAAACGGCAAATTCCGCGTAGTCGAACGCTTCGCCAGTTACTCCAACGTGCCGGAACTGCTGGCGATCTGGAAGAAAGTCGCGCACACCGTACTCACGGAGGATGTACCGGATCTGCGCGAAGGTGTAGGAACGCCGCGCATTGAGGGAGGCAAACCGAAGGATATACTGCTCGACCAAACGCCTGCGCTGCGGGCAATCATGCGCAGCATACGGGAAATACTGACTCAATACGACGCTATGTCCGGTAAGGAAAAACGTCGTAACTCCCATATCCCGCTGGTCATGTTCGGACTGGCCAAACGTGCGGCAATCGACGTGCGGCTGGTTAATCCCGCTCTACCGGACGATCCCAACAGCAAAGTCAATCATGCCGTGCGCGAAGTCGTAGAAGATTTGAAAGCAACGGCCGATTACAACGGCACCGTTGCTGTTTTCTGCGACGCCTACCAAAGCCGCGACCACAGCTTCAATCTTTTCGTGGATATGAAGCGTAAATTCATCGACGCCGGCATACCGGCCCAGCAGGTCGCTATCATCCACGACTACATAACGGACGCGAAACGCGAGGCGCTCTACAAGCAAATAAACAACGGCGAAGTACGGATCGTACTCGGCACGACCGAGAAATTAGGTATCGGAGTAAATATGCAGGAGCGTCTGCACATGCTCGTCAATCTGGACGTACCCATACGTCCTATGGACTACCTGCAACGCATCGGCCGCATTGTGCGGCAGGGCAATCTGCACCTGCAAATGGACAAACCCGTGCGTATTCTGCGCCTCGGAGTAAAACAAACGCTTGATGTTACGGGCTACCAACGGCTGAAAATCAAGGAATCGTTCATTAAGCAGGCAATGAAGGGCGAGGTTACGGAACGCTCGCTCGAAGAACCCGAAACCGACAGCAGCGACAGCACGAATTTCGGGCAGATGATGGCCTCACTCTCCGGCAGCGCTGCGGCGCTCGCCCTGTCGCTCGAACAGAATAAACTACGCAAGCTGAGAAACGCACGCGACTACTACAATCAACATCAAATATACGTCGCACATGAACTCAAAACGACTGCAAAAACGTCCTTCAAACAACCCCGCAAATAATTGCTCAAATCCGTAAGAAAAAAGATTTCCTGCGAAGCCTGTTTCCGGACGATAAAGTGGTATCGGTGGAAGTGGGAAAACTCAAAGCCTCCGAGCCGGAAAAAATCGAAGACCTGTTCGTTCCGCTCTCGAAACGCATCGAAGCCGAAGCGGATGCCCTCCGCCAATCACCCGACCGTACACAATCGGACATGACACTCCGCATCGGAATCAACGGCAAAGAGTTCGACATTATAATTGTTTTACGACGGAATTACCTTTCCAATGAAAAGGAGCGCATCAACCGCACGATTTATTACCAATGCAACGAATGGCGCGACCTGCAAGGCGAAGCCGGAGCTAAGATGATTAACGTCATCAGCCAAGTCGAAAAAGTGCTCTCCGGTGAGGAGTACGACGCCGAAATACAGAAGCGGCAGCTCGGAATGGAAACGGCACAACAAGCCATCGAATATTTACAGACGCAGGTCGGCAATGGATTTCCCAAACAAGCAGAGTTGGAGGCGGCAGAAGAACGCATCGCCGAGCTGGAAGAGCAGATGAAAGTGGAACTGGCAGCGATCGAAGCACAGGAGGAAACCGACAAGTCCGGAACCGCAACCATAGACATCGACCCTGACGAATTGATTGACGACAATGCAGGAAACGGCCTCCGCTTCCGCGACGGTGGCAATCCGTTCGGTTCCGACGCCCCGGCAAGCGATGCGGAGTTGGCTCGCCGCGTTCGCCGGATCGCCCGCACGCTGAACACTCCGGTCGAGATTATCGACGACCTCGATGCAATTACCGATTCCGACCCGCTCGTGCAACGTCGTAAACGACACTCAAAAGGTTTTTACGACCCGCAAACGGGACAAACGTTCATTGTCCTGCCCAATATTACGACACTCGCCGATGCCGAAGCGACCGTATTGCATGAAATTGTCGGACACATGGGCTTACGCTCGCTGATGGGCGACCGTTTCGGCGACTTTCTCGATAAGGTTTACAATGGTCTCGATACCGAAGGGCGCAGCCGTGTGGCCGACATTGCCCGCGAGCAGGAGCACCAATCCTCCGGCGCCAAGCACCGCCAGGCAAATACCCGCCGTCTGGCAACGGAAGAATACCTCGCACATTTGGCGGAAGGCGACATCACGCCGAGCCGCTTTGCCCGGATCATCGGCCGTATCCGCTCGCTGCTACGCGACATATTGCGACTTCCGCTGCGTATCGGCGACCGCGACATCGCTTATTTGTTGTGGTTGTCGAAACACCGCCTGCAAAAAACACGCACGGCCGCCGAAGCCGTCGCCGCAACAGCGACCGAACGACGCATCCGTAAACAGCTTTTCGGTCGTTCTGAAAACGTGCGTTACCGTGCGATATTCGACGACGCTACACCTGAAAATATCGAACGGTATAGCATCGAACGCTACATCCGCGAGCATCATATCACCGGAGTTTTACTCGGCGAACATAATGCCGATGACTTCGCTATGCGTGTATATGGACTGCTTGATGACATGGGCCGAGCCATCATTGACCGCATGGGCAATGATCGTTTGAAGGCCATGCGCAAATACCTCGCATTATTCGACCTCCAAAAGCTCACCGATCAAGAAAGCTATCGCAGCATCATCGACGAACTGGTGAAAACCTTACCCCAAGAGACGAAAGAGCAAATCGTGCGCTCCATGCGCAAACACCTCGATTTCGTCCTCTCCGACAACTACCGCACTCCGTTGCGGCGACGCACGATGAAAAGCGAACGACCTCTACCGGAGAATTTCAAATATGCGAGCGAGTATGTCGAAGAATTGCTTAAAAAGAAACGGGCACAGCCCGAAATGGCTCCGCCGGCCGGAATCGAACCGACTGTGATTTACGACAAGCGGAATTGGAAAAGCCGTCAGCAACTCCGGTTCATAGATAACACTTTACCCGTCGAAAGATTACAGGAAGAAGTCGTGCGGCGCGGAGGCAGCATCGACGACCTCACGGACATACACAAACATTTGAACCACTTGACAAGCATCGCCAAAGTCGCAATCGACAAATACACGAAAGAGTATTTAGACCCCATACTCGACCAAATCGCAGCCATAGCCCGTGAAACAGGCATGACGGAAACACACATCATCGACTACATCACGGCCGAATCGTCGCTCGAACGGCAGGCAACGGGGATTGCGGCCCTATCCCTCGACCCGCGCGATGCGTGGAACGAAACGCTGGCCCGAAGTATCGTCGCAGATTTCCGCCGCCGGGCCGGAGAGATTCCGACACAGCGATTATGGCAGCGAATCAATGCGGCTAACGACCGCGTGCTGGAAATCCTCGTCGAGGACGGAATGTTAGCCCCCGAACACCGCAAGTTGATAAAGGGGCACGGCTGGGACTACTATGTACCCTTACGGGATTATGATTACAACTACCGCGACCAGAAAGGCGAGCCGGTGGCTTTCGATGCGGCCGACGTGTACGACTTCATCGACGACAGTGCGGGGCCGCGCCCCTTACGGAAAGTGCTGCACGAAGCCGAAGGACGTATCGCAAAGCCCCGCAATCCGATCGCTCAAATGGTGAATATCGGTATCGGAGCGATCATCGCCGCCAAAACCAACAGGGCGAGGCAGTCGGCCTTACGGTTGGTGCAGAACAACAGCCGCAATTCGGAAGACTTGTTCCGCGTCGATAAGGTCTGGTTGGCAAAAGGCATCGGCAACAGATGGGTTACGACGACCATAGACCCCGCCGTCGAGGACATCGAACTATCGAAGGCGGCACGTAAGGAGATCGCCCGGCTGAAAAAGGAGATGAACGCGGCACTTCAAGCACACGATGATGAACTGGCCGACTACCTGTATAACCGTATCGAGGAGACCGAACGGTTCAACATTGTCCGCGAAGCCGAATCGGGCAGTCGTTTCGAGCACGAAGGACACTTGGGACATTCTTACGAACGACAGCGCAATGTGGAATGTTACGTGAACGGTATCCGTTATGTGATAACCTTCGCCGATCCCGCCGTGGCGAACGCGATCAACCAGTATAACCGGCTGGCGATTCCAAAATGGCTGGATGATACGGTCGGGAACGCGACACGCTGGCTGGCAAGAGCTTTTACCTCCCGAAATCCGGCGTTTGTCGCAGCGAATTTCCTGCGCGACGTGCAGCACGCCGCGCTGGTACACGCCATCGACAAAGGCGGGAATCTCGAAGGATTCGTGCGTAACATCCCTGCAAGTATGGCCGCAATCACCCGCGAACTGCGAGGCAAGGCCGAGCCGCTGACCATCGCCGAAACCGGGACGCTCGACGTACTCGACACCGCCGATCGGCAGGAACTAATCCGGCAATTCGGCCGCGAACGGGTCATGGACACGCTTTACGACTATTTCCGTGAAAACGGCGGGGAAACGGGGTTCGTACATAGTAAAGACATCGCCGAGGCCGAAAAGGAGATCAAACGTTACGTTGCATTCCGCACGGGGCGTATAGGTGAACTGCTGAAAGCAACGCAGCGCAGCGAACGCGCCGGGGTATGGCTCTCGTATGCTGCCCGCAAAAGCGGTATGCAAGCAATAGGCGTCGCGCTGGAAAATGCCTCCCGCATTGCCGAAAACACATCCCGTTTGGCGACCTTCACCACATCGCTTGAACAAGGAAAATCGCTCCTTACGGCTATCGACGATGCAAAAAACGTTACGGTGAATTTCAACCGTCGCGGTACGGCAACCCGGCCGCTCGGCATGTTCTACGTCTTTTTCAATGCTTCGGTACAGGGAGCGGCACAGGTCGCACGAATCGCCATGCGTAACCGGAAAAGATTTGCACAGGCTGTTGCCACGCTGACGGCGGCTGGATTTCTCGACAGTCTGCTGCTTGATTTCTTCCTCGCCGAAGCGGAGGCGACGGCCGCGATCTGGCCGTTACGGAATACGAAAGACATAACCACCTCATCATCCCCGGCATGGGAAAGCGCGGTTACTTGAAGATTCCGCTTCCACAGGGATTCCGGGCTTTCTTCGGCATAGGAACTGCCTTGCATGACCTTTACCGAGGAAAACTCGGCTCCGAAGATGCCGCACGCATGATGCTTACGATGCTCTATGAGGACTTCTCGCCCGTAGCTTCGCCCTCATCCAAAGGAGATGCGACACGTGTACTGATTCCTACGGCTTTGACGCCGTGGTACGACATCTGGTATGCCGGAGAGGATGCGTTCGGTTATCCTGTCGGACGCCGCAGCTACTCGACGACGGCAAACTATCCGCTCTCGGAAATGGGACTGAGAAACGTAAACAAAGCGATTTATTACCTCTGTCGAGGGATCAACAGGTTAGGCGGCGGCGATGAGAACACACCGGCCGGACTACGCAAGAACGGAGAAATCGACCCGCTGCTGCGGGGTATCTTCGAGTACAACCCCTCGCACGTCGAACACGTATTGACCTATTACGGCGGCGGAATGGGTAAGTTCATCAAAGACATGGTGCACACCTCGCAGGCGCTATTCACCGGAGAAGAAATCAGCAGCCGCGATCTGCCCGTAATAAATCGCTTCTATGGAACGGCACGCCCCGAAAATCCAGCCGAACGGTATTACACCCTCCGCGACCGTCTGACGAATATCGAAGCCAAATATAAACGCATGGGGCCGGCACTCGACCGCACCGATCCTGCCGTACAACGGAATCTGCAACGTATCGCAATTTTCAAGGCACACCAAACGGCGGTGAACAAGCTGCGGGCGATACTTGCCGATACGCGTCCCAATACCGCAGCTTATGACCGATTACAAGAAGAATTGAACGAAACGATGATGAACGCATTAAACGAGGACGACCATGTTACGGAATATTGATACCCGGCGGTTGAAACTGTTGGCCCAAACGGATAAAAGCGTCGCTCGAACACGCCGCGAATGGGAGCAAGGCACGATGCGCTACGCCGACGACAATCTAACGCTCCTGTGGTGTTGTGCGCGGGATTGGGACGCAATGGACTACCTGCGCAAAGAGCACTCCCGGAATCTGCGATACAAGAACGGCGACCAATGGAGCGACACGGTACCCGACCCCGACCATCCGCACCGGACGATCCGCGAAGATGCGCTGATCTCCCGCAGCGGGAAAGTGCCGCTCAAACACAACTATATCCAGCAATATATCCGTAATATTCACGGACAACTCCTTTCGTCGCCCACGCAAACGGTCGTATATGCCCGCAGTCGCGACGACCAGCCGCTCGGAGAAATGCTGACCAACGCCCTGCAAGCGTGCCACCAGCTCAACAGAATCCGAAAAATAGACATCAACGTTGTTGAGGAACTCTGTCTGACGGGGATAGCCTGCGCGAAGGTACGCTACGGCTATTGGAGTACCAAGAACCGCACGGACGGAAAAATCGACCTCGTGAACATCAACCGGCTATTTTTCAATGCCGACATCGAAGATCCGCGACTGACAGACATCCGCCGCATCGGAGAGCTGCACGACTACACGTTCGACGATTTGGTGCGCAACTTCGCCACATGCCGTGAAGACGTGCAGGCATTACGCGAAATTTATGGCATCTGCCACGACCATACAAAGCTGGAAAACCTCTATGAAAATCACGCCTCACGGCTTCAAAATCTGAATTTCCTATACACGAACGACCTCGGCAAATACCGCGTTATCGAGGTGTGGGAACGCCTCGGCCGCTGGGTACTATACATACATGACTACGCCGACGGAACGGAGGAGATATACACCGAACTCACGATGCAAGAAGTCGAAGCGATCAACGCCTCGCGCATCGAGCAAGGTATGGCCGCAGGGATCGCCCCAGACACAGTGAAACTCATCTACGCCCGTGAACAGTACGAATATTATTGGCGGGTGAAATACCTTACGCCGAACGGCTACTGCATCAAAGAGACCGAAAGTCCCTATGCACACGAAGAACACCCCTACGTGCTTGCGGCCATGCCCGTAATCGACGGACGGTTCAAAGCCGTATTATCGGACGTAATAGACATTCAGCGCTATATCAACCGGCTATTGACCCTTTTGGATTTCATCATCGGAGCCTCGGCAAAAGGGCTGTTGATGGTTCCGCAGGAGTGCATACCCGACGATATGGACATTCGGGATTTCGCACGCGAATACGTCAAAACGAACGGCGTCATTCTTATCAAAAAAGGGGCCTACGACAAACTCCCGAAGCAAATATCCATGAACGGCACCAATATCGGAGCATGGGAAATGTTCGCGCAGGAAATGAACATCATGCAGCAAATCAGCGGACTGAACGGAGCGGTACAGGGGCAAGTTCCGCGAGCCAATACGCCGTCGAGTCTCTACGCCCAGCAAGCACAAAACTCGATGATGAATTTCGTCGTGCTGTTCGAGAATTACAATATGTTCTGCGAGGAAACGCGACGAAAAACTGCTTAAAGTCCTCATGCAATACTACACGACCCGTCGATACATCGGCACCAATGGTAAAACCGCCGGAGAGATGGCGAAATTCTACGAGCCGGAAATGGCGCAGAAAATCGAAGATTTTAACCTCACGGCCGCAAAATCGAACGATACGCCCGTATTCCGGCAAATGACCGACGACCTATTGATGAAACTGCTCGAAAGCGGCCGCATACCGCTCGAAATATTCCTCAATAACTGCTCGCTGCCGGGGGCCGACAAACTACTCGCCGAGGTCAAGTCTTTCAACGAACAGGCCGCAGCCGGTCAAATCGACCCCGAAGCCCTTACGCAGTTGCAACAGGCGGCACAACAGAACGCCGACCCGAACGCTATGGCCATGATGCAACGGTATATGGATGCCAATTAACATATCTGCCAAAAATAAATTCACTTTTTTAGCGAATTTTTGAAAATAAGCACTATCTTTGCAATGTAAAAATCAGCAATAATGATTGTAAAATTCCAAAAAGAGTATCTATCGGAATTATACTACGAAGGAAAGTGTAAAGATAAAAAACACCGTTACCAACCGACAATAGTTAAAACGCTACAAGCAACGTATAGATATTCTTAACGATGCAAGTTGTATCGAAGCTCTTTATCAGTTACATTCATTGGGGTACGAGGTACTGACTGGAAATAAAGAAGGTATTTCCTCAATCAGAGTGAATGACCAGTATCGGATTGAATTTTTGGTTTCGCACGAAGCCGACGGGAAAGAGCAAATAACGATTTGCAATATTATTGAGTTGTCGAACCACTATAAATAATTGCTATGGGAAATTTAGGTTATCCATACACTCCTACGCATCCGGGAGAAATACTGAAGGAGGAGATCGAATACAGAGGCATCTCGCAGAAAAAATTGGCCGAACAGATAGGTATTTCCTATACGATGCTCAATGAAATTCTGAACGCGAAACGCCCTGTAACCGAAACTATGGCCTTGTATTTCGAGGCTGCATTGGGAATCGAAGCCGAAATGCTTACCAATATGCAGACTCGATACAATATGCAAACAGCTCGCAAAGACAGTAAACTGACGGCTCGATTGCAACAGATTCGGAAGTTGGCCGCAATACTATGAAAAATTATGAGCATAGAGTGCATTGCAGCTAAAAGATTATCGGACAAACCAAGTAAAAGAATCCCGATAAATACTTATCGGGATTCTTTATTCATAAACGTCAATTTGCTATTTTACTTTACAGTCCTAAATAGACAATCTCGTCCTTTGGAAAAATCTTCTAAATAAGAATAAGCTATTTGAATATACTTCTCTTTGAACAAATGTTTTTTTCGAGGAGACCAATTTTGAATCTGTGTAATGGTTTGCGCCAAGTCAATATAAGTATTTTCTTTCCGAACATACGCAACAGACGCGAGAATTTCCAGAGACAAAGCCGATTGAAATCCAGAGATCAATTTTATCAATAATTTCAAACGATCAACCTGTTCCGACTTCAACTTTGTTTTCACATATTCGCTAACTTCCTTCATCGTGCTATATTGCAACTCCAAAGAATCGAAAGCTCCGATCTTCATCTGTTCGAGACCTTTGATATATTTCCCGTTAATGTCGTGCAGAATATATCCGACCTGAGTGCAATAGGGGCCATAATGTCCTGCAACGAATTTCAGTTTGCCAAATGAAGGTTCACCCAGCAATTGCATAAAATATGCTAATTTATTTGCGACGAATAAACTGCTGTTTTCTCCTAACGATTCATAATAAAACAGAGCGTACAGCAACATGCTCTCGCCGGAGTTAATTTTGCCTCCCGACAATTCGTTTCCTGCTTCAACAATTCGCTGACGGCTTCGTTCGGCTGATAGATATGAATATCCACATTTAATTCCCCGAGATACTTTTCCATCAACTCTTTCACCTTGCTCCAATCCAATCCACCGTTGCCGCATCCAAGAGGAGGAATAGCGATACTTTTTATCCTATATTGATCAAGAACCCGCACCAAATCTTTCAGTCCTTCTTCAATATATTCATATTTGGAACGATGCTTCCAGTCCTTTTTCGTCGGGAAATTAATTATCCATTTAGAATCGGTCGAAAGGTTACTGTCTCGTGTTACCAACAATTTGCCTGGGAAAATGCTGCCCTCTTTACACGCTTGTTGATATACTTGAAAATTATAAGGATACCTATCCTTGAATTGCAAGGCGATTCCTTTACCCATAACACCAACGGTATTAACGGTATTGATCAAAGCTTCGTCGGAAGCAGCCAACAAATTACCTGTCACATAATGTATCATGGATAAAAATAGTTATTTTTGCTATCAACGTATATCGGTATCTCAATGGATAAACGAGATAAAATTGTTTTTACATATGCTTCACGGTCTGCCGTTTTGACAATAATTCCGGCGACACACGAAACCGGCACACAGTCTTTCACCAAAAAATTCGGCCTGTTTTCTCCGCATCCGATCCATATTGGCTTCATCATTCCCCCAAAATTGCGTGCAGACGACTTCCCAATCCACATGGGTCAAATCCTTGATGTCATTATAAAATTCAGTAAGTTTATTCTTTGCATGTCCATCGGTAAAGCACCATGCAGGACATTGCGCAACAATATCCTTAATACGACAAACGATATAAATCAATTCGTCCTGCGGTCTTTTTCGGATACCCCGATACCCTGTTTTAATATTCAATAACATCGGAGAATGGCCTCCGAAATAAAACGGAATATAATCCCCTAAATCCCCGCCCGGAGGATCAATTCGAACATGAAAATTTTGTCGCTGTTCGATTAACTGAATATCCCCGATATTGATATATTCAGGATCTTTCATACGACTATTCTTAGTGTACAATCCATGTTTTAGAATGAATTCCAAATTGGAATAGTGGATCATTCTAAAAATGAATTTTGAAGTATAGTCTATTTGAATATCCATATCTTTATATCACAAATGTAAGAAAATTTTAACTTACAAAAAATTTCTATTGAGAAGAATCGCGTAATTTATCTATTGGTATTCAAATAGCGATAATATGAATTATTTTAAGGCCCACCTGTTTGATCCCATCGTCCTGCATAAGAAAATCCCGGCGGATACCGCTGGGATTTAATAAGAAACCCGAAAAGAGCCGGCCTGCATCGATGCGCCTCCGCAAAGCCGGTCTGTCCGGATTCCCAGTCATTTCATATCTTCAAAATCGGAGCATCTCCCCGAAACGTCCGTTTTTCCACAATCGTAAACCCATGCAGAAAGGTGATATTGCTGCGGTGCAGCGTGATCCGAAGGATAAAACCCTGCGGCTGCGAACAGCAGGAAATCAATCCAATGAATCGGATGGTCGCTTCGCGCCTATTCTTGGACGGGACGCACCACGAAGCCGTCGGAGCGGTAGTTGATGCTCAGCGGGTAGATGTACGACGAGCGGAAGCTCAGGCTACGGCCGTAGCTCGTCGAGTACGGCACGGCCGACCAGAAGTAGCCGAGGCTGCCGACGTTGTTCACCGTGCCCGCCGAGTAGCTGCGATAGCCCAAAGCCGGAAAGAAGATCGTACCGCCCGCAGTGTCGTAGCTCCCCTCGCCCGTCATCTTGTTACAATAAAACTCCCAACCGAAATTATCGGTAAAATCGGTGGTGGAGGTATAGGGCGAATTGAATCGGGAGCCGAAGTAAGAAGACCCGGAAACATTGCTGCCGTTATACGTAAAGCCCGTAAAGGCGTTCGACGAAGGCAGATGGTAGCCGACGGGCGAAGGATCGTAAATCGTCTTAACCACCGCATTGTCGTTAGCCGTCGTCACCGTATTGTCGCCGCTCCAAAGATTGGAATAGGACGTGGCGCACCAATCGTAGATCGATGAACTGCCGTAATTGTAGAATATATGCGGATGCTGGATGGAAACGCCGATGGCGACCTTGCCGGTTCCCGATTTGTCGAACGCATAGCCGTCGGAATAGCAGCCCTTATCGACTGTGGAGCCGGAAGCGTTGCGAATACCGGCCAACATCGGGTCCTTGCGTCCGAACTGGAAATAAGGCTGGTTACCGGAATTTACGACCGAATGCGATGCCTGGGTGAGCGTTATGACCTGCATGGCACCGGTCTCCGCCTGCGTGAAGCGAACCTTCACGCTGCGGGCGTCGTAGGTGGTGGTTTCCGCATCGCACCAGCCGATATTGACCGGCATCATTTTATACGCTATACCCTGGTAGTTGGTCACGGTCCTGACATCGCTGCCCAGCTCGTAGTCCGTCACCCAGATATGCCAGCTCCACATGATACGGCTGTCCGTGTCACGCACGGCCACGATAGCGTTGCCCTGCTTGATCGTCGCTTGCGGCACGTCGAAGGTCAGGCTGTGCTTGTCGGACGAAAGCCGGACATTCGTCACCAGATTTTCCTCGTCCTGCCAAACGAGTACGGCATCCAGGGGCATACACCCCGCATTGTTATAGATATAGGGATCGGTGATAGCCGCATCGAGATGGTTTACGAAGGTCTTCAATACGTATGTTCCGCTGGACTGCGAAGTGTAGGCCGAAGCGTTCGTACCGCCGTCCTTGATAGCGTTACCATAGACCAACGGCAGGGAGTACTGTCCCGGAGCGTTGATGACGTAACAGTTGGCGGTCCGCATCGCGGTCGTGCCGCCGGAGGTCGAAAGATCGTACGTGCCGCTGACAGAAGCTGCCGTTTTCAAAATTTCGTTATGCGGATTGGAAGTGACACCCGTTTGAGCCGCAATCGTAGCCGAGAACGACGTGGCCGACGTACCGCCGTTGCCGCTCGCGGTAAAAGCTGTGAGCCATTCCGGACGGGCGATCACGTTGTAGCCCCCGCTGCCGTCATCCTCGACAAATTCGGCGGTCCAGGCCACCGGAACGGTTCGCGTAGCATCGCCCGGACGGGAAACGGCGGCATAGCTGGTCACCGAATAATTTTTGCTGCCTCCGGCATAGGTAAAATCGGCCGGAGCCGTCACGGTAAAAGTCGGAGTGATTACGATGCTCGACGTCGAAATCCGGTAAGTGACGGTTCTGCCCATCGGCCATTGGCTGCCTGCGATAGAGGCGGTTAAAGTTCGTTGTGTCGAAGTCAGGTCGTCCGTATAGACGACCTCGATCGAAGCGCCCGACGGAAGCGTCTGCGGCAACATCATGAAGGTCGCTGCGACAGGAGTGATCTCCTGGTCCGCAGACCCGTCCACAGTAGCCGCAAGTGTCTGCGAAAAGTCTGTCGTAGCGCCGTAACCATTCCACGAATCGGAACCCATCGTATGCGAACCGGAACCGTAAACGCCCTTGAGCGTGATTTTCGTAATGCGCCCGGACATCATATCGTCGCCCGTAGTGAAGCGTACGGCAGTGAGCGCGTGAGCGAAACTCAACGGAGCCGCCGCAGCGGTATTGCCGGCCATCCCGGAGGTAGCAGCGACCAGCAAATCCTGCTGGTCGGCGACGGCTGTCGGGACCGTATAGGTGATCGACGGAGTACCGGCCGACGTCTTATCCGAAAGAACGATCCCCTGGCCGCCATAGGGCGCGTAAGCGAAAAAACGGATGTTACGTCCGGCACCGGGCCAGTAATAGGAGGTCGTCCAGGACGATGCTTCGGTCACTTCGACATCGTACATATAATCCGGCAGGCAGGAATCCTCGCTCCAAGTCCCCGTATAAACCGAAGCCAATACGCCGAACGAATCGTAAAAGGTCCCCGTTTCGACGGGCGTGGCACGCGTCTGCAATCGGTCGGTTTGCACATTCGGGTACGGTGCGGCGATTCCGTCGGCGACCGAGGCGTGCAGGAACAGCGTGTCCGCAGGGTTTTCTCCCCGGAGCGAAAATACTTCCGCGACGTTTTCCGGAGAGACAGCGCTCTTCTCTTCCGACTCGGCAGCACCGCACCGCAACTGCGTATTCCAGCCGTCCGCTTCGGCGACTGCGAAACGAAGCATATCACCGTGCAGTTCTCCATCCACTGCCGGGTCTTTCGAACAGGAGGTCGCAGACACGGCTGTCACCAGAGCAAATACCCGCAGAAAATTGCGTAACGGGAAAGTTGCAAGAATCTGTTTCATAATTTACATTGACATTATATAATTCACGCGTTTTTCGGCCGAGCCGAACGGTAGCTCTGCGGCTACCTCAAGTGATCGGGAAGGGACAGAGGAGGGCCGGAGGCCTTCCTCCCCTCGCCTGCCGTACACTACACCTTCGGACATACGGCAAGTCTTTGCGGTCCAACCCCGCCCGATCCTAATTTATCGATTACATCGGAACATTCTCCGAAGCCGACGTCCACGGAGTTACCGTAACCGTAAATTTAATGGCACTGCCCAATACATCCTCGCCCGGTTTGAACGGATCTGTCGGACCCGGCATGGGCTTTTCGGGATCGACCTTACCGGCACCATTCGAGAAATCCAGCGTATAAACGTACTTCTGACCGGGCTCCCACTTGGTATTGACAGCTACTGCGACCCAGTCATATTCGCCGACAGAAGGATAGACACGGGCACCGTCCTTGGTCGTAATATTGACCTTCACGGCCAGATATGCACCTTTGTTGGTATTGGTCTTGTCCGTGTCGGGAGTCCAGGCTATAAGCTGCTGCGGAATGAGCATCGCATTGTCGTCTGCCACCGCCATAATCGATGCGGCCGTAGCGGTCAGCGTCTTTTCGCTACCCGCATAGGTCGCTTCATAATTGGTCTTTACCGATCCCAACTGCCAGGAGGTAGTTCCGAAATCGAACGTCGCCTTCGAAACCGGCTGTCCGATACGCACGCCCTGAACCTTATAAACATAACCGTCGTTCGTGTTTTTAGCCTTGATCTCGATCTGGGAAAGTCGGTGCCCGAACGTCAGGGCGACACCTGCCGCCTCATCGGTTTTGCTGCCCGTAGCAGTGGCGGTGATGAAATCCTTCTGGTCGGCGATCGTCGTTGCGGGCTCGAAATCAGCGAGCGTCTTGGTCGTCGAATTAATCGTCACGGTAGCACCCAAGTCCGCAGCCGAAGGAGAGTAAGCGAAGAACGAAAGGTTGCTGCCGTCGCCGGGCCAATAGTAGGCCGGAGTAGAAGTGAAGAAAGCGCCATCTTTGGTAAACTCCGCATCGGAGAAATAGTTGGCGTTGTTCTTGTCGAGTGCCGTCACGAAAAAGTTCGTGATGTTAGCCGTCGTCGTTTCCGAAGCACGAGTCTGCATGGCTGCACGGAAATCGATCGCGTTGCCATTGTTGATGCCCGTCGATTCGTCCTTCGAGCACGATGCCATGGCAAGAGCCGCCACGATCACTAAAAATAATTGTTTTTTCATCAGTGAATTAATTAAAAGGTTTAACATTGATCTATGCAAATTCCCCCCCCCATAAAATCGGGAAGATCATTAACATTTTACATCTCGATATCGACATCCACACTTTGCCACTCATCCACCGAAGGCTGGAAACCACCGCCATTGACGATAGGTTTGGGCAACGGAAGCCCGTCCAAAACGATATGCACATTACGCTGATCGGGAGCCGAATGGATTTGATCCGTCACGTCATAGGTGTAATACCACTTGCTCTCGTCCGCCAAAACCGCATAGATGGTCAGTTGATGTGCGTTCTGAGTCGCAGCACAATGTCCGAAAGCGAGCAAGCTCCCGGTAACGAGCGTCTTGTCGGCAGATACGGCGGCGTCAAACGGTATCGTGACGCACTCCTCGCTGATCGCATCGTAGCCTACACCCGGCAGCAAGCCTCCCGCCAGGCTCGACAACGAGCCGCTGATACCCGATACGTATTTCAGATTCTCCGCATTGCGAATTTCGACCGTATATCTGCAAACCGATAGCTCCGGATAAAGCACGATCGTCTGGGCCGCAGCCGTCTGCTTCAACTCGATCCCCTCCGTACAATCGCTCCAAAGCTCATCCGGGGGTAACGCCACACGCTCGGTTTCCGTACCGTCAGCACGAGGAACACCGTCGGACCGCACACCCAAAGCGGAAAGGCCGGACAACAGATCGGTCGTACGAGTAGATACTTCGAAAGTCGTCTTTTGATCCGTATTGCGATAAGTGACATTCTCCGTGTCGCTATTCAGGCAGAGCGCCCCGTAGTTTCCGACGGGCACCCGGATCGTACCGCCCCCGCAATCGGTGAACTCATAGCGCAGTGCCTCTCCTCCGTTTGTCGGGAACAGGTAGAGCGACATAGATTCAGGAGCTGCCTCGGAAGCATTCCGCCAATCGAAAACCACCTCTACGTCGATCGTATGCGAGTGGTCGTAACACAAGTCTTTATGTTCGCACGAAGCGACTGCAAGCGCTGCAAACAGATATATGAACAACTTTTTCATCGTTTGCCTCCTTTCTTTTCATTGTAGTTCCCGCGACCGATCAGCCAAATCAACGACACCTCCGCCTTCGTGGGCCCGAACCAATGACGTTGCTTGGTCGATTGCCATACGTAGTGGCCGTCGGAGGGAATATATTCGTGGTACTCTCCACCCCAGTAACCCACGCCAAGCGTGAAATCGAGGTTTAAACGACGGGAAATGGGAAGCGAGTAACCGTACTCGACACCTATCGCATAGTTAAGTTTGTCCCACAACGTGCCGCCCGGCTTGCCGCCTATGTAACCTTTGTGCCCGGTCTCGAAGTCGTAGGTGAAAGCCTGACCGTAGATGCCGAGGTGGTGTCCCGTAAGCGGTTTGGTCTGGGCACGGCGCCCGAAATATTTTCGGATGTCCAATTCGCCGCCGTAGATGCGCCAGTAATTATGACGTTTGTTGCTGTTCCACCAAGCATACATCCAGTTGGCACCGACACTCCAACCCTTCCCGAGATAGAATTCTGCACCGATGTTAGAAACCAAGGCCGCATCGTAGAGCAGATTCGTTTTCAGCGACATGTAGAACGGCTTGCAGGCCGGCGATTCCGGTTGCACTGGAATTTCGACGGGAACGGAGGCTGATTCTACGACCGGTTCGGATTCGGGTTCGGGTTCGGATTCGGGTTCGGGTTCGGGTTCAGGTTCAGGCTCAGGTTGAGGCGCCGGTTCCGGCTGCGAAGCGGATGCGGGACATTCCATCTCGCAGACCAAACGCACACCGGCACTCCGCAGTTCAGGAAAGAAATACTCCTCCATATACCTCCACGCGCG
>OKWF01000004.1_pt1 | contig 41747 bp, 42 predicted proteins | sample 1607031 | NCBI WGS metagenome assembly OKWF01 (sample SAMN04414079, study PRJEB24778) | human gut metagenome | material: faecal | host: Homo sapiens | reverse complement strand
CGCTCTTCCGGCGAGGCGATATGGGGAATTTCGCCCGCCAGGTTCTCAGGCAGGTAGTAAACCGCGCTGAAGGCGGACGTGCCGCACTCCTGCGGTGGCCAGTCGCCGAACTCGCCGACGGCATCCCCGGAAAAGCAGACGACGCCCGAAGGGACGCTTAACGGTTGTACCTCCAAAATATTCAACCGGCCGGCTATTTCTGGCGCAGTCTCTATGTCGAGCCGTACGCGGGCTGCGAGACGTTCGAGGGTCAGCGTAACGGAAGCGGGACCGGACACGTCCGTCTCCGTGCGGCCTGCCATCGGTAGCAGAAAGTCCGTATCGTCGGGGGCATGGGGAGGAATATCCGCGCGGAGAGCCTCTACGGCTTCGGCATCGAGCGTTCCGAGGTCGGAACCGTGGTTGGCGACGGCGTAGAGGCGCCACCGGCCCTGTGTAAGGGTAAGCGGTACGGTTTCCGCCCCGTGCAGGTAGCGGTGTTCGACAATACCCGTGAGGGTATGTACGGCCCACAGGTTCACATCGGCGATGCGGGACTCCTCCTCCGGAGTAAGGCCGCGCGTGAGGACGGCGGTCTGCGCTTCGGGAACACAGGTGACCGTAACGGTACATCCGCCGCTACCGGAAATAGGCATGGCCGCGATTCATCCTGTATCTTGCAGCACGAGACGAGTCCCGGCAGCAGGAAAACCAGAAACAGAAAGATATTCGATTTTCGGTAAGTTCTCATCGCAAATCCTTTATTTGAACCACTCGTCCCTGTTCGTGCTCAGCACCGCCGTGCGGCCCCGGCCGCGGCTGTCGCATACCGTGAACTCGAAGTAGTTGTCCGTGGTGTTGTAGTTTTTCGTGCCTTCGTAGTTCGAGAAGGCGAAGATGACCACGGAGGTCCCGTTGCCCTTGTGTACCGTGATCCGCTCCCCGGGAGCGATGGGCTTGTACTCCCGCTGCTCTGCCGGCAGGGAAAAGATCATGTACTCCATCTTCCAGTCGGAGTGGAACGTGCCGGAGAGGGACCGGAACGACACGGCATACTCCTCCCCGGGGTCGCAGTTGTCGGTGACTATTTCCAGCTGGGAGTATGCTACGCGCGTGTTCAGTAGAACCCGTCCCGGTAGTACCGCCCGCCGATCGAGAGCTTTCCGGCCTACCCAGAAGATGATTTCGGTCATGGCGATACGCAGGTCGTCGGCATTGACCCCCTCGATGGTCACGTCGTAGTCGTAGAGGGTGTTGCGCCGTACGTTGAAATCGCTCGTCGTATTGCTTCCCAGGTAGACCTTGTAATCGAAGTAGGCTCCGTCCCACAGCACTCGGATCGACACGTAGCTGGCCGTCGCAGGGGCCTTGCCGTCGATACGGTCGGCCGGGTCGGTGATGGAGCCGACGCTCCCGGCCAGGTTCTCGTACTGGTAGTACGACATGGAGAGCGTGGACAGGTTTCCGGACGACAGGTCGGGGTAGGGGAACTCGATCTGCGGGTCCGCCGCCGTGAGGCGGTTCTCCCCGAACACCGAGCCGGTGGCCGGGGCGTTCCCCGGTACGACGTGGACGATGCGGGCGCCCTCCATCTCCGGCCCGAAGCGTACGTTTAAGCTGATCTTCGCCGCCGCACGCCGCAGGACGATGCGACAGGTCGTGGAGCCGGCCACGGTCATCGTCTGCATGCCGGAGAGGTACATCGCCCCGTTTTGCAGGAAGCCGTCCTGTTCCGTGACGGGCGTGGAGAGGACGAGCAGCTCCGATTCGTCCATCTGCCCGAGCGAGCTACCCGCGTTGGCGACGACGTAGACGCGGTAGGTGCCGGGTACCAGCGTCATGGTCGGCACGAAGGCCGATATCGTGTAGCCCGAGCGGACCAGCCCGCTGTTGCCATAAACGTAGAAGTTCAGGTTCCTCACCGCATGGTCCGTGGCGCGCGTGGCGGCTTCCGTCTCGATACGGAACTCCACCCGGCAGGGGACATCCGGCATGGCCGGATGCTCCTCCGTTTCCATCTCTTTGGTGCAGGAGAAGCCCAGCAGGGCCGTGCAGAGGCACAGCGTATAAAGGATCGTTCGTTTCGCTTTTTTCATAATTGTCTGATTTTTAAGTGCGCTTCCCTTTCCGGTCACGGCGCATCGGGCATCCTTCCGCCCGGGAGGTGTCCGGATCATTGCCGTAAGAAGGGCCGTTTCCCCGCTCCGCACGGTGCGTCTGCATTCAGAATAGATAGGAGAACGACACTTCCAGCTTGGCCGGGGCCAGCACGACGCGGTGGTAATGCCGCAGGAGCACGCCTTCGACGGGCGAAGGGCGGGGTTTCCAGCGCGTGTCGTCCATGTAGTAGAGGCCCAGTCCGCCTTCGAGCGCGAAGCTCCATCGTCGGGCCACTCTCCACGCATAGCCGACGGACGAGCCCGCGCCCGCCGTCCAGCCGTTGTAGCGGTTGCAGCCGTTGCCCACGCGGTAGCGGGCCATGCCGGTGTGGAGGCCCCAGAAGAGGCCCGCGTGCGGCTCGCAGCGCCAGCGGCGCACGCCGACGGTTCCCGCGAGCACCTGCATCCGCAGGTTGTCCGTGGCGATGGGATTCCAGTAGCCGGATGCGGTTATCGACCACTTCCGGGAAACGGTCACATCGACGCCCGCATTGAGGGTTCCCGTAGCCAGAGCCAGTGCATTGACCCTCACGGCCGCATCTTGCGCCGGGGCCGCGTTCGCCGCGAGAACGAACAGCAGCAGTGCGAATATTCTTTTCATCGTCGTTTGCGTTTAATCGTTCAGTAATCGCCGCAGCCGGCAAGCGGTCCTGCCGGAGCGTGCGGACCGGTCAATCGGCCGGATATTCGGGTACGACATTGCAGTTTTCCCATGCGGTAAAGGAATACTCCGGCTCCCGCGACAGTTCTTTGCGAGGATAATGCCCGACGAAGTTGCTCCACCAGACGGCGACCGTCTTTCCTTCGGCGCCCTTGAACGTGCATCGGCTTCCTATCGGAACCACGAACGCCTGCTTTTCGTAGTCCGTCCGGTAATCGCCGTTGCAACTCATCTCGACGAGATCGACATGGGTATAGATGTAGACGGCTTCCTGCACGAAGTCCACGTAGAGCGTATCCCGGAAACTTTTCATGGGATGGCGGTACGGGTTTTCCGCTGAAACGAACTGCGTGAGGCCGCGGTCCGCATACCATCCTCCGACTCTCGATCCGTCCACCGGTCTGAGGGGCACGAGCGGCCCGTCGTCCAGCGACAATATCATCACGCGGCTGTCTTGGGCCGTATAGGAGGAGCTCCACTTCACGACCGTCATGTTCTCTGAATCGACGCCTCCCCGTCCTCGGTGGGTCGTGCCGCGTTTCCAGTAGGTATATATCGTCAGGAGGTTGTAAAAGTCATGCGTAAACGTTTTCGTGTAACGGTACCCGCTTGTATTGCTTACCTCCACTTCGTAGACGAGCCGGTAATTGTCGGCGGTAAACACCTCTCCGGGGATGTAGTCTACCGAGAAACTGTACACGCCCGAAGGGTCGTTCAGCGGGAGGGTGACGGACGAGGTGAGCGGCTGCCCGTTGAAGAGGAAGGCTCCGTGCTGGCCTTGTAGAAGGCGAACCGTCGCCGAGAGGCTGCCGGCCTTTTGCGGGTCGTCCACGGTGATCGTAAGCTGCCGGCCGGGATCGTACAGGCAGTACCCCTCGAACCGATAGCCCTCGAAAGGGAAGTTGTCCGAAATCCCGACCTCGAACGCATCGACGCGGGTATCGACCACGTTTTCGCCCTTGATGACGATATTGAGCGTATATACCGTATTGCGGCGCACGTCGAAGTTGGTCGTGTTGTTCTCTCCCAGATATACGTCGTAGGTCAGCAGTTTGCCTTCGCGCTGTGCCTTGATCCGCAGGAAGGTCGCTCCTTCGGGTGCGTTGCCGGCGCATTTCTGCTCCTGCGAGGTTATCCCCGGCACTTCGCCCCGACAGTTCTCCGCCAAGAAGAACGTGCGCGATGCCTTGCGGTTCTCATATGATGCGATCGCCGAAAGCTCGGAAGAGGTGAGCTCACGGGCCTGCTGATCCTCCGCGAACAGCGTGGTGACACCTGCCATATCCATCACCTGCACGGATTGGAGCTTCAGGTCGTAGTCCACCCCGTAGAAGGAGATGTTGCAGACGATTTTGGCTACGTTGCGCCGAACGGTGACCGTAGCTCCGGCATCCCTTTCCCGACCGTACATTCCGCATATCCGGACATGGGCAGCGACGTGTAACTTCGGGGTACGCGGAACTCATAGGCCGACAGCGTCTTCCGGCTCATCGGGCCCATATCTTCATGTAAATTGGCTACGGCATACACATCGTACCGGCCGGCGGGAATGGAACGCTCCAATACGCCGCCCTGCACGTAAAAGTGCTGCGACGGGCGTATGCCCTGCGGATCGAAGAGAAAAACGTTTATGTCCTCGACGGCCCGTTCGTCCGCGGCTCGGGTAATCGCCTGCGTTGCTTCCGGACACACCCGCAGCGTAAAGCGGGTCGCAGACTCCGCAGCCGGAACAATATCTTCTTTGGAACAACCGACCGCCGAAGCGAGCAGCGGCATAATTAAAATCAGTAGGTTTCTCATAATGAAAAATGGAAAAAAGGGAAAAGACAGGGACGATTGCACCCTGTCCCTTCCCTTCCGATGTTACATACCGATATTGACATCCTGATTGAACGGCCCTTCCCAGTCTGCGGGGGTGATCGTCACGGCCACGTCGGCACCCGTCAGGCCGCTGATATTCACCGTTACGCGGCGGTAGGTATTGCGGTTGATAGCCTTCCCCGAATCCCCGGCAAGTTCGATCTCGTAACTCACGGGCATCTGGTCGTCCGTCGTTCCGAAATCCCCGTCATGATCGTAAATGCCTTCGAGGGTCAGCAGTACGCTCTCGGCAGCCTTATCGTCCTCATTGCCGTAGATATAGAACAGATTGGCATATTTCCCGCTCTGCTCTTTCGCTGCCTGCGTATGGCTGAAAGTCTGTGCTGCGGACAGAGGCATGGTCTCCCCTGAATACTCGCGGTTTTGGGTTCCTCCGGAATGCGACGTGCCGACGTCGAAATAGAAGACCGAGGATGCCGCACGGGAAACAGTCGCCGAAGCGATCCGCACGCGACCGGGGTATGCAGAGGCGAACTTGCTGTCGGTCGTAGCCTGTACGGCTACCTTCGACACGAGCCTTTCGAGCGCGATCTGCACGGTGGTCGTCTGCCCGGCCTGTGCGATAACCTGCGTCGCCGAGCCGGTCATGGTAAACCCTGCGGAGCGTTTGGCCTTCGTCGTCACCTCGTCGAACGTACCGTTATAGTCCGCGATCTCGCTCTCGGTCTGGCTTCGCAGGTCGTCCAGTGTGCCGATCCCGGAAAGGGCGCTGCCGTTGGCGATGGCATAGAAGCTGTACGTTTGCCCCGGCGCGGCGTCCGGTACGGGAATGGTCGCCGTCTGTCCCGAAATCTCCGCAGCGGTGAAGTTGCGTTGCAGTACGGCGTCCCCGCTGCCGTCGAACACGAACAGCGTGAGGGAGTTGATCTTCTTCTCCCAGCTCTCGGCCGCAGCCGTCTGGTCGAAGAAGGCGCGGGTTTCGGGCGTCTTGTCCGTCAGGGTGATTTTCACTACGCTGCCCGTCGCCGAGTCTGCGATCTCGTCGGTGTGCTTGTTACAGGAGGCCAGCATGGCCAGGGCAGCAGTAGCCGCCAAAATCATCTTTTTCATAGATTTAATTGATTTTATGCCGCTTCGTGCGGCGGTTAATAAAAAGTGGTGGATGAATGTCAGTCGATGATGAATTTCAGTCCTATTCCGAACTGCGTGTGGAAATGCCCTGTCGTCGTGCCCCAGAGCACACGCTCGCGGCCCGATATGCAGAGCACGATGCGGTCGGTGATATAGGCTTCGGCCTCCAGCGTCACCGCGCCTCCGTAGAGGAATCCCTCGCGGCTTCGAATCGTGGAGCCGTCGTACAGCATTTTATCTCCCCAGTTCACTGTCTCGTACCCCAACAGGGCCGAGCCGCCGATGTAGAGGAAGAAAGTCTTGGAGCCGTCCGCGAGAAACTTATAGTAGTAGCCCCCTTCGCCCGTGAACTGCGCCACGGGGATACTCCCGGCTTTGTAGGGGTAATTGCGGCAGAGGTACTCCGCCCCGAAGACCCACTTGTTCGCACGGCCCGCATAACGGCTCATGGCCGCTCCGAAGTAGTACCCCGTGGTGCTGCGCCCGGAGGCGGAGTACCAGCCGTCCGCCATGCCCGCGCGTACCTCCAGCCCCCGCATTCCGGGCAGGGTACGCTGGGCATGGGCTTCCGGAGCCAAAGCCAGGCCGAGGGCCAGCGACAGCAGCAATGCCAACCGTTTCATGCTATTTGACCTTTAATTCGTTGATGACCTCGGCATGCACCAGATCGGCATTTTCGACCGTAAAGGTCTGGTGGCGTCCGCCTTCTTTCTCGTAGAGTTCCACCACGAGGTGCTTGTCGTCGGGAATGGTGAACTTCGGAAGCGTGAAGACCATGCGCTCGCTGCTCTTTCCCCGGATCACCTGCACGTTGTTGTGGGCACGCAGGGGCCGGATGACCTGCTCCTGAATGGCCGTGCGCTTGGCGACCTTCTTATCCGCGATCTTGAAGGTGAGGTGATCGACCTCGAAAGGCACGTTCGAGGAATTCTTCAGTTGCAGGTGGAAATAGAGCAGCCCGTTGTGCGAGTAGATGCCTTTGAGTAGATACTGGATGCCGAAACGCTTGCAGCCGATATGCTTTACCTCGCGGCGGTCGTTCTTGTAGATCGACCTCATAATGAGCTTCACCAGCAGCGGCGATTCGCTGCCCAGCTCCTCCATGTAGATCTCCAGCGCGTTGTTGGGGCGGTTCACCGCCTCGCCGTCGTGCAGGAAGTCGGTCATTTCGACCGATAGCTTCACAGGCTCGTCGGCATATTTGACGTTGAAGGTGTAATAGGCCCCGTCCTCGGTGATGACCGAGAGGTTGCTCTCGCGCGAGAAGTCGCGCAGGGCGGCCTTGACCCTCAATACGTTCTCCGTGCCGTCGGCTTTGGCGGCCAAAAGGTCGGCCGAGCCCAGATCGACGTAGCGGATGGCCGAAGGGAAAATAACGTGCGTGGTCTTGTTGAAAGTCACCTCCAGCGCGTAAGGCGGGATCATGCGGTCGAAGGTCAGCGGACGGGTCAGCCCGCCGAAGTAGTCGCCCGTCGAGGGTGTCGCGGCAGCCGATATGTCCGGCGCTGCGGTTTCGGCTGCCTCCTGCGCCGAAGCGCCCGTTACGCATCCTAAAAGTGCGAACGACAAAAGGATTTTTTTAACTGCGCCCGGCTTGTTTTTCCTCGTTACCGGCGAGCAAAGGTTTTGTGAGCGAACTGTGCTCTCGATTTTCTTTCGGTTCATAACTTGTCTTTCTTTAATGTGTTCGGTTTATGGATATTCAGTGGCTTGCGTGTTATTCCAGCGGGGGCAGCAGCAGGACACGATACCCGGCTTTGAGCGTCACCCGAACCTGCCGCATCTTCTGCCCGACGTACTGCGCCGTGCCTTGTATGACGCTGCGCCCCAGATCGGAAAGCAGTTGCGTCCCCGCATCGTCCGTAATGGTGATGCTGCTTCCCAATCCTGAACCCGCATTGGCGGCGATCTCCTTCACGGCGCTGATCTCGTCGGATGCGGGGACGCTGATGCCCTCGCCTCCGTCCATGTCATAAACCAGCAACTCGACCGGTATCACGCTGCCCCGGTATTGCACGGCGCTGACCGTGATCATCATGCGCTCCCCGTCGATACGGGCCGTGCCCGTAAGTACGGTGTTCGCGGGGATCAGCACGCCGCCGGCCCTCATCGGCTCGGTAAGGCGCAGGGGCACCTCCTTGCCGTCCGTCACGGTTGTCGTACGATAAATGCAGGCTCCGATGCTGTTTTTATGTACGGGGTTCTCGTTACCCGCCGCAGTATTGAATCCCCAGTTGCGGGGCTTCGTGAACTCCGCGACGAATACCGAGTCGGGCATCGGGGCCGCGAGGCGCGAAACGACCTCTCGGCGCACTTGGGCGACGGGCTGCACGGTGCTCCTGCCGCTGCGGGATGTGCCGCCCGTCGGGGTGGTCTGGACGGCTTCCGCCGCACCGCCCGCATTTTGCCCTCCGTTCATGTATTTCGAGGCCAGTTGGTAGGACTTCTCGATCAGGGCCAGTTGTTGCTCCTCGGCGCTCTGCCGGGCCTGTTCGTCCTCCAACTGCGCTTCGAGCCGGTCGATGCGTTCCTGCAACTCCTTCTCTCTGTCGCTTTCGGCCTCGTTCTGCGTCTCTTCATAGAAGCTGTCTATCTGACGGTTCAGGTCGTGGTACGCACCCACCGATGAGTGCAGGGTTCCGCTCTCGAAGCGCGAGGGGTTCTCGTAATATTCTACGGGTTCGGGGGCCATGCGCATCTCCCTTTCCTCGCGTGCGGCCCGCCTCTGCTCGCTCTCGGATTCCTCGCCCAGCGAGAAAGCGAAATCTTCCAGCGAACGCATCTTGGCCTCCTGTTTGGCCTTCATCTCCTGCTGCACGTAGGCGTCGCGTTTGTCGGCGACAATGCCGCTCTGCTCCGGCGTGGGCAGACTGGTATTGAGCCCCGCCTGTTCGGTGGTCTCCTCACCGCCCGAAGGGGCGAAAATAAGCCACATGATCGCGGAGAAGGCCAGCAGCATCAGCGGGAAGACGATCATCTTGCGCCGTTGCTGTATTTGCCGCTCGGTAAGCTCCTTCGCGGGCTTCTCCGGCGCAGGCTGTTCGTTACTGCCGTGTTTCTCGTTCTCTTTCATAATCGGTCGTGTTTAATCGTTCGGGGCTGTCCGCCCCGGACTGTGTTCGTTCTGTTTCAGCGGGAAAGGCTGCTTCCGGCTGCGGCATTGCATCTGAGTTCCCGAAGGATTCCTGCTTGTGCCCCGGCTGCGGCGCAAGCCGTTGCAGGTGTTCGATCCGTATCCGCTCCCCGTCGTTGCGCCCCAGAGAGTAGATCGCCGAAACGGTGCTATACAGCGACAGTGCGGCGAAGAGCACGAAGAGCGTGACGATCGCATAAACCCTAATGTCGGGGTTCATCGCCCCGCACACTCGCCGCAGGCGATCCTCGATCCGCTCTCCGGCGCATTTTATCCATTTCCGTATCATAATTTATCGTGCTATGACCCGCAGGTCGCGGTTTTCGACGATCTCGAAGCGCTCCATCGTGAAGCCCTGCGGATTGTTGTCCGAGCGCACCGAGTTGATCAGGTTGCAGCGCGTGACGAGCGAGCGTTCGGTGACGTTGCTCTCGCGTATGATCATCTGCCGGGCGTAGGTCGTCACGCGGTACGGGTAGGTATCGAAGTCGCAGACCACCGAATCGACCTGCACCTGCTGATTGATGTTGCCTGCCACCACGCGGTTGTAGTAGCCCTTCTCCTGAAGATCCTGCGAGTAGTGGTAGGCGCTCTTGTCGCACAGGAACAGGGCGCGGTTGATGTTGCTCTCGATGGCCGCCCGGTCGGGCGCCAGCGTGAAGAAGAGCTCGTGGAAGCGGCGGACGTGCTCCCGCGCCTCGACGGGCCGGTTCTGGCTGAGGTCTTGCGAGAGGGCCAGCATCAGCGACTTGCCCTGGTCGAGCACGTAGATCTTCTCGCGCTGGCGCTGGGCGAACTGGTAGCTCTTCACGACACTGAATACGGCCACCACGGCGCACAGGCCGAGGAAGACGAGCGTGAAGAGCCGTATCTGCCGGAAGCTCGTTTCGATGTTTTTCAACGATTTGAATTCCATTGTTTGTCGTTTTATCGGGTTTATCTCTTCTATTGAGCCGCACAAGAAAAAGTGCGGCTGACATGTGGCTCAATCGCCATAAAAGCGATCGGCTGCATTCCGTCAATGGCCGCCGGACGATCCTCCGCCATCCTTTGTGGCGAGGTTATCGCCTCGGAGGCCGCTGTCGTCGCTCTCGCCGTATTTCGACTTGTCGCCGCGCCCAAAGGCTTTGCCGATCAAAGCTCCGGTCACACCGCCCGCGACACCGGCAGCGAACGACGAAGCGCGATTGACGCCTCCCAGCCCCGAACCGCCGCCCGCCTGCACGATCCACTCGGCTGCGGTCGGTACGGTGAAATAGCCGATGATCCCGATAATCAGGAAGATGATATAGACGCCGTTCGAGCCGTCCGGGATGTAGCTGGGATCTTGCAGCGCCGCAATGTCGGCCTGAAGCATCAATACCTGTATCTTGGCCAGCACGGCCGAGAAGAGGTCGGCTACGGGCAGCCACAGATAGACGCAGATGTATTTGGAGAGCCAGTGCGTGAGCGTCCCCTGAAAACCGTCGTAAACGGAGAGTGCGAACGACAGCGGGCCGAGAATGGAGAGCACGACCAGAAAGAACGTCCGCAGTGTGTCCACCGTGAGTCCTGCGGCGTTGAACAGCAGCTCGAAGAAGTCGCGCACCAGCTCCCGGAACCACGTCTTGATTCCGTGCCACGTCCGCTCCCACCACATACTGATTATTTCGCCCAGATCCGTAATGCCCAGTTCGGCGAGCTGTTGGTCGTACACCTCGTCGTCCGCCAGCCACGCCTTGCCTTCCCGCACGCGGGCCTCGTATTCGAGATCGTCCCGCTGCTTCTGGTAGGCGGCGATGTCCGTCGTCTGCCCTTCGAGGATGGCGTGCGTGCCTTGCACCACGGGCGAAAGCACGGCGTTCACCGTTCCCAGCACGACGGTCGGAAACATAATGATACACAGCCCGATGGCGAAGGGGCGCAGCAGCGGAAATACGTCGATAGGCTCGGCCGAAGCCAGCGCCTTCCATACCCGATAGGCCACGTAAAAAAAGCGCTCCCAGACCGGCCACGCCTTTGGCGATGCCGACCATATCCCCGCACAGGGGCAGCATCTCCTGATAGAGATTGCGCAGCACTTGGTGCAGGTTGTCGAAATTCGTTGCGAGCGGTGTCATGGCTACCAATATCTTTCGGAGGGTTTGCCGTAGAGCGCCTGCACGCGGGCGGCATCGCCTTTGGACTGGCTGCGCAGGAACGAGACGGAGATCGCCTTGTCGGTATAATAACGCGTAAGGTTGCGATAGCGCAGCATCCGGGTATAGATCTGATCCACTGCGTCCATGCGCTCCTTGTCCGAGAGCGAGAGGCCGTTGCCGGAGGTCACGATGTTCTTGAGTTCCGCGACCAGCGCCCCGCCTTCCTCCAGCAGCCGGGCGTAACCGGCCGAGATGGCCGCCAGCTCGCCGGAGGTGAAGTTGCGGTCTGTGACCATACGGTTGAATCCCGACATGTAAATATCCGTGATCTCGCTGACCATCTCGATCGTGAGCTTCACCTTGCGGGCGTCCTTGATGATGTTGTGCACCGCTTTCAGAGCGTCGTAATACGCCTTGCTTTGGTTATAAATCTTTACGCTCTCTTGCAGAGACTTAATCATGTTGGAGGCCGTCGTGGAACTCTGCACGGCACTCTTGATGTTCTGTACGAGGTTGGACGGGTCGATGACCGTCCACTGCGCCGCGGCCCGCTGGGTGAAGCAGGCCAGAACGAGGCACATGAGCCATATCCATCGTTTCATGTTCTTTCGTTGTTTTATGGGTTTTACATTCGCGGGATTTTATTCCTCCGCGCGGTAGTAGTCGCCGTAGCCCGCGAGGGTCAGTACGTCGCGTTCGTGGTCGTAGGAAAGACCGATGCGGCCCCACAGGTCGAAGTAACAGAGGCCCCACATCTGCCGCAGCGGACGCCGCAGCACGGTCTTCGCATCGTAGGCGAAGGCCACGTGGTAACCGCCGGCCCGGCGTGCTTCGTTGTGGTATATCCGTACCTCCGGCGACCCTTCGCGGCTGCACCAGCGGCCCGCGATCTCCGACATCCTGAAGTAGAGGTGCGAAGCCGGTATGGGGTATTCGTTATTTCTCCTGCACATGGCCGCCTCCCTATCTTTCGTTTTCCGACTGGCGGGTGTAATCCTCTCCCGGTGATACCATCAGCGTATCGGTCTGCGTGTCGAGCGCCAGAATCGTAATCCGGTCGTCGGAGCCGTAATAGAGAATATCCCCGTCGAGCCAGACCAGCACATAGCGCTCGCCGGTCGGGCGGCCGCCACGTTTGAGGTATCTGAGGACGAAGTGCCTCCCCCGCGCGGACGATCTCGATGCCGCAGCGGTTCGGCGCGGACATCCACCTGCCGCACAGGCGGCCCATCTCCCGCTCCCTGCGCCGGAGCTCCTCTTCGCGCCAGCCGGACGTTACGACGGGTTCCCCGAAAGGAGCCGGTGCGGGGTCGGATGCCTCGTGTCCGCAGGCGGAAAGTTCACAGGCCGGAGGGTCGCAGAATTCGCGTATCTCGCCGAAGATCGTCTCCGGCATCGGTTCCCGATGATCGGGGGACAGGAGCGCTTCGGTCAGTATCTCGCCGATACCCGCGTGGTGGCGGACAAGGCGTCGGAGTTGTTCGCAACTTATGATTTTCGACATGATGTTTTCGGTGTTTGCGGGGCGTCGGCCCCGGTTGATGACTATTTTTCGGCGAGCTGTTTGATCGCCAGTTCTATGTCGCCGCCCAGAGATTCGGCCAGACGTTGCACCTCGATCTTCTCGCTCTCCTCGGTCGTGTAGGCGAGGTATTCCTGTTTACTGACCTCGGTGGCATAGACAGCGCTCTGCACGCCGCCCAGCCCGATCCAGACCTCCTTGTACTTGCGGCCCGGATGATTCGACATATTGATCGAAAGTATCTGCGCCTTCTCCTTGTCCGTAAGGCCCAACAGGGTTTGGATGGCGTCGAAGCGGTTCATGAACTTGCGCTGGTCGAGCAGGATTTTGCAATCGCTGTTGTTGATGATCGCCTCCTTCACGATGGGCGAGGAGATGATGTCCTGCACCTCCTGCGTGACCGTCACCACCTCGCCGAAGTGCTTGCGGACGGTCTTGTGTAGGCTAAGTACCCGGCGCCTTACCGTATTTCTACGGCAGGTTTCCAAGAACTCGCCCCCGAACCGGACTTACACCTCTCGGCGTATCCGGCTCTCCGCTAATTTTTCTCAGTCTAAACTTTCCCCAGATGCCGCAGCCTGTGGCAACTCGGACACAACGCAATGGTCTTGCGCTTTCGGGCCGACATGAGCCGTTCCCAACTCTCTTTTCCCTTCAGGTCTTTGAGGTTGCGGACATGGTGCATAATCAGCTTTCCCGTTGCCCCACACAATTCGCATTTTTCCGCTTTGAGCCTGTCCGTCAAATTGGTTCGGCTCACGTCTGCAATAGAGTACGGTTCGATGTCGCAGCTTCCGTTGAACGCCGTTGTCCGGCGTTTGAAACTTGTCTTGTAAAAGGTTCGGGACTTGATTACCCCTTGCTGCTCGTACTTTACGGTGAACAGTTTGTTGAGACGGTACTTTTTGTTGATTTTTCGTACCGTGCTCCTATATTTGCCCGCAAATGTTTTATACATGCTGTACTCCATGATATATCTGAAGTTGTGCAGTACGACGCAGTTGTTGGCGATCAGGTAATAGTTGCAAAATCCCACTGTTTCCCGATTGTATCGGTCGAGGATTTCAAGATCGTCGTTGAATATCAATCCTGAACGGCATTTGGGTTTCCAAATCTCTTTCCCGTTGCGGAGCTTGATTTCCATAGCTCCGTATTCCAGAAGTTTGTCCCGCAGCGTTGCCATGCTGACATTCAGCCGGACACGCTTGCCGTAGGTGCGTCGCAGAGTCCTTGCACATCCCGTCGTTGATGATTGTTCCGTGTTACCGTAATCTCATATCCGAGAAATTTCGCCGATTTACCCGTATGGGTTATCAGCGTCTTTTCTTCGGACAGTTCGAGGGCGAGGCTTTCGGATAGGAATGATTTAATATCCTCCTTTATCCGCAGTGCATCCTCTTTGCTGCCGATTACACCCAGAATAAAATCGTCGGCGTAACGGATGTATTTGAGCCTGCGGTAACTTCCGTCCATTTCATCTCCGCTTGGAAATGCTGCACGTTCCTGTTCGATGGCTTTGAGTCTTGCGACCAAAGCGCCTTCTCAGTCCCGTCTTTTACCTTTTTCAGTTTCCGCACAGTCCGTTTTCGTTCATTGGCCAAATCGTTGCTCTCTTTGCCCGGCCTGCGTTTGGTTCCCATGTCGAAATGTCGGATATACTCTTTCACGTACTTGTCTAATTTATCGAGGTATATATTCGCCAGAATCGGGCTGACGATACCTCCCTGCGGCATTCCGCTGTAAGTGTTGTGAAACGTCCAATCCTCGACGTATCCCGCTTTCAGGAATTTCCGTATCAGACGGATAAAACGGTCATCTGAAATGCGCTCCCGCAGGATTCCGACAAGTACATCATGGTCAATGTTGTCGAAGAACCCTTTGATGTCGCCCTCGATAAACCATTTCGCCCCGCTGAACGTCTTTTGAATATGAAGTAATGCTGTGTGACAGCTCCGTTTAGGTCGGAAACCGTGCGAGGTGGTCTCAAAATGTCCCTCGTAAATGGCTTCCAGAATCATGCGGACTACCTCCTGCACCAGCTTGTCTTCAAAAGCCGGTATTCCCAGAGGGCGCGTTTTCCCGTTTTCTTCGGGATATGCACCCTCCGCGACGGGTGAGGCTGATAACTTTCGTCTTTCAACGAGGCTATCAGCGTTTCGATCCGGGCAAGGCTCATCTCGTCGATACTGCGACCGTCGGAGCCTTTGGTCGTACTGCCTCCGTTCGATGCGATCTTTTGGTAGGCAACATAGAACAACTCTTCGTTGAACAGAATCCGGTAAAGGCGTTCGAACTTGTAGCTCGAATCCTTACTGTGTTCGTTCAGACTGTTTAATACTCTTTCCGGACTTCTCATAATGTCTCTCACATTATCCATTAAATTGTATTAAAGAAAATTAGCTGCCTCCCTTCGCCATGTGCAGGGCGTTACCCTGCCCGGACTACTACGGAGGCTCCGTTACCGTGCCGGATATTCAGAGGTCTGCACCTCATAGCCTTACGGCGTTCCGGGTTAGGTAATCCCCGTTTACTTACTTAGTAACTGTTGGCATGATGGATTGTCGGATGCGATTTCCGTCCTTTACCATTTATCATGGTTGCTCTGCGGCAAGTTCTTGCTTGCGTCCGTACCTATACACCGGAGCAGTACCGCAGTATGACGATTTCAGTTACCTTACGTCATAGCCTTCAAGTAGAGCAGCTCGGACTGTCGTTCAAACAATTCGGTTTTCATCCTCATATCCATCGTTTCACCTTGCCGTTCAGTGGCAGTCTGGTAACTGACTGACTTACGACGTTCCCGACATGCTACACTCCCCGTCCGGTTTCCCTTTCGGATAAGTCGGGTGATGATAGGTTTTTCAAAGAACACTTACCTAATCCCTTGCCAGTGGGATATTTACTAAGCAGCCTGTACGGGCGCACACAAATATTGGACATACGAGGCCATATTGTTGGATGCCAGCGCCTTCCACGCCTCCTCGATAATCAGCATCTTGCGGGTGCCTTTCAGACGACGCATCTTGTTGATGAAGACCTCCATCAGCACGATCGTCACGATCGGGAACAGCTCCTTGTTGTCTTTGATGGCGTCGATCTCGAAGACGATGAAACGTTTGGAGAGCAGGTCGATCTCGCTGGGCGAATTCAGCAGGAAGTCGTAGCGCCCGCCCCGGTAGTAGGGCCGCAGCGTGGTCAGCAGGTTGCGGATGTCGAACTCCTCGCGCCGCACCTCGATCTCGCGGCTTTCGAGCTCTTCGCGGAACTCCCCCTTGAGGTATTCGTAGAAGGTGTCGAACGAGGGGCGTATCGAACGGTCGGCCCTGATGCGGCCGATATAGCCGGCCACGGCGTTGCCGATCTCCGTCAGCTCGGTTTTCGACACTTTCTCGTCGGCGCTCTTCCACAGGGTCAAAAGCAGCGTGGCGATGCTGTCCAGCTTTTCCGTCTCGAACACGTAGTCGTCCGTGTAGAAAGGGTTGAAGCTGATCGGATGCTCTTCGGTGTAGGTGAAGTAAATCCCGTCCCCGCCCTTGGTCTTGTTGTGTATCAGCTCGCACAAACCTTGGTACGAATTGCCCGTATCCACGAGTACGATATGCGTTCCCTGCTCGTAGTATTGGCGCACGAGGTGGTTCATAAAGAACGATTTGCCCGACCCCGAGGCCCCAGTACGAATTTGTTGCGGTTGGTGATCCAGCCCCGGCGCATCGGCTCGTCCGAGATGTCCAGATGCAGCGGCTTGCCGCTTATGCGGTCGCACATCTTGATCCCGAAGGGGCTGCTCGACGAGCGGTAGTTCGTCTCGCCCGTAAAGAAGCACAGGGCCGGCTCGATAAAGGTGTAGAACGACTCCTCGGCGGGGAAATCCCCCGCGTTGCCCGGCATGGCCGCCCAGTAGAGCGTCGCGGCGTCCACCGTGTTGTGGCGGGGGCGGCACTCCATCTTGGCGAGCTGGCTGCCCGCGTCGTTGCGGATGCGGCGCAGCTCCTCCGCGTCGTCGCTCCACGCCATGACGTCGAAGTGCGCCCGGATCGAGGTCAGCCCGAACGAGTGCGCCTCGTTCAGATATCGGTCGATGTCGAGTAGGTCAGCCCCCTTACGGGAGCTTTCCCCTCTAAGAACCGTACGTGAGAGTTTCCCCTCATACGGCTCAAGCAATTCAAAACTTTTATTTGTAACTAAAAGCCGGCTCATAGTAACTTCCATTTATTTCTGTTAGTAATTCGGCTGCAATGGTCATGTATTAGGACTTTCGCCTTTCTACTGCTCCCTGTCATTTCAGTAATTTTCCAGGGAGTTTCCCGTGTGATGTGCTTGCCACACACAGGGCAACATTGCATTTGCTGATTCCACAGGCGATAGATATATTGCTTGCCGTCTAAGTGTGCAAGCATTCTTCGGGTCTTGTATTGATCGAAGAAATCTTTCCAATCGGCATCATATGGGTTGGCCTCACTGCGGATTTTGATATGTCGCTTTATTTTCGTATCCGACAATCTCACAAGAGTGTGGTATTTATCCACTTTCCTGTTTTCAAGCGGTACGGCAAAAGTCCAGCTTCTACCTCTTACAGTGTGATAATACTTGTTGGCAATCCATCGTTTACCTTTTTTGGGATGTCTTCTGCGAGACCATCGCCATAGTTTGTTGAAAATTTGTGCATCTGTTTTACGGAAAGTTTCCGATGCAGAACACCCCTTGTAGTAGTTCGCCCATCCTCTAATGACTGGGTTTAGCAATCGTATCAAAGATTGTTGCTTAGAAGACTTGTTCTTGTCCACTATTTCACGAACCTTATCTAAAAATCTCTTTCGACTCTTCTTGGATGGTTTTGTGATAAACTTGCCTTTATATTTTCTGATATTGAACCCAAGAAAATCAAACCCTTCTTCTATATGAGTTATCTTAGTCTTTTCTTCTGATAAGGTAAGCCCTCTTGCTTGAAGAAACTCAATGACTAATGGTTTAACATGGTTCTCCAACAACTCCTTACTCTCTCCTGTGATAATAAAATCATCCGCGTAGCGAACAAGATTTATCATAGGAGTATAGTAATTTTTCTTCGAGCGGTTTATCGGAAAGCTATCGGCAAGCAGTTTTTCCAGTCCGTCCAAAGTCATATTTGCAAGAGTTGGGGAGATGATGCCGCCTTGAGGAGTTCCCTCCTCTGTCGGAAAAAGTTGCTTGTTGAAAATAAATCCACTTTTCAACCATTTACGGAGCAAAACTTTATCCATAGGGATATTGTCAAGCAACCATTCATGACTGATATGGTCGAAACAACCTTTGATATCACCTTCTAAGATCCATTGTGGGGATGTCGTCCTTGCCAGGTCATTGAAGCATTGTTGAACGGCATCTGCCGTGCTCCTTTCTTTTCTGAAACCATAAGAATTGGCATCAGCCGTTGTTTCAGCTACGGGAGCCAGTGCCATCAGATACAATGCCTGCATAGCCCGGTCTTTCATAGTTGGTATACCCAATGGTCTTAATTTCCCGTTACTCTTTCTGATATGTACTCGTCTCAGAGGTTGGGGTGTATAACCTCTCCTTTTCAGTTCGGTTATTGCACACACTTTAGCATCTGGCGTTTTCCATGTTACCATATCGACGCCAGCCGTTTTACTCCCATTATTGGAAGTTACACGTCTTACCGCTAATGCTTTAGCGTAAAACGAGTGGGTCAGTGTCCACTGCAAGGCTTTGACCTTGTTGTGGCGACCCTCTTTTTGAGCCTTTACAATACGCGCTTGTAGCTTTTGAACCGCAGCTTCGCATTTGAGCCAATTTATACTGTCCCATTTGCTCTGCGTTTGGTCAGTCGATGCACACGATTTTTTAATTTCGTTCATTTGCTTTTCTCCTTTTAAAAGTTCTAAAAGTTTCTTGTAAAGAATCACCTACCGCAGAAGTCAGCCTGCTTTCGCAGCGGGATGATGTTTCAATCCCTATTCACCCCATTACAGGGTGGCATTCGCTTTTTCTGCAATCCTATACCCGCACTCCATTCGGCATTCCTTACGGTCTGCTTACCTGTCATTGGCAGGAGAAATACGGGCTTACTACGTTCCGTGCAAGTAACTTATAAGTGGGTTAGGTTCTGTCTATTACACCGGCAGTACTCTGTTCGTGTATTCCCAGAATGGAGAGGAATAACCGACTGCTTCCCTTTTGGGCTGAAGCCTATCAGTATCTTTGGCTTCTTCAACCTTACGACGTTTAGACGACAGTTCGCTTACGCTAACCATACCACCCAAGCCAAGCTCCCTGACTGTATGATACTAACAGCCATTGTCTTTCCCTCACGGTTCTGACTGCTCCTTTCGGAAGGGCTACCTTGTCTGGACAGCTTTGATACAGTATATTACTATTGGTGCATCTGTCCATAGGCTACCGTTGACGAAACAACGGGTTAAATCTAAGTTTAACAATTACTTACACAGCGACGTATCGCACCCACTCCTTGTTGATCTGGTTCGAGCGCGAGTAGCGTGCCAGCGAGTGCATGTTGCGGGCGCTCTTCTCGAAGCGGCGCAGGTTCTCGGCGCTGTCGTCCAGAAAGAGCCACTGGTTGTAGATGTGGTCGCACGCCAGCAGCAGGCCCACCGGTGCCGCGAATGAGAGCAGGCAGTCCGAACGGTCTGTCGAGAGACGCTCGTAGCGGCTCTCCGTACTCACGCGCCCCGGCAGGTCGTCCGTATCGGAAAGCGTGTGCAGGCAGACGTGCTTGTTGCCCACGCGGAACCCTTCGGCTTTCAGTTCCATATCCTGCAACACGGTCGTATCGTCGAGCGAGAGGGAGAAGTATTTCTCGATCAGACCCGGACAGTCGGGTGTGCCGGTGATCTCCTCGTCCGTAAGGCGCGTGAGGGTCACCAGTCCCGAATCGTTCATGATGCGCTCGAACTGATCCGCCGATTCGAGGAACGCGCGGGCCGTGTCCGGATTTACCTCTTTGGGAATGATGTTGCCTCGGCAGAGGGTCGAGAAGTCGGACTGCATGCGGGCCCGCTCCTTGGTCGTCTTGGTCAGATAGAGGAAACATGCGTGGTTCAGAAAAGGACGCTCGTTGAAGTGGCGCTCGTAGCTGCGCGAAAGGAAGCTCGCCTGTTCGCCGCAGATTTGGCCGCGCCTTTTTCCTTCTTGCCGGACGGAGCCGGAGACACCTGCTTCTGCTTCGTTCGTCACCTCCGGACGGTATCGCTCGCGGATGAACCAATCCTGTTTTAGCACAACGCTGTATTCGGGCAGCACCTTCACGGCCTTGCACCAGGCAGCGTGCATCGCCTCGTACTCGGCACCCGTCACGGTAAAGAGTTCGGGCAGCTCGACGCGAAAGGCTGCCGTGATGTCGGCGTCCTTGCTGATGATACAGCCGCCCTCGACCGCCAGCAGCGGAAACTTGCTCTCCAGCGTGGAGGCTTTCATCACGTTACGCATGACGCACCTCCTTCCTGCGGTTTAGGAAGCGGCATGCGCCTTTGCGGTTTATCAGGTAGCGGGGACGGCGGCGTGCGGCGGCGAGTTTCATCAGTCCGTGCTCGCCGTAGCGGGCGTTCATACGGAAGGTGTAGAACACCAGCATTGAGGCAGCCCCCGCGCCGAAGCCGATGCACGCCCACTGATCGACGCCTGCCGTGTAGAAGATGACCAGCAGCACGAATACGGCGAGCAGTCCTCCTGCGAAGAGGAAGAGGTACTGCGCCTTGAGCCCTTTGAACTCCACGCTGCGCCCGATGCCCTTATTGATCGTGTACTTCATGGCGGACACGCTTACAGGAAGAATGAACGCAGCACCGTGGCGCTTACGATCAGGAAGATGCACGCCCCGAACCAGCTCGCGGCGGTCTTGCTGGTGTCCGGGTCGCCCGACGAAAATTTGTTATAGACCTTGATTCCGCCGATCAGCCCGACCACGGCTCCGATGGCGTAGATGAGCTTCGTGCCCGGGTCGAAATAGGAGGTGACCATGTTGGTTGCGTCGTTGATGCCGGCAAGGCCGTTGCCTTGGGCCAGAGCCGAGGAAACGGCAGACACGACGAGGGCTGCCGACAGCAGAACTTCTTGTTTCTCATAGATTTCGGATAGCTTTTTGTTTTGTGGCGCAGAGGGTGGATAAGCCCCTGCGCCGGGGTTCGACATGGATGTTTCAGTGGCTCGGAGGACAGGGCGTACCTATCCGTAATCTCTCTCTTTCATATTGTTTTGGTGTCGGTTCATGCGAAATCGCGGCGTCGACCTTCGGGAACCGGCGCCTGCGGGATGGCCTCCCGCATCCTCTGCGGCGATCCTCCGTTGGAATGCCGTGAGGTAGGCGTCGATCAGGCGACTCACTTTGTCGTTCCCGTCGGGAGCGGCCGAAACAATGGCCTCGAACATATCGGTCTGTTTCAGCCCCAGCAGGGTGCGTCCTGTCTCCTGCTGCTTCTCGTCTGTAAGGGGATTGTCGTGTGCTACGGTGCGGTAGGCTTCGCTGATCTGTTCGAAACGTACACCCTTGGCTAACGAACGGCCCGCAGGGGGCTGCGTATCGTCGTGTTCGCCCTCGTCCTCGTCCATCTCCCTCTCTATCTCCGCTTCGAAGTCCGGGAAAGGTTCTTCTTCGTAGAGCGGGGCCTCGTAGGGTTCCGGATCGTTGTTCTCGCCTGCGGGCGGGACGCCGAACACTTCGTCCAATTTCTCCGGCGGGATCTGCCGGGGGTATTCATGCACACTTGCTCCGGCAAATATACCGGCTTTTTCGGCCTCTTTTACGTTTTCCGAACCTGTGGCAGCGGTTGGCGTCGCTTGGCTTCGATGTGGCATCGTAAAGCGGCTTTTGCCGATGATCGCGGGCCGCGCCTCCGCTTTCGGGGGCGACGCCTGCTTCGTGCCCGCTGTCCGCTGCCCGCGCAGGAACCAGCGGGCGACCCATAGGGCGTAGCCAGCGGCGAAGAGCGCGAGGGCGACCAGTACGGCGGTTCTCAGCGCGTCCATTGCTTTCTGCCTCGTGATGGGTTGCGACTGCGGCAGTAGCGGTCGATGCTCTCTGCGTAGTCTTCGAAGTGGGCATGCAGTACGTTGTCCACATAGGCTATCATCGACACCGCTCCGCTGCGGGCCGTGATCTGCCGCAGTCGTTCGTAATGCTCCGGACGGATGCGTACCGTCTTGCCGGAACGGAAAGCGCCGTCCCATCGGTTCAGGACATAACGTCTCCGGTAGCCGTCGTCCTGCGCCGTATCGGGACGGGGCTGCGGCTGCGGAGCGGTTCCCGCCCTGTGCGAACGCCGGCGGTAAATCGCCGCGCGGCGGATAAAGAGGGCCGCTGCTGCGGCCGTTGCGGCCAGCAGGATGCAGGCCGTCGTCGTGTAGTGTGTCATGACTGAAAAGGTTTTAATGATCGGTTTGCAGTATATCGTCTATTCCGCTGCGGTACAGCTCGGCGATCTCGTCCTTGTGCTGGCGCAGATGCTCGGCCAGTACGTTGTCGATATATCCCCCTACGCTGATCTCCTTGCCCGCGAGCGCCAGCAGGTGTACCAGCTTGATGATGGAGCGGTGTATCTCCTGACTGATGTAAACGGGCTGCCGCGTCTTGAGTTCCCTGCGTTTGAGATACACCTCGTCGTAGCTTCCCCTGCGGCGGCGGGACTTGCCCTTCGCGGTGCCGTCGGTCGGTGCGGCGGCCTCGTCCGCCGCCGGCTCCTCTCCGTCCCTACGCAATGCCGCCGGACGCTCTCCGGCCTCCTGCAACACGGCATTTGCGGGATCGGCCAGCAGGTCGGCATCCTTGAAGGACTGGATGATGAGCGATTCGTCCAGCGGCCCGGCTTTCATGCGCTTAGCCATTGTCGCGGAGGTTGAGCAGGGTCAGCACCTCGTCCGTCAGCGCATCGATGTTGCTTCCTCTGAGCAGCGAACGGTCGGCCGGGAACAGGCGTCGAGCGGAACAGCGGGCGGTGGCCTGCGGACAGCTCGCGCCGGAAACGCTTGCTGTCGGGAATGAAGGTCTTCAGCACTTGCAGGCCCAGCTCGGCGATCACCTGCTCGTACACCTCGTACAGCTCCGACTTCTCGCGCCCGTCCACCATGTTCCACACCAGATAGGTTCCTTTGATGTTCGAAACCCCCGTTTTGCGGATCACGTCGTTCACGACCGTCATGTAGCGCAGCGTGCTCTCCAGCACCACGCGGTCGGCGCTGATCGGGGCGATGATGTAGTCCATGTTGGAGAGGGCGCGGATCACCGACGGATTGTTGACCGTGCCGGGCAGGTCGAAGAATACGAGGTCGAACGCGGCCTGCTCCGTGATGCGGTCGGCATCGTCTATGGCCCGTTCCGTGCTGCTCTCCACGACCGGATAGGCTTTCTTGCCGAGGCGCGTGAACTGTTCGTAGGCCAGCGCCTTGTAATGGTTGTCTTCCAGGGCCAGCTTCAGGTCGCGCTGCCGCATCCCTGCGATGGAGTGCTGCGGGTAATCGCAGTCCACGACCGCCACGTCGTAACCCTTCACGTAGTGCAGGTATGAGGCGACCAGCACCGTGAGCGTGGTTTTGCCCGCTCCGCCCTTCTGGGTGGAAAAGGCCAGATAAACAGGTTCTTTTTCCATAAGCATTGAAATATTAAAGCGTTTTGACCGTGTATGTAAACCCTTGCAGGGTCGTTCCTTTATGGCTGCGACGCTCCGTTTCTGTACGGGAACGGCGCTTTGCGGAAATGCGGCCGTATGCCTCCATGTCTCCATGCCTTCATGCCTGCATGTCTGTACTGCGATGCCTGCATCGGTATCGTCCGTCCATACGTCCGTGCATAAACCGTTATGGATTGTCCGTATATCTTTCGATATGGATATATGGATTGGCCATAGGTATCATGTGTCTGCACATACGCGCCGATACGCTTTCCGTACGTCGGTAATGAATCGTCGCAGCGCATCATTGCCGATTGTCCGCAACGGCAAAGAAACACCCTCCGGCACCCGGAGCATGCGGCCGCAAACATCCGTGGCACCGCTTGGCGCAGGTTTGGCATAGGTCTGCGCTGCCTACTGGTATACAACGGATTGCATAGGCCGGTATCTTTGTCCCGTGAACCGATTCCGGTCTTTACGGTTGCGCCTCTCTGTGCTGGCCGGCGACCGTGGCGGGACTGCCTCCGCAGAGGGCAGTCCCTTGTGTCCGGAGAACATTTCATGTTCGGGACACAGCAAGCTGTGTTTTCCGTTACCCGAAACGATTTCGGTAACGGAAAACAGCTTGCCCGCAAGGGGGAGAAAGCTCCTCCGAAGTCGTCGCTTTTTACGGGGCGCCGCCGTGCGCCGGAACGGAATTTTTACCGCACCGGGAGCCTTGCGGCCTTCGGTAAAAATCGAAAGGCATGGAACAAACCAAAGCCCCCGTCCGGGGCAGGGGCGGCAGGCCGCCCAAAACGGACACGGCGAAAAATTGCGTGATGGTGCGCTTCACGGACGAGGAATATGCCCGGTTCCTCGCGTTGTTCGAGCAGTCGGGCACGCTCTCGAAGGCCGCTTTCGTCAAAGCACGGGTCTTCGGCGATGAGTTTCGGGTCATACGATCCGACCGGGGGACAATGGAATTCGCTGCGCGGCTGACCGCTTTCAACGCCCAATTCAGAAAAATAGGCGTGAATTACAACCAGATCGTAAAGGAATTGCACGCGCATTTTTCGCCTAAAAAGGCGCTCGCCCTGCTCTATAAATTGGAGAACGAGACGCGCGAATTGGTCGCTGTGGGAGCGAAAATAGCGACTCTCGCCGAGGAATTTCGACAGCGATGGTAGCCAATATCACCACCGGAAAGGACATCTACGGGGCGCTCGCTTACAATCAGCGTAAGGTCGATCGGGGCAAAGGGACGGTGCTTGCGACGAGTAATATCCGCTTTCCGGCCGACGGACGCTTCGGTGTCGCGGCCCTCGCCGACGAGCTGCTCCGATGGATGCCCTCGCACATTCGCACCGAAAAACCGGTCGTCCATATCTCGCTCAACCCCGACCCCGAAGACCGGCTTTCGGACGATGAACTGACCGACATCGCCGCCGAATATATGGAGGGTATGGGCTGGGGCGGCCAGCCCTACGTCGTCTATAAACATACCGACATCGACCGCCCACACATCCATATCGTAACGGTGCAGGTGGATAGTTCCGGACGCAAGATCGGCGACAGCCGGCGCAACGAGCGGAGCGTGGCCGAAACGGAGAAAATCGAGCGTAAATACGGCCTGCACCGCGCCAAAGGACGGAAACGGGGCGAACTGTGGCAGCTCGCACCTGTGGAACCTGAAAAAGGCGACCTGAAGCGGCAGATCGCTTCGGTGGTGAAGCCCGTTCTCTCGATGTACCGCTTTCAGACCCTCGGCGAACTGCGGGCTCTGCTCTCGCTGTATCGTATCGGTGTGGAGGAAGTCGGGGGTACGCGGTGCGGACGGTCGTACCGGGGATTGCTCTATACGGTACTGGACGAAAACGGAGAGAAAACGCAGCTGCGCCGCTGAAAGCCTCCCGACTGGGTGATGACGCGTCGCTGACGAAAATCGAACGTGTCATGGCCTCTTCCGGGGGAGAAGAGCGAAGGGAAAAAATTACACGAACTGACGCGACACCGCGTCGGGGAAGCCCTGCTGGATACGATGGACGAGACGGAGCTGCGCGAACGGCTTCGGGAGCGGCATATCGACCTCTGCCTGCGGCGCAACGACACGGGACGGATCACGGGCGCAACGTTCATCGACCATGAAACCCGCTGCGTGTTCAACGGCTCGCGGCTGGGCAAGGCGTTCTCGGCCAATGCGCTGCATGAACGGTTCGCCGCCGGCCGGAAAACGGAGCCCGAACAGCTGCGGCAGTCGCGGCGCAGGCCGCAAATTCGGAAGACATATCCCTCGCGCCGGAAATAGCATCGCATAGAAAAGGGGCCGTCGGAAGTCTGGCGGCCCCTCTGGGATTTTGTTTCCGGATAAGCTCGCTTATCCGGCGTGGGGTTTCCAGTCGCTACGGACGCTGGTCTTCACGGCGCCGGGCGAATAGGACGAAATTGTCGCGGATGAATTGCTGCACGTCCGACTCCTTGTAGAAAGCCTTCTGGTTCAGCATCCGGTACTTTAGGCCGCACTTCGAGCGGTAGCGTTGCAGCGTGCGCTTGCTTACGTGCAGCATCCGGCACAGGTCGTAGTTGTCGAAGAGTTTCTCACCGTTCTCCAGCGTCGGATACTCCTGCGCTTTGGGTGGCTTCTGGCGTTGTTCTATTGCTTCGAGCCGCTCCATGATGCGGCGCATCCATATATCGAAATATTCTTTTTCCAGTAACATGATCTTTGATTTTTTTGATTCGTAATGATTCGTAGTGCTTCCGTTACTGGTGCATGGCACGGATCGCCGCGCGGCAGGTGTCGCGGGTGTTCTTCGTTCCGGCGGGTAAAAAACGCAGGGAGGGCTTCGATGCGTAAACGCATCGAAGCCCTCCTGCTGGGGAAATTGGAGCGTGTGACTCCCGGCCTGCCGTGTGGCGGTGGCATATCAACGGCCTCGCCCGCATATCCGCCCGCCGCGTCGGACGAACGGAGGTCGCATGCGGCGATGAATTGCAACGGCAAATATTCGGACGGCCGGTGCGGTGAGCCCCGCAATGGCTGTCCGCACTCCGGAACCTGCTCGTTCCGGCGACCCTCCGCACTCCGGAAGCGCCGCCGCCCTGCGAACCGAGAAAGCCTCCGGAACATACGCTCGGAGGTTTTCTATGGTATAGACATGCAAGAACGATCCTCGCTGCCGCTGGCTGCGGAGCCGTCGTCCGCGAGAGATCGGTACGGAATTTGTGTACGCTGCCTGCCTTTTATATCTGTTTTTGGCAACTATATCCCGTTTTACACCGCCGTACCTCCGAAACCCGACTGCCGAAGCGGGCCTTGTCCGAAGCCTCCGCCAAGGCGGGGTTTGGGGGTGACTCCGATCTGTAAACGCGGCTCTGCCGCGAACGCTCCGACAGCCAGTCGCGTGCAGCGACTCGGAAAACCGACGGAGTGTAAAGCAAGGTATGGCTGCCTCGTTTTTCTCAGGCCCGAAAGCCGGCTTCAGGTTCCTGTCTGCTCGCGCCGCCTCTGTGCTTCGTTGTGCCGCTCGACCGGTTCAGGGAAGTTGCGGCGGATAAATCCGTTCAGCGCAACATAGTTCAATCCCAGATACCGGGCGATGGACTCCATGCTCTCGGTCGTTGGGCCGTATCGCCGCACGGCTCCTCCGTATTTTTCCATACTGCGCCGCGCGACGATGCATCCGTTCGGAGCACGCACCATATCCTGACGCGCATGGAGTTCCGGCTTGTGCTCTTTTGCCGGAAACACTCCGGCTGCAGGCTGAACCCGGCAGTGACTTTGTCCGTCAGCAATCCGCTCTCTTTCAACTGTCCGATAGCTTCTGTATATTTGGCTTTTGTCGCCGGGGTGTATCTCCTCATTTTCGACAACCTATGGGAATGCCCTCTGCGTAAGGAATGCCTTTCCGTCGGCATACCGGCCCTTTATGCCTCGTCTGGAGGTGTTCGTAAAAACCTCCTCTCGACACGTTCGTTTGTGCCGCAATCCGGGCGGCGTAAGGTATCGTGCGATAGAATCGGAGCGCTTCAGCATATTTTTCCACCCTTGCCACTTTGGGGGCATGGAGGCTTCCACAGCTTGTTATTTTGCCTTTGCGCTGTTGTTCGACCGCCTTTTCCCGAATCTCAATACGCTTGCCCATAAGCTCTTTGTGGTAAAACAACAGATGCTGCTCCAGTCGGATATATCGCTGCTCCGAGCGGCTTCGCTGAACGTGATGTAGCGATCCCCGCGTAGCAGCCTTTCGGCCCCGGCATACCGCTTCTTGCAGAATTGCCGCGTGCCGTGCGGAAGGTTATCGCTCAGCCCCAGCCGCTTGCGCACCTTTTCGTGTCGTTTGATCACTCTGGGATAATGCGTCCGGAGTTGTTTGCTGAGATTCGTGTCGTCTAACCCAAAGCAGCGGGCGATCTGCGAAATGTTGTATTCGATGTAGTCCATGCTGTCGTACGCCTCGATCGCCTCTTTGTCGCATGGACTATTGTATTGTGCCAGTATCAGGTGCCGGTCGTATTCGCGGATATGGCCCTTCACCCCTGAAAGGCTTACGCCGCAGGTTCGGCTGATTTCGCTGCAAGAGAGTCGGGGCGAACGATAGAGCTTGACGGCCTTGCGGTATCGGTCTACCGTCTTCAGTCGGGAGTTTGGGGTGCTGGAGCCTCCGGCCATTCGGATACGGGATTAAAGCAATGTAACGACTTGACACATCAGGTTGTTACATTTTTGTAAAGAGAACAAGTAACGAAAAAGCAACGGTCCATTTTCAATAAATTGCACGAAAATACCGCATTTCAAACAACCTATTGCAAGATATGGATTTTTTTAGAGATCGGCAAATCCGTTGGAATTGACGGCAGCGTACATCACAATCACATTGTGATCTCCAAATAAGAATCATTATGAATTATCCTATGTGTAATCGGGGACACTTCCCGATCGGACCTATTCGAATCAGGATCGGTATGATACAGCGATATAGCCAATCGAAGGCAATGAGCGGTGAAAGGAACCGCAAAGATCGCAGCGAAGGGGATGAGACGATCCAACCGCCATACGACATGTGCCGCCCGGAAGAGCAGGCTCAGAACCTGCGACAATGACGCCGCGAAGAGGATGGGACGGGCGGTAAAATGCCCCCCCTGCCTTGCTCAAACGCAAGACTGGGGGGGGGCGATCCGGATTGCCGGAATGTGTCGCCCGCGTGCGGGTTCGGCACACCCGCTCTACCAATCAACTTCGAAGGCAAGGACATTGTACGTGCCGCGTTTCTTGCGGCGGCAGTCCATGCAGGCCGTGAAGACATCTTCGAGCGAGATGTCTCCGGCCTCCTCCGGGGCGAACAACTCTTCCCCATGACTGTTTCCGTTCATGCCCATTCGCTCTGTCGCATCAGGTATCTTACAAAGCAAGGACGGGACGCACATCGAGGTCGCTGCCCTTACTGCTCCAGTCACAGCGCACGCGACCATTGGAGCGCACGTCCCAGAATCGTGCGTTGCCGTCCGAGGCCTCCGAAGACGACCCAAACAAGGCACCGCCGCATCGCTCGTAAAGGCTGCCGCAGTTGCCGGAGCGAAGAGCAGGTCGCTCTGCCGAAAGCCATCCTACCCGGCCGCTCTGGTCGGCCTGCACGGCCGAAGCGTTCCCTTCGCCCACCGCCGAGGAACCGTCCCCGCAGCACCATGCTTGCAGTGTCTTGCGCTCGGCCGAGTTCGTCCACCAAAACGGAATGTCGGAGATCGGACAGCCGTCGCTATCTGCCGTGTAGATTTTTACTTCGCTTGTGCGCCCTGCCTTGGCAGACGCAGCCTCGACAGCCACTTGCTTGCCGCCCTTCTATGTGTCGTTGGCCGTGGCGCGGGTGGTCCGCTCCACCGCAGCCGCCAGCATCACGGATATTCGCCCGCAGGAAACGGCTCTCCCTGCCCACCATCCGCCGGGTCGTCATTGCACGTCGCGAACAGACAGCCCGCAAGCAGCGTGAAGAGCGTTGCCCAACGGCCACAGCACGCAGACAATCGATGAAATAGGTTTCGTTTCATCTTATCGTTGTATTTAGTTTTTCATCTTATCGCGCTACCGGCGGCCGCGACACCGCCCGACGGTAGCTTATATCATATGGGGTGTACGCCTTCGTGCCTTACGCTGTGGCGGCACGGTAGTGGCTGGCAATGTCACCCGTTACTTTCCGTCCCGAAAGAACAAGTCCATGAACTCGCCCTTGTATAACTTTCTGGTGTGCGAGTCAAGGTTCGCCTTGTTGTACAGTTTCAGCGTGTCGTAGTTCGCACTAAACTCGAAGGAAAGATCTTCGTGATACGGCTTGCCGGTTTCGAGGTCCGGCATAGCGCATTACGGCCCAGATCTTCTCCCGAAAGGCCAAGGCGTAACAGTGCGTCGGGCAATCCTTGCAGGTGCCTTTTCCATTTCCGTAACGGCTATGTTCCAACCGCCGGCAGGCATATTCCCGCAGACGCCGGCAATCGTCACATAGTTCCTTGTTGCCCTCCTTGTGCTGACGTAGAGGGCAATCATGTGCCACAGCGTTTCCTTTTCCCGTTCGATGCGTGTCATTTCCTTATTTCGCTTTTACGACGAGCAGTTCACGTCAGTCGGTCGTATAGCGCCGGCTGAGATGCGCACGGTTCATGCAGAACGGCTCGGGCAGCGTCACGAACCCCGTTTCGTAGCGCTGCAGTCGGTCGTCGCGGTGACGGTCGGTGTAGATGTAGCTGCGGACTTCGCGGCACACCGACCGTTGACCGCGCAACTTCTCAGCGCACATGGAGGCGAACTCCGCTACGATGCGCTCCAGCGGTTCCTGTTCACATATCTCCCGGAGGAAGCTCCTCGATATGGTAATCTGCTGCTTTTGGGGCGGCATCTGCTCAAAGGCGATGCACTCCACGCCCTGCAACTCATTCCACATGCGAAGCCCCGTGACGCCCATCCGGGCATGCACCCATTCCCGGGACAGTTGCACGAATTGCAGGGCGTTCGGATGTCCATGCCGTCGAACATTCTGCCGTAGCGGCAGCCGATGCCCCAGATGTCGCGCAGCAGAAATATCGTAAGCACCTTCTCGATGTCCTGTTTGCAGCAGCACCCGTCGAGGCGGGGACAGCGTTTGGCGAGCTTCGAGGCGATTTTGCCAGTCTTCGTCGAGGTGGTTCCGTATTTTATCAACATTCCGAAAAGACATGAAATATTGTTTTCGGACATGATGATCGGAATTTTGCGAAAATGAAGATAATGAACAGAAAAAAATAATATCTTTGTACCGTTATTGGTTTTCCGAGCCGAGTCGTCGGCCGGAATTAAAAGGGAATCCGGTGAGAATCCGGAACAGTGCTCGCTGCTGTAAGTCCCTCTCTTTCGGGAGAAACTGTTCATCCGCACTCTTTGCCACTGGTTTTTACCGGGAAGGCGCGGTGAACGGGACGAGTCAGAAGACCTGCCGTAACAACGATTGGATTTTGTACCTGCGGGACACGGGTGCGAATCGGACGGCCGGTATCCGAAGGCCCGTTCAGCCGATTTCGCTTGCATTTCCGGGGAACAAATCCGCAACGAAAAAGAGTTCGGAACCGGACGATGAACGCTCTGAAACACATAGCATCCATTTTGGAGAAGGGGGGGGGGTAAATCGAATAATTCGATTTATCCGGTTTCCGTTCATATATCGACGACGCTGCGGCATGTTTCGGCTTGCCGCAGCGTCGTTCGTCATGCTCCGAAGTATGTAATGCCCAATTTTCAGATGGTTCTGAATCCCGAACTTTTTTGTCCAACTTAAATCAAAAAGTTATGAAAAGAACTTTTCGTTATCTGGCAACGGCTGCCATAACGGCAGCTGCCATCGCTTTCACCGCTTGTAATGCGGATGACGATTTCTACATGGAGCCGCTCGATTCGGCCTCTCCGGAAACACGTGCTGATGTCGGAACCGATTGGGTTACCGTAACCTTCGACGATGTCCCCGAAGATCAACTCGCGGGCCCCTCGTCGTACGGTGCAAACCTGTACGACGGATATACCGGGTCGGCTCCGGCACGTTTCCGGACTTATACCGATAAGGCCGCACGACTTTTCAACATCGAATACGGTCTGAACGAAGACGGATACGGCGGTACGTACAACTACTGGAACGGCGGTATCGCCGTTTCGAACTGGAATCAGATGTCGAACATCTCCGGCAAAACGGGCGAATGGTGGTATTCGTACGAGAATCAGTGCAGTGTCTACAATACCGCCTCCACGAACGGAGCGAATGCGGATGCCGGGCACAGCGGATCGAACTTCGGCGTGGTCTACGGTTATACCGACACCTATTCGGGTTTCATCGCCTGTGCGCAGATGTCGCTGGCAAACGGCGTGGAGCGTAAGTTCGACCAAATGTACGTCTGCAACTCTTCCTACGGTTACGGCGTAATCGTTCACGGCAACAGCTTCACGCAGGGAAGTCTCCCGAGCAAGAACGGCTGGTTCAAGCTGGTGGTTCGCGGTTATAAGACCGGAGAGACGGCTCCCGCGGCGACGGACGAAATTTATCTGGCGGACTATCGGAACGGAGTGAACACCTGTCTGACGACATGGACGCTGTTCGACCTTACGAACATCAAGAAGCAGGCGGTAAACCGGATAGAGTTCGATTTCGAGGGTTCGGATTCGGGCGCCTACGGATTGAACACGCCGGCTTATGTCTGCATCGACGACATCCGTATTTCCAGAAACTGATTGAAAGGCGAAGGCGGAAACGGGGTTTGCTCTCCGTTTCCGCCTATCTCGATTTACATCCATGATAAAGCGTATACTCTGTCTTTTATTTGCAATCCTGCTCTCCTCGTGCATGGGATACGGTCCCATTGACGAGGAGGCCTTCGACGTCGGCGGCGATTTCGGGAACGGCGATGAGGTCACGGGCAAAGGGCTGTTCATCACCAACGAAGGCAATTTCATGTACGGCAATGCGTCGCTCTCGTATTATAACCCGGAAATGAAGCATGTGGAGAACGAGGTATTCGCCCGCGCCAATGGCATGAAATTGGGCGACGTAGCGCAGTCGATGGTCATTCACAAGGGGGTCGGCTGGATTGTGGTGAACAATTCGGGCGTGATTTTCGCCATCGACCCCAATACGTTCAAGGAGATCGGCCGTATCACGGGATTCACTTCGCCCCGGTACATCCATTTTCTTTCGGACGAAAAGGCCTATGTCACGCAAATCTGGGACCCGCGCATCTATATCGTCAATCCCAAGACCTACCAGATAACGGGTTACGTCGAGACGGACATGGACTACGAGTCGGGATCCACGGAACAGATGGTGCAATACGGCAAGTACGTCTTCACGAACTGCTGGTCGTATCAGAACCGCATCCTGAAAATCGACACCGAGACGGACGAAGTGGTGGACGAACTGGTAATCGGCATCCAGCCCACGTCGCTGGTGATGGACTGCAACAACAAGATGTGGACGATTACCGACGGCGGCTACGAAGGTTCGCCCTACGGACACGAAGCGCCGTCGCTCTACTGCATCGATGCCGAGACGTTCAAGGTCGAGAAGCAGTTCAAGTTCAAATTCGGAGACTGGCCTTCGGAAGTGCAGCTCAACGGCACGAAGGACAAAATCTACTGGCTCAACAACGATGTCTGGTGCATGGACGTAACAGCCGACCGCGTGCCGGTGAAACCCTTCCTCGAATACAACAATACGCTCTATTACGGACTGACCGTCAATCCCGTGAACGGCGACGTCTATGTGGCCGACGCCATCGACTACGTGCAGAACGGCGTGGTGCTGCGCTATTCTGCCGAGGGCGAGCTGCTCGACACGTTCACCGTCGGAATCATTCCGGGAGCTTTCTGCTGGAGATAACATTATTCGATTTATGAGAAAAATTCTACTGTTCACTATCTGTTCATTGGCGGTTTTATCCTCCTGCAACAAAAAACGACTTGGTCGAGGAGGATCAGCGATGGCCCCCGAAATCACGCTCGACAGCGAAACGGGCATCTATACGGTGAAGGTCGGCCGTGCGTTGACCATCGCCCCGACGGTCAGGTATGCCGAAAACGCCCTCTTTTCATGGACGTCGGACGGGAAACTGCTCTCCACGGAGCCGATGCTGACCTATACATGGGATGAAGCGGCCGAGGTGTACGTAACGTTCACGGTGCAGAATGAAAACGGCAAAGCCGAAGAGGAGCTGAAGGTGGAGGTGCTGGAGATGGCTCCGCCTGTCATTTCGCTGGCCCTGCCGTCGAAGGGCCTGAAAGTCCTGCAAAACACGGACTATGTCTTTACGCCCGACATTCAGAACTCCGACCTGGAGGGATTCCGGTGCGAGTGGCTGCGCGAGGGCGAGGTCGTGGCCGAAGGCGTGACCTACACGTTCAACGAGGCGGAGCTCGGCACCTATATGGTCGTCTGTCGCGCTTCGAACGTCGAGGCGAGGCGACGAAGGAGATTCCGGTCGAGGTCGTGGACGAACTGCCCTACGAGGTCTTCTTCCCCACGCAGTCCGTCTTCCGCACATCGACGGATCGCTATGCGTATATCGGCACGCCGATTTTCCTCGAACCGCAGTTGGAGTATTTCGACAATCCGCAGTTCGAATGGAGCGTGGATGGCGAGACGGTTCCCGACGCTGCGGAGCGCATGTTCCGGTATACGCCGACCGAAGCGGGCGAACATATCGTCCGGGTTACGGTGCGCGAAGCGAAACAGCGGGCAGAACGTCTTACCCGCAACATCACCCCGCGCTGAAACGGTACTCTCGGCTGAGGTGAAAGTAACCTGTTTCGATGCCGCGCAGGAAGACCGCTACCGTCCGGCCACAGGAGGAAATTCGCCGCTGTGGAACAAGGTATACGAATATACGCCCGCACCGGGACAGTTCGTAGGCGAAATGAAAACGGGCGGGTTTGACGGCACGGAGACGACGCAGGAGGCGGCCGTCGCCTATGCTGAGAGGCGTCTGAAAGAGAAGATCTGGGTGTCGCTCGGCGCTTTCGGCGGTTATATCGTCGTGGGATTCGACCACAGCATTCCCAAACGGGCGACGGCGGAGGGCGAATACGACTTCACGATTCAGGGCAACGCTTTCGACGGCTCGTCGGAGCCGGGTATCGTCTGGGTCATGCAGGACATCAACGGGAACGGCGAGCCCGACGACGAGTGGTACGAACTGCGCGGAAGCGACACCGGCAAGGAGGGGACGATCCAGAACTACGCCGTCACCTACTACCGTCCCGCCGGCAGGCAGATGGACGTGCAATGGACCGATTCGGAGGGTAAATCGGGATGCATCGACTACCTGATCACCTACCACCAGCAGGATTACTACTATCCAGCTTGGGTCAGGGAGGATACTTATACCCTTTACGGAACCCGTCTGGCTCCGAACAACGTGCAGGATCCGGAGACCGGATATTGGGAGAACAAAACCTACGACTGGGGCTATGCCGATAATTTCAGTCCCAAAGACAACCTCGGCGGTGACGTGGTGGACGGCAGCGGCCAGACCAACGGATTCCGGATTTCGAACGCCATGCACCGCGACGGAACGCCGGCAGATCTGCAATACGTGGACTTCATCAAGGTGCAGACGGGCGTGCAGGTCAAGAGCGGCTGGCTCGGAGAGGTCTCGACGGAGGTGTTCTCCTTTACGGACTTGTCCATTGCAACCGATAACGAAAAGTAAACAACCAAAAAACGAATAAAGACATGAGCCTGAAAAAAATTATGCTGCTGTTCGCAGCCGGTTCGCTGGTGCTGGCCGGTTGCAGCGACGACAACCCGACCGATCCGATCCCTGAAGATGCCGATGACAATTTCATCACTTCGGTGGTGCTGACTGTCGGCGATAACTCCTATGCCGCGGAGATCGCGGGCAATGACATTACCGTGACGGTACCCTACAACGTCTCGCTTGACGGTGCGACGGCCGAATTCGAGTACACACCTTCGGCGACGATTATGCCCGACCCGTCGACGATTACCGACTGGGATACCGAGCGTCAGTTCCGCGTAACGTCCTACAACGGCGAGACGAACGACTACAAATACCTCTCGTGAAGGACGACATCCGCGAGGAGGGCGACGTTACGCTGAAGACCGATGCAGAGGTCAAGGCGTTCGCCGACAAGGGCGTGACGATTCTGAAGGGCGACCTTATCGTCGGCGAGGAGAGCGGCGACAACTTCGTGACGGACATCAAGGCGCTCTCGGCGCTCACGCAGATCGGAGGCGACGTCGTCATCAACAACACCTACAAGGGTATTGCGTTGGACGGTCTGGAAAACGTCGTGAAAATCGGAGGTCTGCGCATCGGCTCGACCGAGGCGGCATCCACGGCTCCCGAACTCTACTACGCGAGCCTCAAGTCGCTCGAAGAGGTGACGGGCGACGTAGTGATCTGCAACGACAAGGTGCAGTGGTTCGAAGCCGAGAAGCTGACGGCGATCGGCGGTTCGCTGGTCATGCGTTCGGCGGCGCTTACGTCGGTAACGACGCCTTCTTTGGCGACAATCGGCGGCGACTTCGAGTTGCAGGGGTCGAACGAGGACAAGGCCGGCGGCGATATGACTATCGTAGAGATGAAGGCGCTTGGGTCTGTGGGCGGCAAAATCACCGTCAAGAACCTTGCGAAACTCAATGCCGTGAAATTCGAAGCGCTGACCTCGGCCGGGGCCGTGCTGCTGCCGACGATTCCCTACGAATTCGAGACGATTTCGCTGCCCGTACTTTCCGAGGTCGGCGGAGACATTCAGTTCATCGCCAATACCGACGATACGGCAATCGGCGGTATGACGATGAATACGGGAGTCAAGCAGATCGACATGAACAGTCTGACCCGGGTGGACGGAACGGTCTTCCTCACGGCATTTGCCGAACTTCGCACTCTCCCCGCTCTGAACGGAGTTACGGTGAAGGGTATCGAACTGGTCAATCTGGGTAAACTCCTCGACCCGCTGGACTTCTCCGGAACGACCTTCTCCGGTGGCGGCCGGCTTCTGCTCACCAACATGAATCTGATCGAGACGCTTACGATGCCCGCACAGGCGGACGTAACGCTTGAATTGAGGTACAACAAACTGCTGAACGAGGTCGACGGGGCCGAAGAACTCGCCGGACTTGTCTACTCGCCCGGTACGGACTGCACTTTCCCGACCTTGAGAATCGTCCGGGGCGATGTCTCGTTCGGTCTCGGCCAACAAGTCGGTGTTTCGACGCCGTCGCTCGAACGGGTCGAAGGGAATCTTCTGAACGATGTCAAGACGATTGCGTATCCGAAACTCACGGAGGTCGGCGGATACCTGGCGGTTACCGATAACGTCTCGAACGACAGCGGCAGCTGCGACTTCCGGAGCCTGCACAAAGTCGGAGGACAGCTCTATTTCGACAGCACCAACATCTATGCAGCCATCGACATGCCGGAGCTGGAAGAGGTCGGCACGGCGGCAAATCCCGCTTATTACAAGGAGGGGGCGAACGACCAATATTACAAGGATGCCGTGTACGGCTCCTGCGCTCTTCTCTCTTACGACGGCCTGAACTTCCCGAAACTCCGGAAGGTAGGCGGACGGGGATTCACGCTCGACCTCGGACTGGGAATGGCCAATTTCACGGATTTGAATCTGTTTGCATTGGAAGAGGTAGAGGGGATTTTCCAGATTCACCATAACGGGCCCGACATGCAGCCCACCGCGCCGTTGGAGACGATCGAACTTCCCGTTATCCAAAAAATCGGATCGGTGCATATCGAAGGCTGCGGAAAACTTACGGATTTCAGCGCGTTCCTGCCCGTCATCGGACAGCTGAATGCCGATACGTGGTTCGTACACGAGGATTGCGGATACAGCCCGACCTACGAGGACATGAAGGCGGGTCATGCTTCGAAACAATAATATGGAGGACATTACCGTACCCGCAGGTTGCGGGTGCGGTAATTCAAACTTTTACGAATGAAGAAACTCGCCCATTTGATAGGTTTGCTTTGTGCGACGGCCGTATCGGCTCAGGAGCCCCCGTCCCCAGCCGGCTTCTTCCCACAGCGGCTGGTGGAACGGCAATCCGTCGTTCGTGGTTCCGATCCGTGAAGTGAGTGTCACGGCCCGGCGCCGATGAAGGAGATAGGCGTGCAGCAGACGAAACTCGATACGACCGTGCTGCACGAGAACATCGCCCTGTCGATGGCCGATGTACTGACGTTCAACACCTCGATTTTCGTCAAGCAGTACGGCCGCGCCACGCTCTCGACCGTGGCGTTCCGCGGCACATCGCCCTCGCACACGCAGGTGACGTGGAACGGCATGCGCATCAATTCGCCGATGCTCGGCATGACCGATTTTTCGATGATTCCGTCGTATTTCATCGACGACGCCACGCTGCTGCACGGCACGTCGTCGGTCAATATGACGGGCGGCGGTCTGGGCGGCGCCGTGGCCCTCTCGACCCGCCCGGCCGAGACGCGTGGGTTCAACATGCAGTACGTGCAGGGCATCGGATCGTTCTCGACATTCGACGAATTCCTGCGGCTCACCTACGGCAGCGACCGCTGGCAAACCTCCACGCGAGTGGTCTACTCCTCTTCGTCCAACGATTTCAGGTATCGGAACTACAACAAGAAGATGAATATCTACGATGACGACCGCAACATCATCGGCACGTACTATCCCGTCGAGAGGAACAAGTGCGGGGATTTCCACGACCTGCACGTGCTCCAGGAGGCTTATTACAACACGGGCCGGGGCGACCGGCTCGGATTGCAGGCGTGGTATATCCATTCGCGGCGCGGCGTTCCGATGCTCAACGTCGATTATCGTTCCGATACGGAGTATCGCAACGAACAGTGTGAACAAACTTTCCGCAGTATTCTTTCGTGGGATCATTGGAGAAAAAATTATAAGATCGGGGCTCGTGCTGGGTATATACATACGCGGCAGACTTACGATTTCTCGCAGGACAAAGGTAACGGGGACTGGGCGGAGATGATTCGCTCGCGGAGTTTCGTCAATACGCTTTACGGCTCCGTCGAAGGGGAGTACTACATCGGCAAGAAATGGCTCTTTACTGCCAATGTCTCCGTGCACCAGCATTTCGTGAAGAGCAAGGACAGGAACGTGCTGGAGCTCAATTCCCAGTCGATAGCGCAAGGGAACAATAAAAAAGTGGTCGTGGGTTATGACCAGGGGCGCATCGAACTGTCGGGGTATGTTTCGGCCAAGTGGATGCCCGCCGACCGGCTGGGCCTGTCGTTCGCGTTGCGCGAAGAGATGTTCGGGTCGGAGTGGACCCCGGTTATTCCAGCCTTCTTCGCCGATTATACGATTTCCAAGCGGGGCAACGTCGTGGCCAAGGCCTCCGTCTCGCGCAACTACCGGTTCCCGTCGCTCAACGACCTCTACTTCCTGCCGGGCGGCAACCCCGACCTGAAAAAGGAGCACGGTTTCACCTACGATGCAGGGCTTTCGTTCGCCGTGGGAAAAGAGGGCGTCTATTCGCTCAGCGGCGAGGCGACGTGGTTCGACTCCTACATCGACGATTGGATTGTCTGGCTGCCGACTTTCAAAGGATTCTGGACGCCGATGAATATCAAGGAGGTGCATGCCTACGGCGTGGAGCTGAAAGGCGACCTGAACGTACAGCTAGCCCGGAACTGGCAGCTCGGCATCGACGGAACGTTTTCGTGGACGCCCTCGATCAACCACGGCGACCCGGTGGACTGGGCGGACGAAGCCATCGGCAAACAGCTGGTCTACGTGCCCGAATACTCGGCGGCCGTTACAGGGCGCCTGGCCTACAAATCCTGGCGCTTCCTCTACAAATGGTGCTATTACAGCGAGCGGTTCACCACTTCGAACAACGACGTGAAAACCAAAATCGGCCGCGTGCTGCCCTACTTCATGAGCGACGTTTCGCTCGAAAAGCTATTCTCGTTCCGCTGGGGGGACTTCTCGGTCAAGGTCGCCGTGAAGAACCTTCTCGACGAGGAATACGAAACCGTTCTGTCGCGGCCCATGCCGCGGATGAACTACGAGATATTCCTCGACATCCGCCCCAAATGGGGGAAACGGAAATAACGCTCTGCGGCGGCGTCCCTTTTAATCACGGCGAACCATTGCAAACCTTTCTTCGTATTGAAAATCGCCGCCGCTCTTTTACGGCCGCATTGCGGGAGCCGGAGTTTTTAGGAGATTAGTAATTAGTAAAGAGTTGTCTGCCATATGACGATTTACCTCCGGCTCCCCGCATGCGGACCATACGGAAGATTGAGAAAAATATGAAACGACTGCTTTTCCTCGCAAGCCTTGTCGCCGCTACTCTTCTTGCCGGATGCTCGGGCAAGGGTTGTCCCGGCCCGGAGCGCAACCTCGTCGTCTCCGGAGGCGGCGCCGCAGACCTCCGGCTGGGAATGACCAGCCGCTACACCGTCTTCGGAAGCGGCGACTACGAAGCCGTATCCTCCGACCCGTCCGTCGCGACCGTCGCCGTGGACGGCCGGACGCTCTCCGTTACGGGGCATGCCGTAGGCCGCGCGACGGTTACGCTTACAGACCTCCCCTCCGATGAACGGGTGGAAATCGCCGTCACGGTCGTGGACTTCTACCTCTGCCTGTTCGTCTCCGCAGGTACGGATGACGACCGGACCGTTCTCCGCCGCAACGACGGATTGTTCCTGTGGGCGAACGATGTGTGCGAGTACCGGCTCGTGCGGAATACCGCGCACGAGTGGTGGGGGACAGTTCTTGGAGTACGACGAACTGCAACGGGGAACGTATGCCCTGTCGGACGACGGCACGACCCTCGTGCTGACCTCCGCCGACGGAATCGGCGACACGGCTTTCGCGGTGGAAGCGGGAACGCTCCCGCCGAAACGGTTCGCCGCAATCATGACAGAGGGGGCCTCGGCTCTACCCGAGGAGGACACGCCGCTCTACCTGCAACTGACGGAACGAACCTCCGGCGAATCATTTTATTGCCGGCTGGCTCCGGAACTGTTTACCAAGAGTCTGCTTCGGACAGATAAACACCTAACCATACGATGAAACGATTGCATCCTCTCTTTTTTGCCGCTGCGGCCCTGCTGCTCGCAGCCTGCGGAAGCCGGAACGCGGCTTCGCTCGACGATTTCACGGTCGCGGTCTATACGCCGTCCCACGCCTCGGGTTTCGAGATTGTCGGGGCCGAGGGGCAGCGAAGCACGATTCTCAAGGTCTTCGATCCGTGGCAGGGGGCCGAAAATACCGAAACGATGCTCTTCCTCGCCCGCGACGGGGAGCGAGCCCCCGAAGGGTTCGAAGGGCAGACGGTCGAAGCCGGAGTGAATGGTATTCGTATTTGAGGAAGACGGCGAGACGGCGGTGACGCTTGCAGTAGTCCTTATAGCTGGAATAGGCGTGGTATTTGCCTATACGTTTGAGGAAATCCGCAAGGTATTCGTCGAAATTATATAAGGCAATCCTCGCCCATGCCCAGAAAGGCGTTACGAATCTTTTCGGCCGTAACATACGCATCCCGGTCGCAGAGACGTTGATATTGTTTGCTGATATTGGTCTTGATATTCTCCAGCTTCTCATTAATGCGCTGCGATTCGAGACTTTTGCCGGAGGCTTTGTTGGCTTTAGTATCCCAAAGAGAGGTGCGAACGATAAGTTTGCTGCAGAACTGCGACTTCGTACCGTTGATCGTAATACGACCCATGACGGGAACCTGACCGTGTTTTTCCGATTGCCTTTTCACGTAGAAAAGGACTTGGAACATGCTGCGTTGCATGATAACCTGAACTTTGTGGTTTTGTTAAACATTAAGTCAAGTTATTTGGTATGCGAAAATTCGATGCAAGAAGCTGAAAACTAATATTTTGCGACAAACAAAACATATCTTCCAGGCAACGGATAAGTAACTGAACTTACCATTAAACCTGCCCGAGTTTGCTGTATCAATTACTCCAACGTATATGCAGAATAGAAAAATAACAGTCTGTAAACAAAACCCTTGCTATTTTCTGCACTCTCGTTATCTTACTAAATTCTGACCGAGATAGGGATGTATCAAAAATCTGCATTTTGACACAATTCCGTCTCTTTATGCTCCTTGCTCCGGCGGCAGCAGTTTGCTCAGTACGGGGTCTTTGCGTAGGCGGTCGAGTTCCTTGTCGACGATCTCCGCGGCTTCGGCCTTGATGCGGTCGTAATTCTCCTTGATCGTTTCCTGCATGCGATCTACGCCGTTCTCGTCCGTGAAATCGGTAATTATGGGTATCTTCACGTAGCGGGCCGTCTCGGCCTTGACCTTCGCGCTGTCCACGACGATCTCCGCGTGGAATATCTTCTGCTCGATAGGCTGCTCGAAGCTGTCGGCTACGGCCCCGACGAACATCCCCTGCGTGAGCGTCGAGATCTTCGAGGCCGGGATCAGGCTGTCCATCTGCGTCGATATGGAGGTCGATTTGTCGTTGCGGTTAATCGTCATGGACTGTCGCTTTTGCAGCACCTTGCCGAACCGCTCCGAGAGCATCTTGGCCGTTTCGCCCACCACCTGCCCGGAGAAGATGTTGCCCACCGTGTTCATCACGACGGCGGCCTCCTTGTCCCCGTAGTCCCTCTTCAACTG
>OKWF01000003.1_pt1 | contig 44828 bp, 40 predicted proteins | sample 1607031 | NCBI WGS metagenome assembly OKWF01 (sample SAMN04414079, study PRJEB24778) | human gut metagenome | material: faecal | host: Homo sapiens | reverse complement strand
CTTTGCCTGCTAACATAGAACAGGCAAAAAAAGAATGCAATTACTATGATAATTAGCGATATATAGGTTATGAGATTGAGCCTTTCTACGTTCATAAATAGCTGTTATTTAATTAGGTTCTAATTTATTATAAATACAGCTATTCTTTATGCGAATATTAGGCTTAATTATAGCATATTTAGCGGCGAAGAATTCTATTCAAACAAAAAAATCCTCGACCGTATGGCCGAGGATATATCTTTTATATGAACTGCTCTAAATATTTCTCTTTGAATCCAGCCAGCGGGAATTTGAATACACCCTGTTTGCCATCCGTTGTCGTATAATCAAATATGACCGTATCACTCTTTATATGGGCATCAAAGAGATTAAGGGTGTGGTTAGATTTGGGAAATGTTATAAGATTAGATAACGGAAGTACAAAAATGCCTGTCTTTCAATCTTGCGGGTCTAACTGAAAGGAGAAACCTGCTATATCCTGCCCTCGTTTGCAGAATCGAATCGCCATATCCTTTTCAGGGTCGATGTCGAGTTCAAAATAATAAGTGAATTTCAATGGTGTAGGTTCTGCTGTTTTGCGTCCTACGAATAGACAGACATTGCAATCCCGTGCGTAAGTTACGGCTTTGGCAACATAGGAGTACTGAATATCATCGACAGTCTCGGTCTTTGCCTCTCATTCAATTTTTTGGTGTTTTTCTTTTCATTTTAGCTAAAATTTATATTGTGATTAAATCTTTGATTATGATGTAAATATACGAAAAAATTTATGAAATATGCAAGTAATATAAAAAGGACAAACTTGGGCAAGCGGTTTAATTTATAGACCGTCTGCACAAGTCTGTCCTTAATTATGCGAATACTTTACTTTACCCTTTTATAGGTGTTTGTTTCAACATATTCTGCATCTAAATTATTCTCATATAAAACGAGTTTTGCAGAGGATAGTTCTTTAATTTCAAAGGTCTGCGTATCGCCCGATGCAGTTATTGTTAGCGTCTTTCCCGAAATAGAGTAGGCAATAGGCGTTGATTCTTCGGGAGTGGTGGAGTTGGTATATGTTGCATAATATGTTCCCTTTCCGTCTTCATTGAAAATGTACCCTGTATAGTAACCATCATTGGGGAATGTCTTGTCGAAATCATACTGTTCTCCTGCCTCAATTACGTAACCGACAGAATGGGTTAATTGCCATTCTCCGACAATGGACGCTTCATCCTTATCATCGGAACAAGCCGAGAAAGAAACAGCCACAAACATAGCGGCTACAATAAGAAACAACTTTTTTCATAGTTGCAATAAGTTTAGGTTGTCGCTCCAGCACCAACGCGACGATTAATTTTTGGATTTAATGAAACAGAAAGCGTGGAACTGCAATATATGATATTCGGGAAGTCGAATAAAGGTCAAAATGAAAAAAGAGCTAAACAAGTGCAAATATAATCATTGATATACTGTATTTTATGTGGTATCAGATTCGGGAATGACTTTTTAATTTGTCTTAATCCGTTGCAGGTTTCTTCGGGATATATGGGAACATTTACGGGAATTTATTTACCTTTGCCGCATAACCGAAAAAGCAACGCCGATGAAAGTTTCCGTCTATCTGAAGAAGTGCTCCCCAGAGACCTCGAACATCTGTTTCCGGGTCAGGGAGAAGAGTGTGGACATAAAAGTGGTCTCTCCCCTTGAGGTACAGGACAGGTATTGGGATTCTGATACCCTCAGCTACAGGCGCACAACGGCTGTCCCTGCCGTAGAGCAGAAACGACTGCCGGAACAGATTGCCTCCATCATCGAGCGGGCGGAGAAGACCTTTTCGGACAAGGCGGACAGCAGGTGGATGAAGCAGGTCATCGAGGATGTACTGTACCCTGCCCGCGCCTTCGAGCGCAACCATCCGAACCTGCTTGCCCGCGTCCATGAGTATCTGGAGAAGTTTGACGGTGCGGAGAGGACCAAGGAGCATATCGTCCGCTTCGAGCGCAGGATGTCGCGCTACCACGACTACCGCCGGGAGATACTGGGCGAGGCGGACTTCACCCTCTTCGTGGAGACCGTCACGCTGGAGCAAATGAACGATTTTAGGGATTATGTCGTGAACGAGTACAAGCTGCGGCAGGAGTACCCCGACTTCTATGCTCCCCGTATGCTCATCAACCACAGGCCGAGGCCGCTTTCCGGCACGACCGTCATCAACATCATGAACCTGTTCTGCACCTTCCTGCACTGGTGCAAGAAGATGAAGTATTCCGACAACGAGGTCTATGCCCTCTACGGCTGCAAGGAGCCCACCTATGGCGACCCTTTCTTTCTTACTTCGGAAGAGAGGAACATCCTCTACGATGCGGACCTGAGTGACTGTCCGAAGCTGGCCGTCATACGGGACATCTTTGTGTTCCACTGCTATGTCGGCTGCCGCGTGGGTGACCTTTACAGGCTCACGCGGGACAACATCAAGGACGGCTTTCTGGAATACATGCCGCAGAAGACGAAGAAATGTCAGGCGAAGACCGTCAGGGTGCCGCTGCACAAGAAGGCTTTGAAGATACTGGAACGCTACGATGCCAATGCCGACAGACTGTTCCCGTTCAAGCAGATACACACCTACAACCTCGGCATACGGGAGCTGCTGAAGCGCTGCGGCATAGACAGGACGGTGACCATCCTCGACACGCACGGCTACAACACCGTGCAGAAGCCCCTGTACGAGGTGGCCACCAGCCATACGGCACGCAAGACCTTCGTGGGTAACCTATACCGGCAGGTGCCCGACCCAAACCTGATAGCCTCCATGTCGGGACACGTGGAGGGCAGCAGGGCGTTCAACCGCTACCGCACGATAGACGATGACATGAAGCGCAGGCTTGTGGACATGATAGATTAGACAGAAAGGAGGACATACATATGAAAGTGACCGCATTCATCCGGAAGACCGCCGCCAAGAACAACATCACCGACCAGGCTCGGGTCTATTTCCGTGTCCGGGACATCGGCGGCGTGGACATCAAGGCCGCGAGCGAACTGTCCATCAACCCCAACCACTGGAGCCCGGAACGGCAGGGCTACAAGCCCCGCGTGGCCCTGGTGTCGGAGGAGAAGAAGATGGGCTTCGACAAGGACGTGCAGCAGATCACCCACCTCATTACGAAAGAATACCACCGGGGAGTGGACGGCAGCTGGCTCAAGGGGCTGATAGAGGAATACCACCATCCCGGCATCAACGCCAGGGGCGGCAACAAGGCCGACGAGTACCTGCTCTCGTTCCAGATACGGAAATACGTCGAGGAAACACCGCTTGCGGATGAAAGCCGGAAACACCATTTAGACAATCTCAACAAAGTGCTGCGCTACGAGCGTTTCCGCCACGAGGTGCTGCACCAGAGAGGCTTCCGCCTGTGCATCGACACCGTCACGGCGGACGACATCAGGGACTTCAAGCTGTGGATGCAGGAGGAACACAGGTATGTGGACATGTACCCCGTATTCTACCGGAACGAGAAACTCCGCGATGTCGGGCAGAAGCGTTCCGAGAACAGCATGTCGGGTTCCCTCTACCGCATCCGCACCGTCATCAAGTGGTGCATCAAGCGCGGGCTGACAAGGAACAATCCCTTTGACCAGTACCAGATTGCCCGGCCGATGTACGGCGACCCGTTCTACCTGACGCTCGAAGAGCGGGACAAGGTGTACTATGCCGACCTGAGCGGCATGGGGGCAACCTATCCGGTCTACCGTGACATCTTCATGTTCCAGTGCCTGATAGGGTGCCGCGTGAGCGACCTGAACAGGCTGACCAAGGCTAATATCGTGGACGGCTTCGTGGAGTACATCCCGCAGAAGACGAAGATGGAGCGCGCCAATACGGTGCGTGTGCCGCTCAACCAAAAAGCACGGGACATACTGGAACGCTACAAGGATCTGGAGAACGCCCTGCTCCCCCGGTTATCACACTTCGGCTACAACAAGAAGATAAAGGAGATACTCAAGTACGTGGGCATCGACCGCAAGGTCATAGTCCTCGACCCCAAGACAAGGGAGGATGTGGCAAGACCTTTATACGAGGTAGCATCTACCCATACGGCGCGCAAGACCTTCATCGGCAATCTCTACAGGCAGGTCAAGGATCCGAACCTGATTGCCTCCATGTCGGGACATTCGGAAGGCAGTCGCGCTTTTGCACGATACCGCAAGATTGACGACGAGATGAAGAAGGAACTGGTGAACCTATTAGACTGATTGCCATATCCCTCTTTTATTATCTTATATCCCAAAAATCCTACGAATATGGACGAGCAGAAACAAACATACGAACAGTTCAAGGCGGACATCCTCCAGTGGAAGGACGCGCACAGGGAGGAATACCGCCGCTTCGCTAAAATGATGGCGGACGGGAACGAGATGCAGTACCTTGCCGTCTGCCGCGCCCATCTTCAAGCAACTGCCCGGAATCAGGCGGGAATGGCAACAGTCATGGTGTGACGACAGCACGGACGGCTTCAGGAACATAGGCCTCCATTTCAAGGAGAACGCGGTGCCTGGGCAAATCGTGGAACTGTACAGGAAACAGAGGGAAAAAGACACTGCCCCGCCTCCGTCCACATTCTGGGGCAGGATGAGATACATTTTCAGACAGAGTCTGAGAAAACGCTGCGTAACCCTGTCTGCCCCTCTCGTGCTGAGCTGGCTGTACTACGGCAAAAGTTTCGAGGCGATGGTTGACATGGTCAGCAGGCAGGCGGGACATCCCAAGGCAGGGAACGCCGAAAGGATGGGCTGCTCCATTGTCGTCAAACAGATTATTGAAGTGTCCATAAAGAACGGTTTCCGAACGCAGGAGGACTGGGACAGCCACTTTGCCATGAAAGACGCAATTGAGAAAGGCAGCATCGGTGAATGGGCTTTGCAGTCCTTAAAGGACGGGATGGGAGGCGGTGATACCGAATGCTGTCCGACAGCAACGGAATCCGTCAGCGGTACGGTGCCGCAGGCGCAGCGGGCGGCCGGAAAGAAGAAGATACAGGAGCGGCCGCTTGCGGATTATCTCAAGTGTGGAAACAGGGAGGAAGTCCTGCAATGCATCCGCCGTTTCGTTTCCATAAACACGAGCGCGGTCCACCAGGCACTCCCGTTCTATGTGCTGAAAGACCTACAGCTGGTGGCCGGAATGCACGCCGCCAAGGAGTACAGTGTGGGGATGGCACTGCAGTTCCCCGACCTGCCCTCGCTGAAAAGCGAGAGCGCCATACGGCAGGCGGTCGGCTTCCTGAAGACGGCAAAGCACGTAATCAAAGACGGCAGGGACCAGTCCGCCCCGCTCATCGAAAGCGACGAGAACCGGGAACTGTACCGGACACTGGCGGCAGAAATCAAGAAAATCATCTCTGATGATGAAGCGGAAACGGCCGCCGGATAAGGCAAAATGAGCCGTTTTACATGGTCATGCAGACTTGAATTGTCATGACAATTTAAGACAAGGCCTTATATATCAATCCGTTTCAATTCCCATATACTTTTGCACCGTCAACCTTTTCCCGAGGGTCGGCGGTGCTTCTCTTTTATAAGCCATCGGAAGCGGGGCGCAGGGAACTTTTTGAAGATGGCCTTCACAAACTTCAAAACTGATATTTATGATCACCATAGAAAGTCTGGTCGAACAGGGCGCGAACGTGAAACTGGAAGTCACGCCCGCCGACCTGAAGATGTTTGCCGAGTCCATCGTGCAGCGCACCATCATGGCGCAGCAGGAGGAACGGGATGCCGCCATGAAGCGTGAGGCGGAAGAGACATGGCTCAATACGAAACAGGTCCGTGAGTTGTTGAGCGTGTGCGAGGGCACACTCAACCTGTGGGCAAAGCGGGGCTACCTTGTGCCTGTCAAGGTGGGCAACAAGAACATGTATGCCAGGTCGGATGTCCGGCGTGTGCAGACGGGAGGGAAATCCGAGAGTGTGACATCCTATTGCAAGAAGAGAAATGGCTGACATGACACACACCCGACTTGAACTGTGCAACATGATCCGCATGGAGGCGGAACATACCGAAGACACCGGCTTCCCTCTGGAAGTGTTCCCGCAGACGGTTCAATCCGTCATCCTTGACATGGCCCGGTACGAGAACTACAAGACAGAGTTCATAGCGACTGCCATGATTTCGGCTGTATCTGCGGCATTGGGCGGCACCTACCGTATCCGCATCAAAGGCGAATGGCAGAGCAATGCCGCCCTCTACATCATCCTCGTGGGCAGGCCGGGACTGGGCAAGACACCGCCGCTGGAGGCGGCATACCGTCCCATACGGAAGCACGACTATGCCCTGTTCAAGGCGTATGAGTCGGAATTGGAGGTATGGAAAGCCGCCGGGGAAAACGGGAAGAAGCCCGTGCTGCGGCGTACCGTCGTGTCCGACTTCACCCCCGAATCACTCTTGCTGACGCACAACAACAATCCCCGTAGCGTGGTCATCCTCGTGGACGAGATCATGGGGATGTTCAACTCCGCCAACCGCTATACCAACGGACAGCTCATAGAGCAGCTGCTCACGGCATGGAGCGGCGGGGCATTGGATGTGACAAGGGTCGGCAGCACGGTACCGGTGCATATTGAACAGCCGTGCATCAACATCATCGGAACCACACAGACCAAGCGTGTGCATGAACTGCTCACGAAAGGATTCGAGGATAACGGACTGCTTGACCGCTTCCTGTTCGTGCTGCCCAAGTCCTGGAAAATGTCAAATGGACTGATTGGGATGATGGCGGGGAGGACAGGGCATCTCTGGCGGCGGCACGCTGGGAGCAGATACTTGGCAAGGTACTCGCCCTGGACTATGACACGGGAGAGGAAGAAAGGAGGCCCCATGTGCTGTCCATGGACAAGGAGGCAAAAGAGTATTTCTTCTCATGGTGGAACAGGAAAGTGGAACGCATCAACCGGATAGAGGACGACGCCCAAGTGGAAAGCCGCGAGATGAAGCATCCGGCGCAGGTGGCACGGCTGGCCCTGCTCATGCAGGTACTGCGGTATGCATCCGACGAGAGCCATCTGCAGTTTGTGGATCTGGCTTCCGTCAAAGCCGCCATCCAGCTGAACAGCTATTTCGAGGACTCGTACCGCCGCATCCGCTCGTTCGTGGCGGAAGACATGTGCGAGGAACCGCCCAAGGTACTGCTCTCGCTGCTGCCGGACACTTTCGACACGAAGACGGCCATCGCCACAGGCAGGGAACAACAGAATGTCAGCGAACGCACGGTGATGAACTACCTCAGGGAACTGTGCAGGAGCGGGCTGTTGCGGAAGTCAAAAGCCGGGCATTACGAGAAAGTCATATATGATAAATCTGACAAATGTTGTAAGACATATATGTTATACGTTGTATATCAATACAATATAATTTCATGTGTCTTATCAAAGAAACAAGACAGGAACAAAATCAATAATTTAAGCGATTCTTCGCTTTTCACATTTCACTTAGTTTCATCCTTTGCACTTGGTTGTACTAAAATGTTTTTTAAGCCATTTTCCCCGACAACCAGTCGCTCTTCTGAGAATATATTGTTGAAGCGCATCGATGAATTGTTGCAGCCAAAAGAGAAAATGAGCAAAAGTATATCTTCAGATTACATTCGCCGGAATTTTTTATTATCCGCAAAGGTAAGCATTTCCATCAAGTCATAGGCATATGGAAAGGCAAATATGCCTACCTAAATTTAGTTTACTTTGTTTAGCATATATATAGGCTAATGTACTAAACTAAACCGAATTTTCACCTCTTCTTGCACTTTCTTCACATAACAGCGCAGTTAAAAAGAATACGAAACAACATCGTATTTTTCTCTTTTGGCTGCAATATCAATTTCGACATAAGATTGTGTCATTCAATAAAAAAATCGTGAGATCGTTAAAAACAGAGGTTTTTTATTATGCACGAATCAAATAAAAGCAGTACATTTGTCAAAGAATGACAAATAACGAAACATAAAATGCTATTTGCTCAAAGAATAAAAGAGGCTCGAATTAAAAATGGATTGCTACAAAAAGAATTAGCAATAGCTCTAAACATAGATATACCTATGTATAGCCGAATCGAACGTGGAGATCGATTCGCTAAAAGAGAACAAGTAATTCATCTTTCCTCTATATTGAATATTGAGCGAGATGAATTACTAAGCCTTGGATTGCAGATAGAGTAAACGCAGTATAGGAGAAGATAAAAACATTGCTGATAAAGCTTTGAAAATAATAGTGGATGATAGAATATGGAAATAAAAACAACGCATACGCTTATTAATGGTGATAGTCGGAATCTATCTTTGATACCGGATAAATCCGTTCATTTGATAATTACATCGCCACCGTATTGGCAATTAAAAGATTATGGAACCGATAGTCAAATCGGATTCCATGATAGTTACGAGAGTTATATCAATAATTTGAACACCGTATGGTCGGAATGCAATCGTATATTGCATGACGGTTGCCGTTTGTGTGTAAATATCGGGGATCAATTCGCTCGCTCCGTTTATTACGGACGCTATAAAGTAATACCTATAAGAACAGAAATCATTCGTTTTTGCGAGTCGCTCGGAATGGATTATATGGGAGCGATTATATGGCAAAAGCAGACCACAATGAACACGACCGGTGGAGGAGCGGTTATGGGAAGTTTCCCATATCCTCGGAACGGTATTCTGAAAATCGATTATGAATTCATTCTGATATTCAAAAAGCAAGGCAAAGCACCAGTCCCACTGCCGAACAAAAAAAATGTTCGGCAATGACGAAAGAGGAGTGGAATACCTTTTTCGCCTCCCATTGGAATTTTGGCGGAGCAAAACAAGATGGGCATATTGCTGTCTTTCCTGAAGAATTGCCGCACCGTTTAATCAAAATGTTCTCTTTTGCTGGAGAAACGGTATTCGATCCATTCATGGGTAGCGGAACTACGGCTTTGGCAGCGCGTAATCTGCAACGTAATTCTATCGGGTATGAAATAAATCCCGATTATAAAAAATACTATGAGGAAAAGGTCGCTTCATCCTTTTCGTTCGGCAATGTAGAATATAGATACAGCAACGATATATCTGTTTTCGACATTGACGAAAAGATGAAAACTTTGCCTTATATATTCAGTGACCCGCACAAAATGGAAAGCAAAATCGAGATTAAGAAATTGCAATTCGGTTCACGGATAGATAAAGACAAGAAAGAACGGGAAGAGTATTTTTCTGTAAAAACGATCTTGTCACCAAATACTATTGTATTGAACAATGGACTTACCATACGACTGCTCGGAATCAAAGAAAAGCCGTCTGTCAATGGTAATGCGACAAAATTTCTTGTGGAAAAGACAAAAGGCAGGAAGGTCTTTTTGCGTTACGATGCCATAAAGTATGATGATAAAGACTTGTTGTTGTGTTACTTATACTTGGATAACAAGACTTTTATAAATGCACATATGCTGAAAAATGGTTTGGCAGACGTGGACTATTCTTTTGATTTCAAATATAAAAACAAATTCGAGAAACTGATAACCCTATAATGTTATGGATAGATATTCAATGAATTTCGGGAAAAAGGAACGAGTTCTGAACTATGCTTGCCAAACTTATCAATTATCCCGTCCTAATAAAGTCGGTGCAGTTATGGCTCTTATACGTGATTGCCAACCATCCTCTTTCGAAGAGTGGCAATCATGGTATTTCGATAACGCCCATACAGCAGGTAAGAACCCGACAAAAATAACGGTAGAAAGTTTGAAAGAATTAGGAGAACGGCTATATGCTAAAATTACAGAAGTCGTTATACCCGAATGGGAATCCGCTTTTCGAGAGTTGACTGAACAAGATTGTATCGATTATATTTATAATCTTACCATAAATCGTACTTACGACGGTTATTTACGAGAAAAGTCCGTTATCAATGATGGTTTAGCCAAAATATTTTCCGACATAACTTTTGAAGAAAGCGATCCTGAATTGGATCATGCCGGAGATATCGACTATATTGCAAAAGTCGGAGATAAAGCGATAGGCATACAAATCAAGCCGATAACTGCAAGTGCCAATTTCGGAAGTTATTCTCTAACGGAACGGATGAAAGCGAGTTTCGAATCATTCAAAGAGCAATATGGCGGAAATGTATTTATAGTATTTAGTTTGGATGGAGAAATAGCCAATAAAGAAGTAATAGAACAAATCAAATTAGAAATAAATCGATTATCATAATAAACTCATGAATCCAATAGGTATAAAAATATCTAATTCGTTATTAGATGTAATGCAAGACGGCAGAGAATTTGAGAGTCTGCTTGGTTATCAATACAATAATTTGGATGTTCTCAGAGAAATCAGACGTAGTATATCTGAAATATATGCTGTTAGAAATAATCCTGTTGTATGTTATGTTACAAATGTAGTTCAAGGCAATATAAACAATTCAATCGAATGGAACAGATGATCTTCCTTTTAATGAGATGATATCGTCGGTTCCTGCTGATGCAAAAGAAATAGATATAGTATTGGTTACTCCTGGAGGGTCTGCAAATCAGGTCAATAGTTTTGTTAAACGTACTACGACCTCGCTTTGAAAAAAGTGAATTTTATCGTTCTAAATATGGCGATGAGTGCAGGTACAATCTTAATTATGTCAGGAGATGAAATTATCATGTCTGCTCAATCAAAATTTGGTCCTATAGATCCTCAAATTCCGAATAAGGAAGGTCGATTTATTCCTGCACAGTCAATATTGGTAGCATTAGAAGGAATTCGTATTAGAGGAGAAGAAAAACTCAAACAAAATCAGCAACCGGATTGGACGGATATTCAGTTACTGAGAAATATGGATGCGCGAGATATTGGATTAGCGCAAAGTGCAAGCAAGTATTCAATCGATATGGTTAAAGACTTTCTTGTTAAATTCAAGTTCAAAGCATGGAATACTCATTCTTCAACAAATACACCTGTTACAAACGATGAAAAAATAAAAAGAGCTAATGAAATAGCTAATCTTTTATGTAGTCATAGCAACTGGAAAAGCCATGGTCATGCTATTAATAGGGATGTTGCTTGGAATGTCTGTAAACTTAAAATTACCCATTCAGAGTCAATTGATGGGCTGGATAAAGCTATGCGACGAATGTGGGCAATGTTTTATTGGATATTTGAAAATACAGGAATTGTTAAAATATTTGTTTCCAACAACTATTGTGTCATAAGAAATGCAGCTCCCATTAATATTCCATTAACTCCTCAAAGAAGATGAAATCGTTAAATAGTACATTAAAAGAGGCGGGGTTCTCCGAGAAGTTTATAGATGCAATTAATAATGCAGACTTCCCGGCAAACCAATACAAAGAAATTGAAAACACAAGCTTTCAATCACATGAAAATATGTTCCAAAGTTCAACAACATTAGAAATTAAGGAATCAAATAATATGTCTGCTAATTATTTCGCCATAGACATAGCCTCAGAGTAAGCATCCTATATTATACTTAATTATTGATGCTCATTATCAGACTTCTGTATGCGAAAGAGGTCAGTCCCAAGTGTCTTGGGGCTGATTTTATTTTGCCATTATATAATACTACATGAACTTATCCATGTGCCACGAAATTTATTTCGGGGGAGCCTAATACCCCAACCGCCTTACTGCGTCGGGAGGATTGCCATACAATCTGCAAGCAGAAAATTGTAAGATTGTCCAATGTAATTCTAAAAAAGATCACAAATAATCTGCCAAAATGACACTATTATGCCATAAATATGGCTATTTTGTGCCAAATACATGATTGGCATTTTTATTGTCCTTATTTTTTAAACTTAAAATTAATAGACATGGGAATTAAGCCAGGACCAAAAAGGATTGCAAAATCCACAGGGAAACCAGACAGACGTCAAAGAGACAACAAGCAGACACCAGGGAATACGCCGTCTCTTAAGCCCCATATTCATAAAAAGGGGGATTAAAAAGAATACCGCTGGCATTGTGCTTCAGCGGTGTTTTTTGTCAATATGAAAGTATATATTTGATTTGGAAGTTTTATAAACTTCGCTATCGTTATACACCTATGCGCTTTCTTTTCAGTTGTTTTTACGAAACGGTTTACTTTAGTTTTCTTGCCCTATATATAGAGAAATACTAAACTAAACAGAATTATATATGCCCGCGCGGAAATAAACTGCACCAGCAAAAAACATCGGGCAACCCTAAAATTCGGCAGCTGCTTTAGTCGAACAATCCGTTTACTAAATTGACCGCATCATCCTTTTTCTGGTTGATGATTTTGGCATACACCTGCGTCATCTTGACATCTGCATGGCCGAGTAATTTCGAGGTCGTGTAGAGGTCTGCACCGAGCGTCAGCATCATCGTCGCAAACGTGTGCCGACTGGTGTGGAACGAAAACCGCTTATCTATTCCAGCCGCTTTCGCCCAAGGTTTGAGAAGCGTGTTTATCATCGTTGGGCTCGGCAAATCGAATACATGATCTTCCGATGTCTTCTCTCCACGTTCCGGCATCCACTTCAACGCTTCAGGGGAAAGAGGTAGATAAATCGGCTCTTTGGTCTTTGCATGGATACGGCCAAACGATATTGTCCTCTATCGACAAACACGTCTTTCCACTTCAAACTGATAATATCGCTTATCCGCAGTCCGCAGAAGCAGGAGAACAAATAAGCCTGTTTTACGGCTTCGTTTTTCATCGGAGTACCAATCAATGCCCGAACCTCTTCTATGGTCATATAAGACCGCTTACTTTCCGGCAGACGGATTTTATCCGAATTGTTGATTTTGGTAAAAGGATTGACTTTTATAATTTCCGCTCGTACGGCTGCATTCAAAGCTCCGTTCAAGATACGGTAGTAGGTGTGAAGCGTAAAGTTAGATACCCGTTTCCCTTTGGGGCGATACTCCGTCAGCAAGTAGTCGATATACTCTTGGCAGAACGCCTTGTCAATTTGATCCATTGTCATACGTTCTCCGGCATAATCTTTCAGTATGCGGATAGTAACTTGGATTTGGTTTCCATCTTTTTTTCCTCGCTTTGCCTGATTCTCTTTGTAGGTTTCCATCCAGTCCAGAAGAAAAACCTTTTCACGGGTTTCGATACCCGCTTCTCCGTTGGTCAGTTGGATAATGCGCTTCGACTTGATAGCATTGGCGGCAGCCATTGTCGTTTCGTTCTGTCTACGGGCATTGTGATCCGTTTCTGGAATAAGATACATCTTCAGATATTCATACGTCCGTTTGCCGTCGCGGTATATATCCAGATACAGGCTTTTGTTTCCATTGGCCAACTCTTTCATCCGAAGACGGATAGGTTCTTTGACTTTTGCGGGCTTCTTTACTCGTGGCATAATTCCTCCTTGCTTTACTCGTTATTTCTGCCACAAAGATAGAAAGAATAATCCGAATTAAGGAACAAATAAGAAACAAAAATGTACCGAAAAAGAGCCAAGCAACAATAATCAAGTAAAACAAGAGAAGATGCAGATATAGCTTAATTGCTTATTATACAGCATATTTATTTTCATTTGATTGACTTTTGTTTTCCTTCCTAATTTATACTTTATAAATCTGAAAAATCTAATGAAAATGACAATGAACCGCCAGCCCAAAACTGCAACGGATGACCCCTTGTTGCAGCCTGCAGTCTTTGCAGTTTTGCAGTCTCGAAGTGACGGAAAAGTAGAATTCCTGTAAGACTGCAAAGACTGCAGACTGCAAATGGCGGTTTTTATTTGCAGGAATCCACAAAAGAGAGCATCATGAACGGATACAGATTCCATCTTCAGAAATACAGGCCGGGCAGCAAGACCGTCTGTCCGGAGTGCGGCAGGAAGTCCTGCTTTACCCGTTATATCGACGAGGCGGGAGAGATTTCCTTCCCTGACAACGTGGGCATCTGCGACCATATCAACAGTTGCGGCTACCACTATACCCCGAAAGAATACTTCCGGGACAATCCGACTGTCAAAGAAAAATTGAATGAACAGGAAAGGAACGGCGGCACACCGATAGTTGCAAAAGCGTTGGCAAAGCCACAGCCCGAACAGGAGCCACAAATATCCTTTCTTCCCTCTGATTGGGTGGAGCAGTCCATGCGCAGGTACGACATCAACCCCTTATACCGTTACTTCACCAAAGTGGCCGGCAAGGAGGATACGGACAGGCTGTTCCGCCTCTACAGGGTCGGCACGTCAAGGATGTGGAACGGGGCGGCCGTATTCTGGCAGATAGACCGTAACGGCAATGTGCGTGCGGGCAAGATCATGGGCTATGACGCTGAAACGGGACTCCGGATCAAGGAACCCTTCAACCAGGTAAGCTGGGTTCATTCGGTGAGGAGGGTACAAGACTTCCGCATGAAGCAGTGCCTGTTCGGAGAGCATCTGCTGTTGGATAATTCCGTCGCCATGTCCGCCAAGCCCGTAGCCATTGTCGAGAGCGAGAAGACGGCACTGGTCGCCGCCCTTTTCATCCCCGATTTCATCTGGCTTGCCACCGGAGGGATGCACGGGTGTTTCAACAGCGAGGCCGTGCAGGTATTGGGCGGTCGGGAGGTGATTCTCTTCCCGGACCTTAAGGCGACGGAAGAATGGAAGCAACGGCTACCGATGCTGGAATCCTTTTGCAGGCGTGCCACCTGCTCCGATATGCTGGAGAGAATTGCGACCAGCGCGCAGCGTGAAGCCGGACTGGACATCGCCGACTTCCTGCTGATGGAGGACACGCCGCAGATGGTCCTTCAACAGATGATAGAACGCAATCCCGTATTGCGGTCCCTCATCGACGCTTTCGGGCTCGAACTGATTGATGCGAAAAAAACGGAATGACAGGAAAGCAGCGGACAGCTTGCTGTCCCAAGGGAAAGGGGTTGTAAAATCCCGTAGCTTATTAGGGCATTTTCACCGTCTCCGCTTCGCGTCGGGCAGTCAAAAAGCCCATAAGCCGGGGCACTCCTCAGGCTCGCGGGTATGCCTCCGGCAGTCTGACGGGATTTTACAACAAGAATAACAATAAAATAACGAACAGATATGAGCAATACACAATACGCGGTCTGCCACCTGCAGCGTGGCAGCGGTAATGACAGTGGAATGTCATGCCATATAGAAAGGAAGGATGCCAAGGGAAAGATTTATATACCGGTCAATGCCGATGTCAGCCGGACACATCTCAACCGTGAGCTGGTCAGATTCCCCGAGGGAGTTTCCAATCGTACCGAGGCGATACAGCACCGCATCGACACGGCCGGGGCTGCGCCGCAAGGTCGGTAAGAACCAGACAAAAGCCATCCGTATCATCCTGACCGGAACGCATGAGCAGATGATGAAGATTGCCAATGACGACAGACTGGACAGTTGGATCGATGCCAATCTCAAATGGCTAAAGGGGACCTTCGGCGAAGAGAACCTTGTATCGTGCGTACTACACATGGACGAGAAGACTCCCCACCTGCACGCCACCGTCGTTCCCATTGTAACCGGGGAGCGTATCCGCAGGAAGCGGGAGGGCGAGAAGAAATATGAGACGAAATCCGGTCCCCGTTTGTCAGCGGATGATGTGATGCGGCGCACCAAGCTTCATGAATACCAGAACAGTTACGCAGCGGCCATGAAGCCGTTCGGGTTGCAGCGTGGGATTGTCGGCTCCACCGCCAAGCATCAGGCGAACTCGGAATATTACAGGCAGCAGGTAATCCAATATGAAGAGGATATAACCAAGCTGCAGGCCGATGTGGAGAAAGCGCAGGAGGGCAGGAACACCATTCTTGCATGGTTCGGTAAGGGAGACCTTGCCAAGGCAAAGAAGGAACTGGCTGACAAGGACAGGCTGATTGCCGAACTCAATAAACAGATTAAGGCTCTTCAGGTAGAAAAGGCCCGGTTGCAGGAACAGCATAAATCAGAAATCTGGAAACTGAGAAACGGCTATCAAGCGGAGATAGACAAAGCCATCCGCAGGGCGGAAGCCGCCGAGCGGCAGTCAGAAGAGAAAGATGCCGTCATAGACAGGCAGCGGAAGCAGATAGGCCTGCTCGACCGTAAGGCAAACCCTCAGCGTTATAGCCTTTCATCCGGTGCCGAACTTGTCCGAATCAACGTGTCCAACTACCGGAATCCGTCGCTCCACATCTGGACACGGGTCGGAGAGGAACTTTTTGAGGACACCAAATTCCAGATAGACTATGATGTGGCACAAAGACATTTCAACGGGCAGATCACGGACGAGGAGTTTGTCAATGCCGTATTCGAGCCGCAGGAACAGGTAAGCGGGAAACAGGCGGAACTACTGGGTGCGGCTTTTACCCTGGCCGCCGGTGGTCCGGCAGAGGTTCATGTCGGCACTGGTGGAGGTGGTTCAACTTCGGATTTGCCGTGGAACACGAAAGAAGATACTAAACGAAAGCGTTAGCATTTTAAAGACATATAATTTCATAGTGGCCCTATCTACTTATTGTTTCTTCCCTAAAAACCTATGATTGCTTTGGACAGGTGTGGATCTCTAAATGCTTATAATCAATCGATTTTGTTTTAATTGTTTTCATCGAACTTACATAAATAATATCATTTCTCAATTTCATACACTTTCCAATTACCATCTCCGGTATAGACTGCTTTCGCATTCACATAACAATTGGAAGTAATGTTATATTTTTCCAGTATAGTTTTATGGACATAGTAATCACCAATAAATGCAAAATCTGGTTCTTCTCCATCATACCTATCTTTATATTTGAGTTCCAAATTACCGGAGAAGCGTTTTACTAAGTCACTATTACTCCCGTCAGTCAACTCTGCCCTAAGCACTTCCACTAATTTCTTTTGCTTACCCGGATTCTTCTTGTCACTGATTTCCTTGACAAAATAATGAATCTTAATGCAATCACCAACGGATGGACGCAAATCCGTCTGATCATAGTGCAGAATACCCGAAGCCTGTTTGGTACCTAATACAAAATGGAATAGTTTACGCTGATTATTGACATCATCTACTGCTGCAATCCTACACTTGAACTTCTCAATAGCTTCATCCTCAGCACACTTTTGTATGTTACATAAGAAAGTCTTGCTCTCTTCCTTGACTTTCTTTTTGTATTGGCGCAGTTTGACAAAATCTCCTTTTTCAAGTTCCTTCCGCTCATAGTGCTCATAAACGAGTGTTGAATCGGTCAAATAAATATGATAGACCTTTTTCTCTGTGTTTATATACTGAACATAGCCATATTGAATCGGCAAATTAAACCAATCTGCCGTTTCTGAGGGAATGGCAGTCAAAGGAATATATTTGATTACTGCTTCTTTCTTGGGCTGCTGCCATGGATAATCACCGGGAATGGTTCGGATTGTTTCATCTTTATACAATTTGAATTTCCAAACTTGTCCTTTATGACTATCGCTTAGCCCTGGGAATCTCTTCTTATCGGTAGCAAATTCAATTGCTTTACCGTCGACAAAAACTATCATGGTCTTTCCGTTCCCGTTTTTCCATTTGTCCACAAGTACAACTTCCGTGAAAGAAATATCTTCGTAAGCGTATTCTTCCGCTCTTGAGATATTTTCGGCATAAAGTGCCGCATTATTGTCAGATGCAGGAGTAACCGAGGAGCATTGCTCAAGAAGAGCATCCACTTCTGAATCAATACGCCAGCCCTTTTCAGCATAGTGTTTCTTATATTGGTTAAGTTCAACTACTGCATTTGCATATTTCTTGGATTTAATTAGTTGTTGAGCCAATTCCATTCGTATCTTCCCTATGAAGTCTTCATTCTTCTCTAAGCTTAGAGCTTTGCAAAGAAAAGCAATCTTTACATCCACATCTTCCCAACAATCGGCAAATTCACTCCAGATGTAGTATTTCTCTCCCATCTTCTGGCAAAGCTTTTTATAGATATCCTTTGCTTCTGCTTGCTGACCAGCGCGCAGATGAAGTAACGCTTTCGACCTGATATTCCAATCATCATCCGGTATCTTCTCTATGGCTATTCCATAGAGGTCAATAAGCCATTGGAGGTCTCCTAGTTGTTCATCAGAAAGATTCTCAAGAGCTTCTTTTACTCTTTTCAGCGATTTGACAGCTAACGGTTTATAGGTTTCCCCATTATCTCCTTTCTCTTCTTGCCAGTCAGCTGTTCTTAGTTTCTCTGGGTTCCACCCTCTAAAAAAATCATAGAATCGCCATGCATTGTTTTCCTTCATTGTGCGCTCGGCTAACCCAAGAACTTTCGAATGAGAAGTAGAGGCCGGAGTATCATTGGATAACTCTATATATTGGTTAAACAGCTCCCATGTAGATGAAGAAACACCGTCCTCAGTACTATGATACAGTTTCCAGAAGAAATGGTTTTTTATCATTTCGATAAAATCGTCTTTCCTATAGGGGATAAGCCTAACAAATTCTTGAATCTCATCTAAAGGATAATCAACAATAGCCTTTGCAATTCTCGACATCAACGATGGAATGGTTTTGCCTTCGTTGCTACGTGAATCTTCAAAATCATCCAGTCGCAAATTGTTCGGATTCCATAACTTGAGAAACGATATGAGTTTGAAATTGCCATCTTGTTTAGAGTAATTAAGGGCGAAGTTCAATATTTGGGAATGCAGCATCGAAGGGCGCTCATTATGAAGGTAAATATAGTTCTTCAGTTGCGTCCGCACCTGTATTGAATCAAGTTGTGCAATGTGATCTCGCAAATAACGGTATATTGCCCATCCATAGCTTTCATGCGCTTCTTCAGGAAGATTTCCGTCTACTGACAATTGGGTAAGAATTCCCCATGCTTTATCATTGTTGCCTTTCTGACTCAATTCTTTAGCTTCTTGAATCTGAGCGTAGAAAGGATTCACCATTAGTCTAAGTGCTTGTATTTTTCTAACAAGCATTTCCGCAAACTCATCGAATTGGGTCTCGAAGTGCATACGCAACAGAAGAGCTGAAATTTTTCGCGCATCTACAATATTTCCTTTCTGTTGCTCCCTTTTGCAGATATCAATCAATGTCCAAGCATAGGCTTTCAGAACATCTATATCTGTTCTGTTTTTTTGAAGATAATCTTCAGCCAGTTGTCTGGCATCATCCAATAAACCATCGCGACGGAGAGCATAGATTTTAGTTGATATGCGAGGGGAGTAATCATTCTTATTATGAGAACTAAACTTTGCCATTTTTACTGTCTAAATTATAGTTTTGTTGATTTAAATACAATCATTTCCCGCACCTCACTTGCAATGGTGGTATCAGTAACGTCGAACATCTCAATTTTGTTGATAAACCCTTTGCTATGGCTTTCCAAGCTGGTTCCATACCATAGGCGGAGCATAGCGTTGCCGTTATCAGATGTAACCTTGCAGACAATCTGATAATCTTTACTGGACACTACCTCAAGCTTGAATCCCCGCTCTTTCATCTGCTCACCAAATACCTTAACGACTTCCAAAATATAATCAGGAGTATCCACAGATTTATTATATGACACAGCCTGGGAGAAGACTGTGTCGATGCACTGCTCAATACAGGTGGCATCAACTAACTCATTCGGCTCCATTCTAATTGCCGAGATACCATAAGAATCCTTAGCACCCTTGTTATGAATATCAATTACCAATTTCTTTTTTATCCCTTGTGGTACTGAAAATACGGCCTTGGTCAAATAATCATTGCACGGTTTGACCACCTCCAAGATATAACCGCTTGGTTCGATAAGCTTTGCCAATTCACAAATAGCAGCTGACGCATTGACGTTATTAAGAACCATATCGGAAAAACGGGATGGCACTTTATACCCATCATATATAAGCAATTGCTTCGGTGGGTTAACACCTGAATCTGTTTCGCTCACGGTACAATTCATAAATGGATGGACATATTGCGGTTGTGCAATATAGAATACTCCTGCCGTAACACAGAGCCCACTGTATAGCCATCTGAAATAAGACTCATTGCATATTCCGTCATTCTCCCTGCGGAATCCTTTCAAGATGACATTGTCAAATTCGGAGCCGACAGCCTTATGAACAGTTATAGCCCATGCATATTTCGCATACATTACATTGATAAGCGGATCGTTCTCACGGGAAGACCGTTGAATGTCACTCTCGTACCTATCATAATAACATTTGAGTAATGAACGGGCCACTTTTCGTTGTTTTGACCGGTACCCTATCTTCTTTCTGGACAGAACGGTTTTGAATAATGTTTTCTATCGCTTCTTTCTCATCATTAGAGAGGGCTTGATAGTCCGCATCAGATAGTAACTGACTATAAAATTCAGTCTTGGCAAATGGTGACGACTTCTTTCGTTCAGTAATACGACGATTAATGAAGACATTAACTGCAATCTGTTCCTCCTTAGTCAATTCATCTGAACAATCCAAATAATTGTCAAGTACCCAAATTTCGGCATCCTGCCCACTTAGGCTCAAACATTTAACAGATATTTTTGTAAAAGACAGAAACATTGGACGAGGATAAGCCTTAATGGAGATTGTTTCACTATGCTTCTCAAGCACATCCTTTACAGTAAAATACATCCCGTTCAGCACTCTTTTGGGATTACCAAACCCGGTCTCATCAGGGATATAGATATTATTATTGGCAATAAGAAGGTCGCCTGCTGCAAGTTCCTTCCCATTATTCAAACAATGATGCTTAACCCAAAGATTGGTTTTCAGACAGTCGCTTTTCTTGAAAAACAGGACCGACTGCTTAGGTTCTTGCTGCAATGGAGCCATAAACCATTCTTTCATTTTGTCGGTAATCGCATCTTTCCTAATCTCAACGATAGACCCGTCATCAAAGGCATAATTCAAGTTGTTGAACAGCTGTGCATCCATACTCTTGGCGAGACTACATTTTAGAGACTCCTTGCAGGACTCATGTGAATCGCAGGCCGGCTGATGATAGTAATGAATAACCCTATCCTCGCAGATAGTTTGAAGATTAGCCACATTGATAGCGGAATCGTCGGAAGAGCCGAAAGATAGCATATAAGGGTCACCGATGAAAACGATTTTCCGCTCAGATGCCGGATTGACAAAGGCGATGAAGTCCTCAAGCAAACGCCCTGTTCCAAAGCGAAGCAAATCTGATTGAGAGAGGCTGCGGCTTACAAGATGCGCATCATACACCATTAACAATGCTCGCTCATCCAATCCGGCATCCGAACGGATGGGAATAACCTGCATGGCCTCATCGTCTTCTTCATCTTCGGATGTCTCGTTCCCTCCGTATATGAATGAGTAAAGGCTGGAAGCCTCTATCCCGCGCTGTCCCAACCGGCGGCTAATTCTATTTGAATGACAAAGTCCTTGAATTTCAGGAATTCTGTAATTATCTGCAATAGAAAAAATGTATTTTGCCCAATTATCCCGTTCTTCTGCATCCATCGACGTTAAGACAAGAAGGTCGTTGCCCTCTGTTTGCATAAAGGTATCGATAGTGGATTTTGCCCCTTTCCCGACAATGATGTCTTGCTTGCAAATCACCCCCGTATCAAATGAATAGTCTTGAATATATTCATCGGATGGGAAGATGCTTTTAATCGCCTTGGCTATCTCTTCATCGAAAGCATTATCATATTCAATCATAAAGCAAGGCCCCTATCTCCGATTCTTGTACAATCTTATAATAAGGATATTTCCCCGGAACCTTATTGCTGAGCTTAAGCGGTCCTGAAAAGATATTTGCTATGCACACCCGGGATGGATTGATTTTTTGCCCGAGAATTGGATTATGCTCAACGATTTCTCTGAATGCGTTTCTATATGAGACAAGCTGGAGAAACGGATTCAAGAAATGGGCACCTGCCTTAACCTCTATATTCTGGCAGTCCGATACTTTTTCTGCATACCAAGGATAACTCTTAAATTCATCATCGCCCCGTGGAATAATCAGTTGACCCGAATAGTCTTTGAAGTCAATAATTATCACTCCATGATTGAAAAAGAGAATCGCATCTGCACGAAAGCGCCGATATTTCTCATTAAATGGATTACCAATAAGAATGCCATCGTAATTGTGCTTTTTGAACGCGGCATCTACTATCTTGACCACGCGGCGGAATTGCTCATTCTCGTGCGTTGCTGCCTGCTGATGTAAAACCTCTAACGCCATAAGACCTTAATTATTTCTAATTATAAAATTTTGCAATTCTTCCTCAATTGGATTTAATCCATACATTATGCAAGATAGTTAATGAATATCTCAGTTTCGTTTATATCAACATTAATGTATGCCATACGTCAACGATTATTTTTCCATTCCAATGCCCTGAATCTGTCCTGCAACTCATGCAACTGCTCCATAATCTCATCAAACGAGGGCGCATTAGCATAAATAAAGCCGATTTGCATCTGCTTATAGTCGTCCCGCAAAGCCTCTTCAATGCTTTCAGGAGGAAGAAATGATATTGTATGCGGAAGATGTGTTGTGTAATCCAGTCCGCTCCATGCCGTAAACTTATTGCGATGAGCCACAATGTCTTCATATAGTTGTACATTTTGCATTGCTTCCATAGCAAACGGTTTATTCATCATCTTTACAATGTCATACATGTGTCGTGTTATACGTTCGATATGCGTACAGCCATTGGGACGGTTAAACTCTTCATGCAAAAGAAAAACCTTTTCCAAGAATGTCCGTCCTGGCACTACTGTGGGGACTGTAAATATCGGCAATGAAAAATCTTCATCCGGATAGGCATCTTCTATCATAGAACGCATTTCTATCTGTTCCGACGGTTCCATGAGAGAACGACAACTTATCTCAACTTTGACTCGCTCCGGTATATATTGCATTTTCGTTTGCAGCACTGAATTATACTCGACAAACAGGACTACAGGGTCAAGGTCGCTGACAGATGTCTCCGGAACTATGACTTTACAACACTCTGAAAGACCATACTCTTTTAATCTGTTCTCTACGTCAAGCGCAAAAGTGCCATCTATGAACTTCTTGGAGTCTTTCCGCAACTTAGTCCGTTGACTTTTAGTCTCAATATTTATGAAACCGAGATATTGGGGATCTATTGCAAGGTCAATATCTTCCGAAAACCGTTCTATTAATCCCCAACCTTTGCTAAGGCTTGTTCCTCCCTTGAAAACAAAAGCTGCTGCATACGGCAAAGAAAATATGGCACGCAACACCATACTGACCCAGTAGTCCTTTTCTACGGCATTGTCCACAATCCCTTTCTCTTCGGCTACATTAGCCAAAATGGTGAGTTGTTCTTCTTTTGTAAGCTTAGAAAAATTCATAATGCAAGTCTTTGTTTAATCCATTGCGGGGCAATGCTATAATCGTATCTGATTTCATCAGGACTGCCATATTTTTCAATGGCTTGTTTTATGATTGCGACCTGTTCATCTGTCACATTATCTTTCCCTAATTCTTTCATGGCAGCGACTATAAGTGGAAACAAGTCTGTCTTATAGGCAAAATTGCGGGGTACGCTGCGCTTGAATATAATTTTACGGTTCCCGATAGTAAGTTCTCTTGCTGTGGCATCTGTCAAATAGACTGCATTCATCGTAACCTGTGTGGAAAGTCCCAATTTGTTCAATGCTGTCAATCCACTAGGTATAATACGAGCCTTATCCTTTTCTGCTATAGCGTATGCTATATCTTCTATAGTTGGGCGAAGCACACCGAACTTATTCCGTAATGGATATAAATATAGACCTTGAGAGAGACGAATGAGCACTCCCTCTTTCTCTAATCGGGAAAGCGCACGAGTAACTAGCCCATCATTATTCAGATGGGCAAAATCACTCACCATATAAAGCCTGTTCGGTCCGTTTCGGTCTATGATGTTTCGTATTTCCTTCGTCAGTATCGTCTTCATATCCACAATGATTCCACTTGCAAAGATACGATATTACTCTTGATGTAGCAATAAAAATGTCCGAAATTCTTAAAGAAAATCGGACATTATAGAATGCTTTGCGGCTTAATACCCCGATCATGAACCGAGTACATTAAGTTAGGGTTATCATAGTTCGCCAATGGGTTGTTCTAACCAACCCTTTGGCGAACATTAACACCATACCTCAAAATGAAGAGCTTTTATTAGACAGTGGAGCAAAATAATAATAACCTTTGGGAAACCGACAGAATATGGGAACTATACGGTATCAAATAAAAGATAAAGACTAATATATAAATTGATTATCAGATTAGCATATAATCATTCTCGGTTCAAGCGTGGAACTGCAATGCCACGTTCTAAGTCGGAGGTCGTAGGAATAACCTTTATTCAGAGATATGGTAATAGCAGCCCACGCTATATGCGTGAGAACCATTACGCCTTTCTCTCTGAATAGTCTTGAATTTCCTACGTTCCCGACTTTGAGATAAGCATAACGCTTCTTTATTTCTAATATGTCTTGGAAAGGGATGATACACCCGATCCAAGTGTAAAAATAATAAATATCTGCAAGAATCGCTTATCCAAAGAAAATTTTTTGCTTTGCGGGTAAAATTAGCAACTCTCCCCTTCCCTTTACAGCAGAATTAGTCGATATACGGTCTGGCTCAATGGTTTGAATTGTTTTTTAAACTATTCTGCAATGAGCTTTCGACTAATAGCAAGCACTAACTATACCTCCTCTGTCAGTTGTCGTTCGCACATCCTCCAACATCATCCCCCATTTCATAAAAGAGAATAAATGTAAACTATACTTGCATTATTGTAAAATATACTTTACATTTGTCTTGTCAATAATAATCACCTAAAAATTAGGACGACTATGAAAACAACTCTTTTACTGCCCAACGGTTTTAAGAAAATCGGCTGGGCGATCTTCGTTCCCGCATTTCTGCTCGGCTGCTCGATCTGCTTCTTCGGCGAAAATTTCGACCGCTGGCTTTTCCGCGAAACGGTAATGAACAACATCGCCATCATCGGCACGGTCGTCGGCGCCCTTTTCATCGGCTTCTCGCGCGAAAAAATCGAAGACGAAATGATTCAGCACATTCGGCTCAACGCTCTGATGGCTGCCATGTGGATCAACTACCTGCTTCTGATCGTCGTGTCTCTGTCGATCTACAACATCAACTACCTTACGGTAATGGCCTGCGGCATGGCCACTCCGCTGGTCATCTTCCTGCTCGTCTATCACTTCAATCTTTACAGACTGAACCGCAACCTGCACCATGAAAAATAACATCCGTGTCCAACGAGCCGTCGTCCGCCTCACCCAACAGCAATTGGCCGAACAGGTCGGCGTCAGCCGCCAAACGATCAATGCCATCGAAAGCGGCAAGTTCATCCCCTCGACCCTGCTCGCACTCAAGATCGCACGTACCTTCCGGCAACCGGTCGAAGCGATCTTCCAACTCGAAGAGGAAGATTAGAACCGGTGCAACAAGCACGACAAAGGGCAGCCCCGATCGAGGCTGCCCTTTATACTACGGAATATTATTCGTTTAGTATTCGATCTTGCTCCGACGAACATACCCTTCATACCGCCACCGGGCATTCTGTTCAGCTGCCTGGAAAAGCGCTTCGGCATCCTCCGGAGAAACGGCCTTGAGCGACGTATAACGGACCTCCTTGAGCAAGAAATCGCGGAACTTCGCCCAATCGGGTTCTTTCGAATCGAGTACGAACGGATTCTTGCCCTGCTCCTCCAACTGCGGATTATAATGCCACAGATGCCAGTAACCGCACTCTACTGCCTGCTTGCCGACCGTCTGTGTCCGGGTCATACCGCCCTTGATACCGTGATTGATACACGGCGCATAAGCGATTACGAGCGACGGACCGGGATAGCTTCCGCCTCTTTGAGTACATTAAAAAGTTGGGCCTGCGAAGCACCGATCGACACTTGAGCCACATACACGTAGCCATACGTCATCGCAATCGCACCCAGATCCTTCTTGCGGATGCGCTTACCTGCCGACGCGAATTTGGCGACGGCACCCACCGGAGTCGCCTTGGACGACTGACCGCCCGTGTTGGAATAAACCTCCGTATCGAGCACCAGAACATTCACATCCAGCCCCGAAGCCAGCACGTGATCCAAACCGCCGAAACCGATGTCGTAAGCCCAACCGTCGCCGCCGATCACCCATTGCGACTGCTTCACCAGGAAATCCTTCAACTCCAGTATCTGCCGGCAATAGTCGCAGCCGCAAGCCTCCATCATCGGAACCAGACGGGCAGCGACTTCGGCCGACCCGGGTCGACGAAACCCGTGCTTCGATCCACTCGCGCATAACGCCCTTCAGCTCTTCGGAGCAACGCTGGCACTGGGCGATAGCCTCTTCCATCAGCATCTGAATCCGATCGCGCAGCTTCTCCGCACCGACATACATACCCAGACCGAACTCGGCATTGTCCTCGAAGAGCGAATTGGCCCATGCCGGACCGCGACCATCCGCATTCTTGCAATAAGGAGTCGAAGGTGCCGAACCGCTGTAAATCGACGTACACCCCGTGGCATTGGCCACCATCATCCGGTCGCCGAAAAGCTGGGAGATCGCCTTGATATAGGGAGTTTCGCCGCAGCCGCCGCAAGCGCCCGAGAACTCGAACAAGGGCTGCTCGAATTGCAGGTTCTTGACCGACTTGGTCTTATCGACCACCTTCTTGTAACCGATATGTTTGGTGATGTAATCCCAGTTCTTCTGCTGTCCGAGCTGACTTTCGAGCGGCTTCATAATGAGCGCCTTCTCCTTGGCGGGACAAACGTCCACACAGTTGCTGCACCCCGTACAGTCGAGCGGCGAGATCTGGATGCGGAACTTATACTCCTTCGTGTCGCCCAATCCCTGTTTCCATTCGGTGCCCGATGCAGCCGCCTCGGTCTCGGTCGCCAGGAAAGGACGGATCACAGCGTGCGGACAAACGTACGCGCACTGGTTGCACTGGATACACTTATCGACCTGCCATTCGGGGACATTGACGGCGATGCCGCGCTTCTCCCATGCAGCGGTTCCGTTCTCCCACGTACCATCTTCACGTCCGTTGAATGCCGACACGGGCAGCAGATCTCCCTTGAGGGCATTGATCGGATCGACGATGTTGCGCACGAACTCCGGACGAGCCATATCCACGCCGTGATCGGCCGGTTTCAGCTCGATATTCGTCCACTCGGCCGGGACTTCGACCTTCACGACTGCGTTACCGCCCGCATCGACGGCCGCATAGTTCATATTGACGATGTCCTCGCCCTTCTTGCCGTAGCTCTTATAGATCGCTTTCTTCATCTCCTCGACGGCCTTCTCGAAAGGAATCACGTTCGCGATTTTGAAGAATGCCGCCTGCATGATCGTATTGGTGCGCGAACCGAGCCCCAACTCCGCCGCGATCTTCGTAGCGTTGATGATATAGAAGTTGATCTTATTCTTGGCCAGGAAAACCTTCATGTGATCGGGCAGCGTCCGGCAGGTCGTTTCGGCATCGTGCACCGAGTTCAAGAGGAACGAACCGCCCGGCTTGAGGCCCTTCAGCACGTCGTACTTATCCACGTACGAAGGCACGTGGCACGCCACGAAATCGGGCGTGGTCACCAGGTAGGGCGAGGTGATCGGCTTGTCGCCGAAGCGCAGGTGCGAAGCCGTGTAGCCGCCCGACTTCTTCGAGTCGTATGCGAAATAGGCTTGGCAATATTTGTCGGTCGTGCCGCCGATGATCTTGATCGAGTTCTTGTTGGCACCCACCGTACCGTCGGCGCCCAGTCCGAAGAAGAGAGCCTCGAACGTACCGGGCTTCGCCAGCGAAATCTCCTCGCCTACGGGCAGCGAACGGAACGTCACGTCGTCCACGATGCCCACCGTGAACTGATTCTTGGGTTCGTTCGCCTTCAGGTTGGCGAAAACGGCCAGCATTTGTGCCGGCGTAGTATCTTTCGACGAAAGACCGTAGCGGCCGCCGATAATGAGCGGCTTGCGCTCGCAGGGGATCTCCTTGCAGGTGGCGAACGCCTCGACGACATCCATATAGAGCGGATCGCCGTTGGCTCCCGGCTCCTTCGTGCGGTCGAGTACGCAGATGCGTTTGACCGTCTGGGGCAGTACAGCCGTCAGATATTTTACCGAGAAGGGACGGAACAGGTGTACGGTCACCACGCCCGTTTTCTCGCCTTTGGCATTCAGGTAATCGACCGTCTCCTTCAGCGTTTCGGTCACCGAACCCAGCGCAATGACGACATGCTCCGCATCCGGAGCACCGTAATAGGTGAACGGCTTGTAGGTGCGGCCCGTGATCTCGGATATTTTCTCCATCGCCTCGGCTACCATGTCGGGAATCGCATCGTAGAACTTGTTCGACGCCTCGCGGGTCTGGAAATAGATGTCGGGGTTCTGGGCCGTGCCGCGCGTAACGGGATGAGCCGGGTTGAGCGCTCCGGCACGGAACGCCTTCAGCGCGTCGCGGTCGAGCATCGCGGTCAGCGCCGCTTCGTCGATCAGCTCGATCTTCTGGATCTCGTGCGAAGTACGGAATCCGTCGAAGAAATGGAGGAAAGGAACGCGTGCCTTGAGCGACACGATATGCGCGATACCTGCCAGGTCCATCACCTCCTGCACGGACGAGGTGGCGAGCATTGCGAAGCCGGTCTGACGCGCGGCCATCACGTCCTGATGGTCGCCGAAGATCGAAAGCGACTGGGCCGCCAGCGCACGCGCCGATACGTGGAATACGCCGGGCAACAACTCGCCGGCGATCTTGTACATATTGGGAATCATCAGCAACAGACCCTGCGATGCCGTAAAAGTCGTAGTCAGCGCACCGCTTTGCAGCGATCCGTGCACGGCGCCGGCGGCACCGGCCTCCGACTGCATCTCGACTACCCGGACTGTTTCTCCGAAAATATTTTTACGACCTTGAGCGGCCCACTCATCGACAAGTTCCGCCATCGTCGAGGACGGAGTGATGGGGTAAATCGCCGCAACCTCCGAGAACATATAAGCTATGTGGGCTGCCGCGTAATTACCGTCGCATGTGATAAATTTCTTTTCTGCCATTTTTATCGGTATTAGATTGTACTATTTCAGCTGTGAAATCTGCCTGAATCGGCACAAAGTTAAAAATTCCAAACGAAAATTCCGCCATATTTCCGGACAAATATCGCAACGTACAATGTTATAAAAAATAACAGTATCAACACCTTCTATCGAAACGCTTCAAAAACAAGGAGAAACGGCCATTCCATTTCGGAGCACGCTTTTTGCAAATAAAATCGTACCTTTGAAAAAATTTGCAACAACGTGATCAACTACCAGAAACATACGCTTCCGAACGGGCTGACGGTCGTCGTGAACCGCGACCGCTCGTCCAAACTGGCCGCCGTAAACCTGCTCTACAAGATCGGGGCCCGCAACGAGAATCCCTCCCGCACGGGCTTCGCCCACCTGTTCGAACATCTCATGTTCCGGGGCACGAAGGCGGTTCCCGACTTCGATACACCGGTACAGATGGCCTGCGGGGAGAACAACGCCTTCACCAACAACGACTACACGGACTTTTACATCACCCTGCCCAAGGACAACATCGAAACGGCCCTCTGGCTCGAAAGCGACCGCATGACGGGACTCGACATCTCGCAGGAAAACCTCGAAACCGAGAAACGGGTTGTCATCGAGGAGTATAAACAACGATACCTCAACCAACCCTACGGCGATATGTCGATGCTGTTGCGGGCCCTGGCCTACCGCGTGCATCCCTACCGGTGGGCGACGATCGGACTTTCGCCCGATCACATCGCCGGAGCCTCGCTCGACGAAGTGCGCGATTTCTACCGCCGTTTCTACCACCCGTCGAACGCCATTCTCTCCATCTCGGCAGATATCCCCGAAGAGCGGACGATCGCCCTGTGCGAAAAATGGTTCGACCCGATCGCGGACAATCCGCAACCTGCGGCATCGCTTCCGCAGGAACCGCCGCAAACCGAATCCCGACGGGAGGAGGTCGAACGCAACGTACCAGCCACGATGATCGTACTGGCTTACCACATAGGCTCGCGCACTTCTCCGGACTTCTTCCTGGGCGATATGACCTCCGACCTGCTGGCAGGCGGAGAATCGGGACGCCTCTATCAGCATCTGGTCAGAGAACAGCGGCTGCTGGGAAGCGTCAATGCCTACGTTTCCGGAGAAGTCGATCCGGGGCTTTTCGTCTTCACGGCCCAGTTGCTGCCCTCGACCACCGTCGAACAGGCCGAAGCAGCCCTGTTGCGTGAAATCGAAATCCTGCAAACGGAGAAGATCGACGAATACGAGCTGGAGAAGATCAAGAACAAATTCGAAGCGAATACCCTGTTCGGCGAGCTTAACGTGATGAACAAGGCGATGAACCTCGGCTTCTACGAGATGCTCGGCGATCTGCCCCTCATCAACCGGGAAGTGACGATCTACCGTTCGCAAACGGCCGAACAGATCGCCGACTTCAGCCGCCGCACGTTCCGTCCCGAAAATCGTTCCACCCTAATCTACCGAGCCAAACAATGAAAACAACCGCCCCTGATCACTCCCCGCGAGGTCGATGTACCCCGCGCCCAGCGCCATACGCTCCCGAACGGAGCCTCCCTCTACGCCATTCCGTCCGACGATTTCGAAGTCCTGCGCTTCACGTTCGTCTTCCGCGCCGGATCGTCGATGCAGCACGCGCCTTTCGCAGCCTCCGCGACGGCCAATATGTTGAGCGAAGGCAGCCGCGACATGACGGCCCGGCAAATCGCCGAACGGCTCGATTTCCACGGTTCCTACTTCGAAGTCAATGTCGATCGGGACTACGTATATATCAGTTTCAGTTCGTTATCGAAATTTTTCGGCCCGACCCTCGAAGTCGCGGAACAAATCCTCCTGCAACCGCTTTTCCCGGAGGACGAATTGCGTGCCTATTGCGAAAAACGCAAGCAGGCCCTCACGATCGAACGGCGCAAGGTCGATACCGTCGTGCGTGAAATCTTCGCCGAAGCTCTCTTCGGCGACAAACATCCCTACGGCATCTCCTATCCCGAGAAAAATTACGACACGCTCACGCGTGCAGACCTGGAATCACTCTACCGCCGACTCTATACGGCCGAAAACTGTCTGGTCGTATGCAGCGGCCGCATCGGGGAGGAGGAGTTGCAAGGCATCGGCGCCCTGGCCGAAAAACTCCCCCGTGCCGACCGCAGCGCCACAGCCGAATTTCCGGCTCCCCGCAGCGAAGCCTATCGTTTCGTCGAAAAGGCCCGACGCCGTGCAATCCTCGCTGCGCGTAGGGCGTCTGCTCTTCACCCGCACACATCCCGATTTCGTCGGGATGCAGGTCGTCGCTACGGTACTGGGCGGCTATTTCGGCTCGCGGCTGATGCAAAACCTGCGCGGCGAGCACGGTTACACGTACGGCGTGGGTGCCGCCATGGTCAATTTCGAGCGGGAGGGTTACCTGGGAATCGCTGCCCAGGTCGGAGCCGAGGTGACGGCCCCGGCACTTCGGGAAATTTACAACGAAATCGAACGGCTGCGCCGGGAGCCGATGCCCGAAGAGGAACTTTCGCTGGTGAAGAACATCATGACGGGCGAGGTGATGCGCATCCTCGACGGACCGTTCGGCATCGCCGACGTGACGATCGAAAACCTCCTCTGCGGCACGGACAACGGCGTCATCGAAGAGAACATCCGCCGGATACAGGCAATCACCCCGCCGAGGTACAACGGCTGGCCGTCAAATACCTCCGCCGCGAAGATCTTATCACGGCCGTCGTGGGAGCGGTCAATCCAAAGCATGAGATTTAACGGGAAACGACTTCCTTCCATAAAACGCATACGGAATTATCCACTTTGATCTTGTATAACTATGTAACATAAAGATACGAAAATTATGGAAAGTAGGGCTTTCTCCCTACTTTTTTCTATAAATCATACAATGTTTCTTCTAATGTTTTTTCTTGTCTCTTTAATTCCTCCAAGTCTCTTTTCCTTTGCTTTATAATCTCCTTTCTCTTACGCTGTTCTTGTATTGGGATGTATTCAATTAGATAATTTTTGAATTTATCTTGGCTAATCGAAAGTTTTGAAGTCCCGTCTTTTAAGCGGCTTGTTATCTGCTTTCTTATTGACATAAAATAGAAAGAATAGTATTCCAAATCTAACGGGAATTGTATGTGATTCCTTTCTTGGAGTATTAGGCATAACGTACTTGCCATAAATTTGCCATTTACGTAATGGCATCTTCCGAGTGAACCTTCCGAATTATTTGCGTATATTATAGCCTCTCCTTCCATTTGGTACATATTATGTTTCTTCCATTTTTCAGAAGCCGTAATAAAGTCATATTCTCCATCTTCCTCGCCATCCTCTGATTGTAATTCACCTGTTTGTATAGTAAATAGCGTTGAAATAGGATAATAATTCATTTGCCCTTTATGCTCAACAAATCCATAAGGTACTAAAGTATCACCATTATATATAAGCCTTTTTTCGCAAACGTCATATATTTCTTTTGATGAGTTAATTACATCATATATTGCATCTTCTATTGCATTCCATCTTTTGTATTTATCCACCCGACCTTTATGTTGTACACTAACAAGGCCATCGTCTACCAAATCATAAAAAAGCACTCGGTCATCTTTGCGATGACCGCCACTATCTTTAGTGAACCCAAATATAGAGGTATATACTGTTCTACCTTGTTCTCTGAAATGTAGACAGGGGTAGTTTTATCACAAAATCTAAAAACGTGCCATCTTTAATACATCCTCAGTTCCACTCCCCACGTTTTTATTCAATGTTATACTCGGCATAACGATTATTAGTTTCCCATTTGGCTCCAACAACTCTAATGCTTTATATACATGTATAGGTAAATTTTTCTCATACGGTGGATTTATAATACATTTTCTCGGCTTGTATGTTCGCTTAAATTCACTATATATTTTAGAACCAACTTCAATCAAGCTATTGCCAAATATCATATTACTTCGCCCATCCCCGTGCAAAAACATATTCGAACAAGCAAGGGCAAATAATGTCCTGTCTATCTCAAAACCATATAATTGATGCCTGTGTATGCGTTCTATTAGCTCATCGTTCCCCTTAGCAAGTTTAGACATAACCTCCATTGCCTCCATCAAAAAGCCTCCTGTACCTGTGCAAGTATCAAGGACAATATCATCTACGCTTAATCTTGCAAGCCTTACCATCAGATGTTTTATATGGTCTGGAGTTAGGATTATGTTCTTATTGTCAATCTTACCTGCTCTTGAAAGGAAAATCTTATACGCTTTTCCTAATATGTCTTGTTTTTCGTCAAACTCAAAAGGGGTAAATATGTTTTTTTCAATTTTTGATATGAGCTCTTTATATGGTTTCAATTCGTAATCTATGTCTAAAATAAAAGCAAATTGGCCCTTCCAATTTATCTCCTTTGAATAGCTATTGATTCTATTGTTTATTTGATTGACGATTGCTTCTATTATAGCCTTGTTTAAGTTGTGAGATTCAATAAGTTTGTATTTTGAAGTATCCTGCTGCTCTTTTGTGGGTGCTTGTATATTCTTGTATGTTATTCTAAAGTTAGTATCTTTAAGTGCTATCATGAGACCGGCAAAGAACAAACTACGTTCTGTGTCCTTTATCTTCATCGGCTCATGAAACGTATTATTCAATTCTGATAAAATAGTGTGTAATTTTTCATCAGAAATGCAGTCTCCAATTTTTTCCTTCCTATATATCTTCCTTAATGATTCAAGCGGAAGTAGCTTCCAATTAGTGTCTATTTCCTTGTATTTCCCTCCATTAAATTTGATGAATAATGAAGACTTGTACGTTCCTATTGTCTGTCCGGATATTGCAATTGCAAGAATATCTTTATCTATCTTATTGACCTTTGCGTAAAATTCAACTTCCTCGCAAGCGGCTTTATAATCATCCGCTTTCGCCTCCACGATAATCACAAAATCCTCATTCGCATTATCTCTAAAGAAATCGGGATAACCTTTATATCCCGTGCCTTTCTTTGATTTGAATCCGTAATGGGACGGTATGGCTGATTTTTCTATAAATGCTCCATTTCCGTAAAACTCTCTGAATATGTTTTCGGTTATAGTCTCACTTTTACTCCCTCCCCTCATTTGTAAATTATTATTCTTCATACCGTTATACTATTGCGAGTTCAACAAGTGAGGTAAAAGCCTCGTTATTATCCCTGTGGTTAAGACGGTAGTAGAACTCCGTCACATACTTCTGTATATACTTGACTGATACGTTATGGAACACTCCATATACGCGTCGTTTGAGTATCGCCCAAAAACTTTCTATACCGTTGGTGTGGATTCCATCTCCGAGAGAGTATGTTACAGTATGGTCTATTTTAAGACGGACGAAGTTGCGTTCATTCTTCTTGTCAAGAATGTTGTACCCTGAGAATTGGTCTGTCATAACAGTATTGTTGCCCTTGCATACTTTTTTGAGAACGGCGAAAAGTTGTTTGCCATTCAATTGTTTTCCCTCTTCATTATTATAATTGGCGACAACTGCGTGAACCTTGCCCGTGTTGCGCCCCTTTACACCGATTCCAGGTGTTTTCGATGTTCCGCAGCCTCTTTTCGGCTTGTTGTCCTCATCGTCCGAATGGTCGTTATTTTTGCGAGGCTTGCCGCCTAACATAAGTCTCGTCTATCTCCACGACTGCCTCGAATGTTTCCTTGTATTCCTCTTTCTCCATCGCCTTACGTATCTGCTGGAGCATACGCCACGCTGACTGATAAGAACCCATGCCCAACTCCCTTTTCAACTGCAAAGCAGATATTCCTTTTCGGGACACAAGAACGAGATTCATAGCATACAGCCACATACGTAAATCAAGATGCGTGTTCTCGAATATCGTACCCTTCAATGCGGAAAACTCGCTCTTGCAGTTATTGCAATACAGGAAACGATGATTATACTTTTGATGGTATATGCCTTTGTGTACGCTTCCGCATTTCGGACAGACATAGCCGTCTTTATACTTGGCCGCAACAATGAAATCTATCGCGCTGTTCTCGTCAGGGAACCTCTTTGTAAACTCAAAGTATGTCATATCTCTTTGCTTTTGATAATGCAAAGGTACGACTTTATTTCGGATTATACAAGATTAAAGTAGATAATTCAGAAATATATTCCGTTCGCATCCACCCACCGTGTCAGTTCGACGAAATCGGCGACCGAAAGCCGCTCGGCACGCTGCGTGAAGAAGGGATGTTCCGCCCCTCCGAAATCGCCGAAAGCCGCCCGCAGGGAGTTGCGCAACATCTTGCGGCGCTGGCCGAACGAGGCCTTGACCACGCGGACGAACAACCGTTCGTCGCAGTCGAGCCGGTCCACTCCGTTGCGGCGCAGACGCACGACGGCGCTCTTGACTTTGGGCGGCGGATTGAACACCGTTTCATTGACCGTAAACAGGTACTCTATGTCATACCATGCCTGCAACAACACGCTCAAGATGCCGTACTCCTTCGAGCCGGGAGCTCCGCCAGACGCACGGCGACCTCTTTCTGGATCATCCCGACGCACTCCGGAATCAAGTCCCGGTTTCGAGCACCTTGAAAAATATCTGGGACGAAATATTGTAAGGGAAATTGCCGATCACACGCAGTCCTTCGGGAAACAGCGTCCGCAAATCCATTTTCAGGAAATCGCCCTCCATAAGGCGGGGTGTAAATTCGGGATAATGCGCATGCAGATACGCCACGCTTTCGGAGTCTATTTCGGCGCCGTATGTCACGACATCCGTCCGTTTCAGCAAAAATTGGGTCAGAACACCCATGCCGCATCCCACCTCCAACACCGGACACGGCCTTTCGGACGTACCGCCGCCCAGCGAATCGCATATTTTGCGGGCAATATTGAGATCGACCAGAAAATGCTGGCCCAACGCTTTCTTCGCTCTTACTTCACTCATTCGTTTCGGTTGAATATCTTTCCCGGAGCCTCCATCCCGGACTCTTCCGGCACAGAGCCGATCTTCTCCGTCTCTGCCGACGGCGACCGCTTCGCTCCTACCGTCCGGCACCTCCCGCAGCAAATCGCCCTCTTCGGCCGCTTATCGGAAACGTCGTACCCCTTCTTCGAACGCCGTCGGGTGCGGGACGCGCACCCGTTCGATTCCGCTCCGACCACAGAAACGGCCCGACGCCGCATCCGTCGGCCGGCATGTTTTCCTCCACCGGACCGGCTCCCGCCCCCTCTGCCGCGCTTACCGGCCGCAGAAAGCTTCGGACTGGCCTTTCGGACACACAATCATCAGAGGTATTTCTTCACATCCTCGACATGCTTGCGAGGTTTCTTGTGAAATTCGTTGTAAAACATTGCGACGCCCGCGACGACGAAAAGCACCGGAATAATCAGGTTCGCATAATGACCGTCGTGCAAGCACCAAACGACATTGATCGTAAGCCACATGATCGTAGCCAGCATAAAAATCAACGCGACGGTCGCCGTCTTCTTGTTAAATTGTGCGTTCTTCTTTTTCATAGCTTCTCGATTTATGGTTAAACGATTCTCATTTGCTTTTTTTCCGCTCCCGCTCCCTGCGCCGATAATCCAGGATGAGGGCCGCCAGACTCCCGCCGAGCGCCAGCACCAAAAGTGCGCCTCCGGAGGTCGGATGTACGAACAGACATACGGCCATCACCACGATCATGATCGCTATGGATGTCATCAGTATTACCCTGAATCGCTGCAATCTATACCCCATATCTGCATAAGTTCGCGGGATTTCCCGCACTCTGTCTATAATAAGGAACTCTTCTGCCCGCCCCGTCAGTTGCCCTGTTCGCACATGAACTTGATACGTACCAGCCGGATCTCCTCCTCGGTATAGTCGCCGCCCAGCTCCTCGATCGCCTCGTCGAGCGAATCGCTCTGGGCATCCTCCTTGAAATAGAGGTAAATATCATTGGATTTATCCTCGTCGATCACCTGTTCGATGTAGTAGGAAATATCCAGTTTCGTTCCCGAATTGACGATCCCTTCGATTTCGGTCAGCAATTCGTCGAAATCGAGGTCTTTGGCCCGGGCGATATCCTCGAAATCCATCTTGCGGTCGATGGCCTGGATGATGAAAATCTTGTTGCCGGACTTGTTGCCCACCGACTTGACGATCATATCCTGCGGGCGGACAATCTCCTTCTCCTCCACATAGGCGCGGATCAGGCGGATGAACTCCTCGCCGAACTTGCGGGCCTTACCCACACCCACGCCCGAGATGTTCTGCATCTCCTCGATGGTGATCGGGTACTGGATCGCCATATCTTCGAGCGACGGATCCTGGAAGATGACGAACGGAGGCAGATCATGCTGCCGCGCCACCTTCTTCCGCAAATCCTTGAGCATTGAGAACAGCTCCTCGTCGGCCGCCCCTCCTTTACCCGTAGGAGCCACCGCATCGGTCTCTTTCTCCTCCTCGTCGTAGTCGTGGTCGAGAGTTATATAGACCGGGCGGGGTGCGGCGATGAACTCCTCTCCTTTGGTATTGATCGACAGCAATCCATAATTTTCGATATTCTTATCGATAAGGCCCATAATCAGCGCCTGACGGATCACGGCTCCCCAATAACGGATGTCATGGTCCGCACCGGCCCCGAACCATTCACTCTTGTTGTGTCCGTAACTCTTGATCAACGCGGTATTCTTACCGACCAGCACGCTGGCCAGGTAGTCCGCCTTGAATTTGTCCCCCAGATCGCGCAACGCCTCGAGCGCCATGCGAAGCGACGCCTGGGCGTCGATCTTGGGTTTGGGGTGGAGGCAGTTGTCGCAGCAGCCGCAGTTCTCCTCAGGATATTCCTCCCCGAAATAGTGCAACAGCGTCTTGCGACGGCACATCGAACTTTCGGCGTACGACACGGTTTCGAGCAGCAGCAGCTTGCCGATCTCCTGCTCGGCCACCGGCTTTCCCTGCATGAACTTCTCCAGCTTCTGAATATCCTTATAACTATAAAAGGTAAGGCAGTGTCCTTCGCCGCCGTCGCGTCCCGCACGCCCCGTCTCCTGATAATATCCCTCCAGAGACTTGGGAATATCGTAATGGATCACATAGCGCACGTCGGGTTTGTCGATACCCATGCCGAAAGCGATCGTGGCCACGATCACATCGGCCCGCTCCATCAGGAAGTCGTCCTGATTGGCCGCACGTGTCTGGGCGTCCATACCGGCGTGATAGGCCAAAGCCCGGATGCCGTTGGCTACGAGCAACTCCGTAAGCTCCTCGACCTTCTTGCGGCTCAGGCAGTAGATGATGCCGCTCTTGCCCTCGTGCTGCTTGATGTAACGGATAATCTCCCGGTCCACATCGTGCTTGGGCCGGATTTCGTAATACAAGTTGGGGCGGTTGAACGACGACTTGAATACCGAAGCGTCGCTCATACCCAGGTTTTTCTGGATGTCCATCTGCACCTTGGGGGTAGCCGTCGCCGTCAGGGCGATCAGGGGCGCCGTGCCGATCTCGTTGATGATCGGACGAATGCGGCGGTACTCCGGACGGAAATCATGCCCCCACTCCGAAATACAGTGCGCCTCGTCGATGGCGTAGAACGAAACCTTGACCTTGCGCAGAAACGCCACGTTATCCTCTTTGGTGAGCGACTCCGGAGCGAAGTAGAGCAGCTTGGTCCGCCCCTCCAACACATCGTTGCGCACCTGCGCGATGGCACTCTTGTTCAGGGAAGAGTTCAGGAAGTGAGCGATTCCCGCATCGTTAGAATAGGTGCGCATGGCATCCACCTGGTTTTTCATCAGGGCGATCAACGGCGATATGACGATCGCCACGCCGTCCATCAGCAGGGCGGGCAACTGGTAACACAAGGACTTGCCGCCGCCGGTAGGCATCAGCACGAACGTATCTTTTCCACTCAACACATTGCGAATCACGGCTTCCTGATTCCCCTTGAATGAAGAGAAGCCGAAATATTCTTTCAGTTTCTCGCGCAGCAGGAATCTTCATTTTGCTTCATAACTCTTCTCAAACACAAATTTCAATGTAAAGATAAAAATAATTCGGAAAAAAACATAACTTTGTAAAAAAATTTCAATAAAAAATGACGTCTTTACACCAGCGAGCTCGTCAAGAAATACAAAGCCCGCACCGTGGTGAACCACGTTTCGATCGACGTGAACCAGGGTGAGATCGTGGGTCTTCTGGGTCCGAACGGAGCCGGCAAGACCACGACGTTCTATATGATCGTCGGCCTGATCAAACCCAACGAAGGCCAGATCTTTCTCGAAGACGACAACGGCCAGGTAGCCGAACTCACCAAAGAGCCCGTCTATCGCCGGGCCCAGATGGGTGTGGGGTATCTGGCGCAGGAGGCCTCGGTTTTCCGCCGTTTGAGCGTCGAGGACAACATCAAGGCCGTTCTGGAGATGACCGATCTGAAAAAGGACGAACAGGCCGCACGCTGCGAAGCGCTGATCGAAGAGTTCCGCCTCAGAAAGTACGCAAGAGCCTCGGCATCCAGCTGTCGGGCGGCGAGCGGCGACGTACCGAAATCGCCCGCGCCGTGGCGATCAACCCGGCCTTCATCCTGCTCGACGAACCGTTCGCAGGCGTCGATCCGATCGCTGTCGAAGACATCCAGAGCATCGTCGCTACGCTGAAGAACAAGAATATCGGCGTCATCATCACCGACCACAACGTCGATGAAACGCTGGCCATCACCGACCGTACCTACCTGCTGTTCGAGGGTAAAATCCTCAAGGCGGGTTCGGCCGAGGAGCTGGCTGCCGACCCGATGGTGCGCAAGGTCTATCTGGGACAGCATTTCGAACTGCGGCGCAGTCCGACGCTCGACAAACTCCGCAAGGGACAACCCGCGAGCGCAGCCGAAGAGAATCCGTCCGAGGAGAAATAGACCGTACCCGCCTTCTGTCGGGCAATGCCCGGCGGATCGGCCTCGCGGAATCCGCCCGACTCCTGCCTACGACGGTACGAACCCGGACCGGAATCCGGAACCGTTTTCCGCCTGCGGCAAGCGCCCCTCCCGGCAAGCCCGGGAAGTCCGAAACGAAATCCGGAAAGGATTGCGGACTCGCAACCGATTCCGGGAGCGCATCCCGGAAAAAACAAACAGACAACCATTTTCGAACACCGGTTTGCATCGTACAGTTCGCGCGAATCATTCCGGATTCGGAAAATGGAAAGCGAAACAACGACTTTTTGACAAGTGCCGCAACGGACTAAACTCCGAACTGCCGCACCGAAAAATACAGTAATTATCCGTATATGGATCAATCCGTTCCCCCGGGGAGGGTTCGAGGCATTTGCATTCCCCCATGTTCCAAAAGTTACGCACAGCGCGCCCTGGCCGCCTCGCTGCTGGCCGAAGGTACTTCCCGGCTGCATAACATCGAATTTTGCGACGATACCCGTTCGGCCATCCGCTGCATCGAGGCGCTCGGTGCCCGGGTACGGCGCACCGGAGAGCGCACGCTCGAAATCGACGGCGGCCTCTCCCCCGCAGGCGACAAACTCTACGTCGGCCAGTCGGGGCTTTCCACCCGGCTCTTCACCCCGATCGCATCCCTCTGCGACACGCCGATCGGAGTGGTGGGCGAAGGACCGCTGCTGCACCGCTCGTTCCGGACGATGATCCGCACGCTCCGGGCACTGGGCGTCCGGGTTCACGACCGCAACGACCATCTTCCCCTCCATATCCAAGGCCCGATCCGGGGCGGCGAGGTTCAGGTAGAGGGGCTGGTTTCCTCCCAGTTCATCACAGGACTGCTGCTGGCCCTGCCGATCGCCGAAGAGGAGACGACGATTCACGTTCCCCACGTAATATCGACCCCCTATATCGACATCACGATCGACACGGCCGAGCGCTTCGGCATCGAAATCCTGCATAAAGACTATAAAGAATTCTACGTGGCCGGAGGACAACGCTACCGGCCTGCGGAGTTCGAAATCGAGAGCGACTGGAGCGCGGCCGCCTTCCTGCTGGTAGCGGGGGCCGTCGCGGGCGAAGTGACGATCCGCAACCTCTCGGTACTCTCCCGACAGGCCGACACAGCCGTTATGACTGCCCTCGTTCGGGCCGGCGCATCCGTCATCGACGAGGGCGATACGATCACCGTCGCACACCGTCCGCTGCAAGCCTTCTCATTCGACGCGACCCAATGTCCGGGGCTTTTCCCGGCCCTGGCCGCCCTGGCCGCTTCAGCCGAGGGGACGAGCGTCATCAAAGGAACCTCCCGGCTGGAGAACAAGGAGGGCAACCGCGCCGAGTCGATCCGCGAGGAGTACGCCAAACTCGGCATCGAGGTCGATCTCGACGAAGAGGATACGATGAAAATCCGGGGCGGACGAATCCGGGGCGGACACGTGCACAGCCACGACGACCATCGCATCGCCATGTCGCTCGCGGTAGCGGCTCTGAACGCCGACACCCCCGTCGTTATCGAAAATCCCGCATGCGTGGCCAAGAGCTTTCCCGACTTCTTCGAACGGCTCGAATCCCTGCGTACTGCGGAATAAACGGACCGACTATGCCGACACGCCGGGAAATCATCGCACGGATCGAAACGCCGCTCACCGCCCTCTACGGCGAGCGCGAAGCGCGACAAATCGCCCGGATCGTTGTGATGGAACTCGGCGGACTCTGCCTGACCGACCTGGTCGCCGAACCGGACAAGGAGCTCGGAATCGACGAACTCGACCGGATCATCGGCGAACTGGCCGCCGGCCGTCCCCTGCAATACGTACTGGGACATACCGAATTTTACGGGCTCGATTTCCAGGTGCGGGAAGGGGTGCTGATTCCCCGTCCCGAAACCGAAGAGTTGGTCCGCTGGATCGCCGAATCCCCCGCCCCGGACAATCCCGCCGTACTCGACGTCGGCACCGGCAGCGGCTGCATCGCCGTCACACTGGCCCGGCTGATCCCGGAGTCCCGTATTACAGCCGTCGATATTTCCGAAAAAGCCCTCTCCATCGCCCGCGAAAATGCCCGGAGACTCGATGCAAAAGTGGATTTCCGACAAGGCGACGCCCTCGGGGAGCTATTCCCCGGACAACGGGAACAGTTCGACCTGATCGTTTCCAATCCCCCCTATATCCCCCGCAGCGAAAAAGCCTCGATACGCGTGAATGTTACGGGTTACGAACCGGCGGAGGCGCTCTTCGTCGAGGACGGAGATCCGCTGATTTTCTACCGGGCCATCGCCCGCAATGCCCGGCGGCTGCTCCGTCCCGGCGGACGGCTCTATTTCGAGATCCACGAGAATTTCGCGGACGAAACGTTCCGGATGCTGACCCGGGAAGGGTTTCCGGATACCGCCGTGCGCCGCGACCTGAAACGACAAAAACCGCATGACATGCAGCCTGCAAAGAAGATAAACGCGACAAAACGCCCGAACAGGCTTACGCGGCCTTGATCCGGCTCTGTGCCCGGAGCGAAAAATCCTCGGGCGACGCCCTGCGGCTGATGCAGCGCTGGGGCGTGGAGCCTTCGGCCCGGCAGGGCGTGCTGCAAAAGCTCCTCGCCGACCGATTCATCGACGACAACCGCTACGCCGAAGCCTTCGTGCGCGACAAAATCCGGCTGAGCGGCTGGGGCGCCCGCAAGATCCGCACCTCGCTCCGGCTCAAAGGCATCGCCGCAGCGATCATCGATGAAGCTCTTGCCCGACTGGATCCGGCGAACCAGTCCGAACGGCTGCGGACACAGCTCGAAAAAAAGCTCCGACTGACCCGATACAAAGATACTTACGATTTGAAAACCAAACTGATCCGCTACGGCCTTTCGCTCGGATACGACTACGACGCAGTACTCGATGCCGCCGGCGAATTGATCCAAACAAACGACGAACCATGCGACGACTTCTGATCTCCGCGCTGCTGCTGTGCAGCGCTCCCGTTTCGGCCCAGCACCTCGCCCCGGAAGATTACATCTTTCCCCTGCGAGACGTGGCCGGGCTTTACTCCGCCAACTTCGGCGAAATGCGTCCCAACCACTTCCATTCGGGCATAGACATCAAAACCGACGGCGTAACGGGAAAACCCGTACTCGCCACGGCCGACGGATATATCTCACGCATCGCCGTCACGCCGGGCGGCTATGGACGCGCCATCTACATCACCCATCCCAACGGCACGACTTCCGTATATGGGCACCTCTCGAAGTTCCGCGACGACATCGAAAAATACGTACACGAGGAGCGTTACCGCACCCGGCGAAACAGCATCAATCTCTATCCCCCGGCCGACCGGTTTCCGCTCAAGCAGGGCGAACAGTTCGCCTGGTCGGGAAATACAGGCTCGTCCGCAGGCCCGCACCTGCATTTCGAGATCCGCGACTCCCGCACGCAGCGGACCCTCAACACCATTTCCAGCGGCGTGATCCGCACCCGCGACGACATTCCGCCGCGCCTGGTGAAACTCTACTACGTCGAGGTGGACAGCGTGCGCGGTGTCCCGGTGCACGCCCGGCCCCGCCCCGTCGAGCTGGTCGAAAAAACACCCGGACGCTATGCGCTCAAACAGGAAGGAGCACTCTCCGTCGGCGGCCGAGGTTACTTCATCCTGGAGACGACCGACCGCAAAAAACGACGTATCCAACACATTCGGACTCTGGCGCATACGTGAATTTGCAGACGAAGATCCGATCTTCGAACTTCGTATCGACGGCTTCGCCTTCGACCAGACCCGCTACTGCAACGCCGTCACCCACTACCCCATGCAGGTCGCCTCGCGCAACGAAGTGATCCGCCTCACCCGACTCGACGGCTGCATCGACGATTTCTACCCCGTCTTGAAAAACCAGGCCCTGCTGACTCCTTCGGAAGGCCAGAGCCAGCAGATCCGCATCGAAGCCGAAGACGACAGCGGCAACCGTTCGATACTCGAATTCCGGACGATCCGACAGCCTGCGCAGCGGGATTTTCGCGCCGTATGCGATTCGACGGCTCTCATCGTCGATAACCGCCGGCCCTTCTCGCATACAGCGGGAGAGGCATCGGTTCACATCCCCGCCGGCGTCTTCTACGAACCGCTCTTTTTCAGTCAGTCGAGCCGCCCGGCCCAATTCGCCGCCGCACCGTCGGTCGCCGTCCGGTAGTCCATCACCAGATCGAGCAGCGGTGCGTTGTTGCGGTACTGGACGCTGTAAACGTTGAACGAATTGACGGCCGTGTTCTTGGTCTTCGAGAATTCGATGTTGAAGACGCACTCGCAGCTGTGCTCGTTCGCCGGCAGGAAGAGTTTCCGGTAGTCGCCGAACAGGTCGTAGCCCGCCTGGGCCTCCTTTTCGATCACGGCTTTGGCCGCATCGGCCGCAGCCTGCCATTTCGCGGCGTCGTTCGAGGGGTTGACCAGCTTGCTGGCCTCGAAAAGCAGCAGACGGGCCTTGAGGGCCATCGCCGCGCCGCGCGTGGCGCGCCCCTGGTCGGCGGCTTTGGTCCACTGCCAGTCGAGCAGTTCGCGGTCAATGATGTCGTTCAGATCATCGAGAATCGCCCGCACCACCTCCTCGCGCGAGCGCGGGGCAGCGAACCGTGCGCATAGACAGGCTCTTCGAGGATCAGCGGCACGCCGTTGTAATAGGTCACCAGCATGTAGTAATAGAGCGCGCGGAGGAACTTGGCCTCGCCCTCCATCTGCACCCTGCGGTCGTCGGCCACGGCGGCGGCAGGCAGGCGGTTGAGATGGGTGTTGGCAGCGTCCGATGCCCTCGTAGCACTTTTTTCCAGCGGTTGGCGATGATGCCCGAGCTGTTGGCCGTGTGGGTCCCCTGGGCGATGACATTGTATCCGCCCGCGTTGTTGTAATTATAGGCGTTGGGCGTGCAGGTCTCTTCGAGCAGCGGCGCCGAGTCTCCGAACAGCGCGCTGTTGGTCAGTATGTTGTAACAGCCGG
>OKWF01000002.1_pt1 | contig 46948 bp, 47 predicted proteins | sample 1607031 | NCBI WGS metagenome assembly OKWF01 (sample SAMN04414079, study PRJEB24778) | human gut metagenome | material: faecal | host: Homo sapiens | reverse complement strand
GTTTCCTCGGTAGCTGTCGGTGTGGCGGGTGGCTCTCAATCCGGTAGTATAGCCGGGATGTCATATACTGGCGGCGAGTAGGTCAGATATTCGCCGGGCTTGATCTCTTTGATCCCGGAGAATACACCTTTGCCGTACGTCTTCGCCGGTCCGAGGGAGAAGATCTCGTTGAAGCTGTTCATGTCGATGCATGGACGCACGCGCGGGTATTCAAACAATGTATCAATCCTCGAGGCGAACACGAGTGTATCGCCGGTCTTCGTATAATAAAGTGGTTTGACACCGAAGCGGTCACGGTAGAGGTAGAGTGTATTTCGCATGCTGTCGTAGATGGCGATTGCGAAGATACCGTTTAATTCTTTGACAAAGCCCGGTCCGTAATGACAGAACGCAGCGATGATGACTTCTGTATCGGAGTTTGTTTCAAAGGTATAGTTTTTCCGGAGCAGTGTTTTCTTTACTTCCTTGTAGTTGTAGATCTCGCCGTTATATACAATATAGTAGGTGTTTCCGTCCTTCGTATAAGACATGGGCTGTCTGCCATTTTCGAGATCAATGATAGACAGGCGTGTGTGCGCAAGGCAGCACGAATTTATGATGGTATGACCGTAGGTGTCCGGCCCGCGGTGGTTCATCGTATTGATCATACGGGACAGTGTATGAAAGTTTTGCTTGGGATTTTCCGCATAGTTCTGGTCTGGGTTAAAGTAGCCCGCAATGCCACACATACAGATGCTCCTTCACACTTTTTCTTATTATATTCATTTTCTGCAAGGTTGTTTCGTATAATGTACAAATTAGAGGCGGACGGAAATTGTAATTATACTGTATGAATTATCTACGACAGTTATAATTGTTACAATTTCCAGCGTTATTCTATCTAAGTTGCACTAGATAGAAACGCAAAAAGGAGAGGAAATGAAGAAAAAGATTATATGTGCGATTCTGACACTGATCATGATGCTTTGCATAGTTTGTCCGGCTGCGTATGCGGAAACAGAGGATGCGCTTGCAATCCAGTCGAAATCGGTGTTACTGATGGAATTAGAGAGCGGGACGGTACTTTATGAGAAGAATGCGGATGAGATGCTGCGCCCGGCATCGGTGACGAAGGTCATGACATTGCTTTTGATCTTCGAGGCGTTAGAACGCGGAGATATCGCGCTGGACGATACGGTTGTCGTGACTGAGCACGCGGCGTCGATGGGCGGCTCACAATGCTTCTTCGAGGCAGGCGAGGAACAGACGGTGCAGGATATGATCAAATGCATCGAGGTGGCCTCCGGTAACGATGCGGCAGTGGCGATGGCAGAGCATCTGGCAGGTTCGGAGGCAGCGTTTGTCCAGAAGATGAACGAGCGGGCGAAGGAGCTTGGTATGGAGCATACGCATTTTGACAATGCATGCGGGCTGGAGGTTGAGACACATCTGACGTCGGCGCGGGATATCGCGATCATGTCCAGACAGCTTTTGCTTTATCATCCGGATATCCTTACATATTCGACGATCTGGATGGATTCCATCACACATAAGACCAGACGGGGCGAATCACAGTTTGATCTTGCGAATACGAACAAATTCCTGAATCTCTACACAGGGGCAAACGGACTAAAACCGGATATACATCGCAGGCGAAATACTGTATGTCTGCGACGGCGACGCGGGATGGCGTGACGTTGATCGCAGTTGTGATGGGAGCGGAGACGAAGGAGATCCGGAACAGTGAGGCAATGAAGCTGCTTGATTACGGATTCGCACAGTGCCGTCCATATGTGGATACTGAAGTCGTGCCGGAGGATCTGCAGATCCCGGTGCAGAATGGTACCTGCAAATCGGTGACGGTAAAGCCGGTGGAACAGCACACGATCACGCTTGTAGCGACGAACCCGGATCAGATTGAAAAACAGGTGATCGCCTACGAAAATCGTGAAAGCACCGGATACAGGAAGGGGATGCGGTCGGTGTTGTGCAGTATTCCTGCAACGGAACGTGTATCAGCGAAGTGATCCTGTATGCAGAGCGGTCGGTGCCGAAGACTTGACTTAAAATACAGCTTATCGGAGATGCAGGAAGAATATTTATGGCGAAATAACTGAAGATAGGGTATAATAAAGCCATGAGTATGAATTTTCAGATAGTGCGTTACAATTTTATCAGTCAGAAAGTCCGGAAACCATTACGCATTGTGATGATCGCTGATCTGCACAATCAGGTATATGGTCTGGAGAACACGGATCTGCTTACCGCGATTGACACGGAGCAGCCGGATATTATTTTACTGCCTGGCGACATGATCGTCTGTCGGAAGAGCGAACGGAAGAATAACAGGGTGACAGCGGACACGATCCGGAATCACGGATACGAAATTCGAAAAATCTGTTCCGACATCAGGTTCGACATCTCTTTCAGAACCAGCGACACGAATTCCCACGATCCCGCATCCCCCGAAACCCGGTCAGACACAGAGGCAAATCCGATGTACGGAACCGACTCACGGCAACACGCCGTAACCTATTGTTTCACAACGATTAAAAAAATCCATTCGACGCCTTTTTCCGCTTCGTTCGAAACGATCACCGGGGCAGAAATTATTTATTAAAAATTTTTGCACAAAATTTGGAAATTCAAATTTGTTCACTATATTTGTTATTCAAATAACAATACGGCCCTTCTCCGAAGAAAAACGGAGCGAGCCCAAAGGAAGGGAAATAACCATTAAAAATTCAATACAATGGCCAAATCATTAAAAATCAGAGATCTTACGTTGCGTGACGGCCAACAGTCGTCTTTCGCTACACGAATGAACCAGGCCCAAATCGACCGCTGCCTTCCTTTCTACAAGGATGCGAACTTTTACGCCATGGAAGTTTGGGGCGGCGCAGTGCCCGACTCGGTAATGCGCTACCTGAATGAAAATCCCTGGACCCGCCTGGAAACCATTCACAAGGCAATCGGAAACGTATCGAAGCTCACGGCCCTTTCGCGCGGCCGCAACCTCTTCGGTTACGCCCCCTATACGGACGAGATCATCGACGGCTTCTGCCGTAATTCGATTCAGAGCGGCTTGGGCATCATGCGTATCTTCGATGCCCTGAACGACGTGAACAACGTCAAATCGACCGTAAAATACGTGAAGCAATACGGCGGTATCGCCGATTGTGCTGTGTGCTATACGGTAGATCCGAAATATCCGGAAATCGGGTTCTTCGGCAAATTGATGGGCAAGAAGAACCCGAAGCCGGTATTTACGGACGAATACTTCCTCTCGAAAGCCAAGCAAATGGAGGCGCTGGGAGCCGATATGATCACGATCAAGGATATGTCGGGTCTGATCCCGCCCCACCGCGTGAGCAAACTGGTGAAACTCTTCAAGCAGAATCTGAATGTCCCCATCGATTTCCACACCCACTGCACCCCGGGCTACGGTCTGGCATCGGTGCTGGCGGCGATCGTCGCAGGAGTCGATATCGTCGATACCAACTGCTGGTACTTCAGCGGCGGTACGGGAGCGCCGGCTATCGAGTTGATCTACGTCTTCTGCAAGAAACTGGGGATCGACACGGGTGTCAACATGGAAGCCGTTGCCAAGATCAACACCCAGCTCAAGGAGATCCGCAAAGAGCTCGAAATTTCGGTCTTCGGCAAAGAGAAGCCTATGCCGAAGCCTTTCAATCCGCTCACCGACGAACTTCCGAAGGAGATCGACGCCGAATTCGACCGTGCGATCAAAGCAGCGCAGGCGGACGACGAAGAGACGCTGCTCGACGCCTGCCACAAGATCGAGGCCCATTTCGGATTCCCGGCACCGAACGAACTGGTCAAGAAGGCCGAAATCCCGGGCGGCATGTACTCCAACATGGTGGCACAGCTCCAGCAGCTCAAGGCCGAGGAGATTCTGCCCCGCGCCATGGAGTTGATCCCGACTGTACGTCTGGCCGCAGGTCTGCCGCCGCTGGTGACCCCTACCTCGCAGATCGTGGGTGCCCAGGCCGTAAGCTGCGCATTGGACGAAAAGGCCGGACGGCCGATGTACACGACCAAGAGTTCGCAATTCGTTGCTCTCGTAAAGGGCGAATACGGTGAAACGCCGGTGAAGATCGACCCCGAATTCCGGTTCAAGATCTGCGGTGTACGCGAAGAGATTCCCTACGATACGTCGAAATACCAGATGCAGCCCAATCCCGAACTGCCCGAAGCAGGAGGCGTAAAGCTCGCTGCCAATGAAAAAGAGGTGCTTCTGCTCGAGCTCTTCCCGATGGTTGCCAAGACATTCCTCACCGACCAGAAGAAGAAAGCCTACGAAGCGACGGCAGCCAAAGACACTCCGAAAACTGCCGCCCGGAGCGAACACAAGGTCGAAGCCAAAGCCATCACGGGCCACAAGGTGACCGCTCCCCTGCCGGGCAAGATCATCGCCCTGAAGGTGAAGGTCGGCGACAAGGTAAAAGCCGGACAGGAAGTGGTTATCCTCGAAGCGATGAAGATGGAAAACTCGATCACCAGCGACGTGGCGGGTACGATCAAGCAGATTCTCGTACAGGAAGGCGACAACGTCGCAACCGATGCCATCCTGGTGGAAGTGGAAGAATTAGCTCCTTTCCGGAAATATCATCCGACCGGTCCCGAAAAATCAACGGGACCGGTTTTTCTTTTGCAAATAAATAGTATCTTTGATTTCTTCGCCTCGGCAAAATGCAAATAAAATTTGCTTTTGCACTCGGCTTATTCGTATCTTTGTATATTATCGTATTGCATTTGCCACAATTAACCTTAAAAATCAACGTATATGTCTTTTTTCAAAGAATTTCGGGAATTTGCCCTCAAGGGCAACGTAATGGACATGGCTGTCGGCGTAATCATCGGCGGTGCGTTCGGAAAAATCGTTTCATCGCTAGTCAACGACATCCTGATGCCGCCCATCGGCGCCCTCATCGGCAATACGGACTTCTCGTCGCTGCGGCTCGACATCAGCAAGGTGCGCGACCTCTCCTCGAAAGCGACACACGTAGTGACCGACGCAATCGGGTCGGGTACGGCGGAGAGTGTTCCTGCGGAACCGATCTGGTGGAATTACGGCGCATTCATCCAACAGTGCGTGGATTTCGCTATCCTGGCCTTCTGCGTCTTTCTGATGGTCAAGATGATGAACAAGCTGATGAAGAAAAAAACAGGAAGCCGCGCCGCACCGGTGCCGGAACCGTCCAAGGAGGAGTTGTTGCTTACGGAGATTCGGGACCTGCTCCGGGAACAAAAAAAATAATCCGTCCGAAAGCGGATCCCATGCGCAAAGTCCGACTCCGATCAAGAGTCGGACTTTCTGTTGCGCGTATAAATCTGAGTGACATACACCGTGAAAATCGGGAACATCATCATTCCCAACGTAGGGAGCAACACCGTCAATATCTTACCGACGGCCGTCACGGCAAAGATATCGGCACCGACAGTCGTAAGGTTCATACTGGCCCACCAGATCGCATCGCCGAAATCGTGCAACGCAGGATTGACTTCGATCTCGTAATCATAAAAAATCAAAGCGGCGAAATAGGTGAACACCAACATCGACAAGACGTAGGAGGTCAGCAATCGCGTAACCCGATTATTGATGATCCAGGTGAAAAGCACATACAGCCCCAGCAAAGCCCGCAAAAGAGGTACGAGTCCCATCAGCATCGCTCCGCATGCGAAAGTTCGATCCCCATCCAATCGACGATATTCAAATAGGGAACGGAAAGAAGAAAGAAATAGAGATTGCGAAAGAAAAAACGCCAACTGTGGTCAGCCATCCACATCCGGGCAAAGAAATCGGCCAGAAAAACAACACAGACGATCCCTTGCAACAGCAGGTAGTCAGTCGAATAATGCCGCGGGTCCCCCAGGAGAATCTCCCACGAAACGGCCACGAGCAGAGATGCTCCGGCCAGGAGGGACAAGACATTGAGTATCTTGAGCGGCAGAGGTTGAAAGTCGGAAGTCTTCGCTTGCACCATATACGATTCTCATTTTACTTCCCTTTACCCGTCAAAATCAATGCCATACGATTCAACATGCATTTTCAGGACATATTTTTCGGAGAAAGATTTGGTCCGTTCAACTTTTTGGTTTATATTTGCACTCGCTTTGAAACGGAAAGCTATGGCGAGATAGCTCAGCTGGTTAGAGCGCATGATTCATAATCATGAGGTCGAGAGTTCAAGTCTCTCTCTCGCTACAAACGATGAAGAAACCCCACAGTCAGGCAACTCTTGAAGAGTTGCCTGACTTTCTTTTTACCAAGTGAAAGCCTGACAAGTCAAAAATTCCAATTGCAGCGAGCCGTTCAAAAAATTCCCACTTCGAACACAAAAATAAGCGCAGAAGACACAACTTTACAATTTTTGTCCCCTTGTACTTCACCCTATCGCTCCGATTTAGGTACGAGCAAAATCACATCCAGCACATCGCCCGGAGCCGCAGCCTGGTAACGCCACACGAGCCGCCCCGCCTGCTCCTGCACGACCTCGCCGATCGGCTGCCACCGGTTTTCCTCGCGTGCGAATTTCTTATCCAGCGGTCCGGGAATCCACTTGAACACTTCATACCGACCTTCGGCCACATCGGGAAAAACGAACGATACGGAGGCCCCTTTCCGCTCCGCGACCAGATAGGAACCGCCGAAAAACTGACGGTCCTTCGCCGTGCGGCGCAACCATTTGCCCCGCGCCTTCATCCGCTCCGAATCAGCCTGCCGTCGCTCGCTGCCGCCCAAATCGAGCAGGTCGCTCAAGGCCAACAGCGACGCATGTGCCAATTCAGCCAAACTCTCCCGGGAAACCCATTCCCCTGCCGGATCGTTATTATAATAAGTATAGGGCGTTTCGAACGTCACGGCCAGCGTTCTCTCGCCGAAGCGCTGCCAGAACCAACCCTCGGCATACCGGGGAGCAGCTTCCGAAAAACGCTGGTCGATGGGACGGTAATACGGCGTATGGGCGACCGTCAGGGCCGACAGCAGCATCTTGCGTCGATACATTTTTGCAGAGGTCGATTTCGCCGTATGAATCCAGTACGTCACGAACGGCGCACTCTGGGAGTGAAGATTCAACGCTACGTCGAAAGGACGCTCTGTCGAAAGGCTGTCGATCGTGCGTTTCAGGACCCTCACTTCAGGCTGTGTCAGGGAGTCGGGCCGATCCCAGTTGATTTCAAGATTGACACCTTGCGCCGTGGAACGGGAATAACCGCCCCGAACACCGTCAGGATTGGTCTCGGGAACCACGTAGAAAACCGTGCGGCGCAAAATCTCCCGCGAAAGAGGCGCATCGGAAAGCAGTTCGTCGATCATTGCCTCGAGATACCATGCAGCAGGTGCTTCGCTGGTATGCACACGGGAGTGAATCCACACCCGGCGCTTGAGGCTGTCCGGAACAGTGGCATCCGTGAGGATCAGCATTTCGATCGGACGTCCTTCTCCGCTCCGGCCGATCCGCTGACGTCGCACGAAAGGCGAACATGCCCACTCGTCGGCTTTGGCTTTATGTCGGGCATGACTGTAAGGCAGGAAATAAGCGACATAAACCGTGTCGTGCAGGAAATATTTATAGACCGTCTGCGGCAGCGAACATTCGCCTGCATCGAAGCGTAGGTATTCCTCCCCGTCGTACGAATAAAACGGCCGCACCATCTCGGTATTGGGAATATGCAGAAACATCAGCTTTCCCTTCACCCCTTCCAGGCGAAAATGGAACCAGCGGCTGCTGGGCAGAAGGGCCGTATCGACGGGATTGAGGGGGTCAATGCGCGACCGTATTCCGAAGCTCATCACCTCCAGCGAATTTTTCGCGGCATGAAGCATCCGCACCGAATCGATCCGGCGGACCGACCCGATGCTGCCCGTATCGAAATCGGCAGAGATGGTTACCTGCGCCGCAACATTTCCCCAACGCCCGGTAGTGCGACGGCCAATAGGACAATTTTATCCACAACGCCTTCATAAACGAAAATTTATGATTTCGGCTCCGAGCCGGGAGCGCCCGTTTCACAACAGCATTTTCCGCAACTCATCGCAGCTCCGCTGCGCTTCGCGGTGACGGAACAGAAAAGTCGAAATACCGAATGTACGGGCGGCTTCGAGATTCACCGGACGGTCGTCGATAAAAAGGGTTTCGGCCGGATCGAGCGAATAACGATCGAGCAGACGACGGTAGATCTCCGGCTCGGGCTTCACGACCTGCTCTTCGCAGGAGATGACCTCCCCGTCGAAACAGCGGTAAACCGGCATCTTGCGCAGGAAGTCGATGACTCCCGCGACATGTTCGACAGCACATATAACTTATAACCGACCCGTTTCAGGTCGCCGACCAACGCACGGGTTTCGACGATCTCCTCCTGCCGGTCGATCGCATCCCGAATAAAACGGGCCGTGACCCGCTCATCGCACGCCTTTTTCCCGGCTCAATATACGGACGACCTCATCGAGCGTAAGGGTGCCCCGGTCGTAATCCACCCAAAATTCCGGCATTTTCTCCGCATGGATGAACGCGAAGAACTCCATAAATTCCGGCTCCCACTTACGTGGATCGCGCCCGAAAACCACACCTCCCAGATCAAATACGATATTTTTCATACGGCAAAGATAGTGAAAGGTGAGTGCAATCGTGCGGGCTTGCACGCAAAGATTGCCGAACCGCCTCCTATCTTCTGCAAAGATAGTGAAAACCGAGAGAAAACGGGAACTTGTTTACAGTTTTCCGAGGCGCAACCTACGTAAAATCGTACAAGGCACGGGCAAATTAAAATATCGCTTCCGAACAAAACAACCTTTTCATCTAATTTTTTAGTTAGATTTATTTGCACATCTAAAATTTTAGTACTAAATTTGTAGTAAACCAATAAAAACACAATGAAAACAGACAATACCACCCTCAAAAAACTGACACGCGGCGAAGAAGAGGTCATGCAGATCCTCTGGCAACTGGGCGCAGGTTCCATCAATGATCTCATCGCCGCAATGCAGGAGCCCAAACCGAAATATACGACCATCGCCACTTTCGTCAAAATACTCGAGAACAAAGGCTACGTCGGACGTACGGAACGGGGCAAAAGTTACGAATACTACCCGCTCGTTCCCAAAGAAGAGTACGCCAAGACGGTTGTTTCTTCGATATTGAACTCCTACTTCGACGGGTCGTTGGCCCAAATGGTTTCTTTCTTCTCCCGGCGAGAAGACCTTTCGATACAAGAAACCGAACAAATCCTCGCCATCATCCGGCAAGCCCGACATAAAACCGACAAGTCATGAAAGAGATCGTCCGATACATCCTCGAAACAGTCGTTTGCAGCGGCATACTGTACGGCGCATACCTGCTGTTTCTGCGCAATTGCACGGGGTACCTCGCAGCACGGCTCTGCCGTCACGGGGTCGCTCCTCGCGGCGGCTCTCATTCCCTTGCTCCGAATTCCGGTCTGGCCGGGCAAGGTGATTTACGCCACCGCAGGCACTCCCGCCAAAACCACCTTCACCGCCCCCTCCGTTTCCGCCGCCGCGTTCGATTACGAGGCAGCGATATGGATCGTGTACGGTTGCGGAGTACTTCTTCTACTCTCTTCCATGTTCCGGCAAGCGCTTCTGATCCGACGCCTGCGACGACACAGTACACAGGAACGAATCGGACGTATCGTATTGGTACGCCCTACTGCTCAAATCGCATCGTTCTCCTTCTTCCGCACGATTTATATCAGCCGCTCCGTCGCAGAAAAAGACATTGCGGCGATCTTCGCCCACGAAAAGAGTCACGTCATCCACCGCCATTCGCTCGAACGGATCGTTATGGAGAGCCTGAAAGCCCTGCTGTGGTGGAATCCTTTCGCGTGGCTCGCAGCACGCGCACTTACCGAAGTGGAAGAGTTCGAAGCCGACCGCGACGTACTCGCCGAGGGGCACGACACAGGAAATTATCTGAAAACCATCTTCACGCAGCAGTTCGGTTACAGTCCGGACGTAGCCGACGGTCTGTCCAATTCATTAACCAATTCATTAACAAAAAAACGAATCCAAATGATGACAACGCCTATGAAGAGCAGATACGCTCTGCTCCGCCTGATCGCAATGCTCCCCATCGTCACCGGCCTGCTGGCAGCTTTCGGATTCACCTCCAAAGCGGCAGAAATCCGCATCCAGGACAAATTGCCGTCAGCTTACACCCCCGACCGACCCGCCAGCGGAAACCGCCGAAAAAACCGCCTCCCCGGAAAACGAAGACTACGACCTACTGCTCGTAGTCGATGGGGAAGTCACCGATTTCAAGACGGATCCCGTCACCGGCCTGCGCTCTCTTACACTTCCCAGTGGTACCTATAGCATCGTAGGAACAGAGAATCTCACGCCCGAAATGCGCGAGAAATACGCCGACTATCTTCCCGGAAAGGCCGCCGACAGGGAAAGCTTCGAAAGTCCAAATACGGGATGAAACCGCTTACTCCCAGATCGCCGTCTGCAATGCCACGCTCGCACTCGAACAGACAGAGCAGATGCCCTCATTCCAGAGCGGAGATATGAAGGCTTTCCACAACTGGGTAAACAGTCAGATCCGTTATCCGGCGGAGGCTTTCAAAAATAATCTCGGCGGGAAAGTCGTAGCACAATTCACTGTCGATCAAGCCGGCAGCGTCGGCGACATAAAGATTTTGCAGTCCCCGGATAAATGCTTCAGCGATGAAGTGACCCGGATACTGGAATCCTCGCCGAAATGGACACCGGGCCGCGACGAAAAAGGTGACGCCGTAAAGGTCAGTCTCGTCATTCCCGTCGATTTCCGAATGACCGCAGAGAAGCCTTCGGGAAATTAACAGGATTCTTTACAACCCCCGCAGGACAAGAATCCCTGAATTGGCCGGGAATTTTCCGATCCATACCCTTGTCAAGCAGCTTCTACCGACAAAAAAGAGGTTACGGTTTACACCGTAACCTCTTTTTACATCAGAATATAGACCTCTATCAGCTGCCGAAATTATCGTAAAGAATATTCTCGGAGGGCACGCCCAGGCTGTCGAGCATCTTCACCACCGACGAAATCATCATCGGAGGACCGCACATGAGGTAAATATTGTCCTCGGGAGCCTGATGGTTCTTCAGGTAATTCTCATACAGCACGTTGTGCACGAATCCGGGCGATATTTCACTCCGGCGGCATCCGCCTGGGGATCCGGACGGTCGAGCGCCAGATGGAACTTGAAATTCGGGAACTCCCGCTGGATTTCGAGGAACTCATCCATATACGGCACCTCCTTGAGCGCGCGGGCGCCGTACCAGAACGATACGGGACGCGAAGTCTTCTCGGTCTTGAACAGGTGCATGATGTGGCTGCGCATCGGTGCCATACCTGCACCGCCGCCGATGAATACCAGCTCCTGCGTCGCGGGCAGGTTGTCAGGCAGGAAGAACTCGCCGTAAGGACCCGAAATCGTCACCTTGTCGCCCGGCTTGCGGGAGAAGATGTACGACGAGCAGATACCGGGATTCACCTTGGCGAAGGTACCCGTAGCCCGGTCGAACGGAGGCGTGGCGATACGGATGTTGAGCATGATAATATTGCCCTCGGCCGGATGGTTGGCCATCGAATAGGCCCGGAACGTAGGTTCGGGATTCTTGGTCACCAGATCCCACATCTTCATCTTGTCCCAATCCTCGCGGTAAGGCTCTTCGATGTCCATGTCGGAGAATTTGATGGCATCGTACTTCGGAATGTCGATCTGGATATAGCCGCCGCTGCGGAACTTGAGGTTCTCGCCTTCGGGCAATTTCACCACGAACTCCTTGAGGAAGGTCGAGATATTGCGGTTCGAGATCACTTCACACTCCCACTTCTTGACGCCCAGCACCGACTCCGGCACGTGGATCTTGAGATTTTCCTTAACTTTCACCTGACAGCCCAAGCGCCAGTGCTCCTTGGCCATCTTGCGGTTGATAAAGCCCGTTTCGGTCGGCAGCAGTTCGCCGCCGCCCTCCAGCACCTGACATTTGCACATGCCGCACGAACCGCCGCCGCCGCATGCCGACGGCAGGAACACGTTGTTGTTGGCCAGCGTCGAAAGCAGCGTGCCGCCACTCTCGGCGATGAGCACTTTCTCCCCGCCGTTGATGTCGATGGTGACATCGCCCGAGGTGGTCAGTTTCGCCTTCGCAAAGAGAAGCAACCCCACGAGTGCCAGGGTTATCACCAGAAAGGCAACGATCGCTATGATAATTGTTAACGTCATCTTTTTATCTCTTTTAAAGGATTACAACTTGATACCCGAGAAAATCATGAACGCGATACCCATCAAACCCGTGATGATGAATGCGATACCGGGACCCCGGAGTGCAGCGGGAATCTGCGAGTAGGTCGTCTTCTCTCGAATGGCGGCCATCATCACGATCGCCAGCCACCAGCCCAGACCGGAACCCAGACCATAGACGATCGACTGCCAGAGCGAAGTGATCTCCAGCGCATCGACCTTTTGCTGCATGAAGAGCGAACCGCCCAGAATGGCGCAGTTCACGGCGATCAGCGGCAGGAAGATACCCAACTGATTATAAAGCGTCGGCGAGAATTTCTCGACGGCCATCTCCACGAGCTGCACGAAAGCGGCGATCGTGGCGATGAAGACGATGAAAGTCAAAAAGCTCAAATCGACACCCGGGACCAATACATCGGCTTTGAGGACGTATTCGTACAAAAGGTAGTTCAGAGGCACGGTCATCACCATCACGAACGTAACGGCCAGACCCAGGCCGAGGGCCGTCTTGACGCTCTTCGATACGGCGATGTAGGAACACATGCCGAAGAAGAAGGCGAAGACCATGTTGTCGATAAAGATCGACCGAATAAAGATATTCAATGATTCCATACGTTACCCTCCTATTTTTCCTGTAAATCCTTGTTGTGAGAACGATGTACCCAGATGATGCACCCCACGATGATCAGCGCCATCGGCGGGAAGAGCATCAGACCGTTGTTGGAATAGCCGCCGCCGTTGGCGATGTACCAGCTTTCGGGAACGATCTGGTAGCCGAGCAGCGTTCCCGAACCGAACAGTTCGCGGAAGAAGGCCACGATCACCAAAATCATACCGTAGCCCAGACCGTTGCCGATACCGTCGAGGAATGCGGGCCAGGGCTTGTTGCCCAGAGCGAATGCCTCCACACGACCCATCACGATACAGTTGGTGATAATCAGACCGACATAGACGGAGAGCTGTTTGGACACTTCATAGACGTATGCCTTCAGTATCTGGTCCACGAGAATCACCAGCGCGGCGATCACGACCAGCTGAACGATAATACGGATACGCGAAGGCACGCCCTTGCGCAGGCAAGACATCACCATACTCGAAAAACCGGTCACGACGGCCACCGAGAGGGCCATTACGATCGCCGGCTTCATCTGCACGGTTACCGCCAGGGCCGAGCAGATACCCAGGATCTGCACGATGACGGGGTTGTTCGCAGAGAACGGACTGGTCAGGTATTTCAAATTCTTAGCCGAGAAGATCGACTCCTTTTCATTACTCATGGCTCTCGTTTACGTTTTGCTGGTTAGACACTTCCGAACTTGCAGCCTCGTTCGCGGCAGCGGGTGCCGACTGTGCTGCGGCCTGATGCTGACTTTCGAAGTAAGGCAGGTAAGCCGACAGGCAATCGCGGAGCATGGCCGTCACGCCGTCCGAGGTTTTCGTACCGCCCGAAATACCATCTACCTCGTGCTCGGGATCTTTCGCACCGCCCTTGCGCAGGCTGACCGATACGAACTCGCCGCTCTTGAACAGCTTCTTGCCGGCGAAATGCGCCTGGAACTTAGGCGTGGCGATCTCGGCACCGAGGCCCGGGGTTTCGCCCTTGTGGGCCATGACGATACCCGACACGGTATCCATATCCTTTTCGAGCGCCACATACCCCCAGATATCGCCCCAAAGACCCATACCGATCAGCGGAATGACGACGCGACCGTCTTCGGTCTGAAACAGAATAAGACGCTTGGCATCGTAATTATCGCGGATATTCTGGTTGGTGGCGAGCATCGCGAAGACCTCCTTGGAGGGAGTTTCGGTTTTCACGTCCGTCGGCATCGAGGACGAAGGATTTGACCTGGTTGTCGAAATCGGCCAGCGCCCGGTCGAACTCCTGCGGATTTTCGTCGGGGCTGTACCCGAGCGACTGGAGAATATTGCTCTTCTTCTCCTGCAACTCGTTCTCCGCCTGACGCTTTTGCAACGAGAGCGAAGCCACGGCCAGCAGAGTCGCCACGATGACGACCATGACCGTAGAATAGACGATGATATAAGTGTTGCTGTTGGGATTGTGCATCCAGCCCTTTTTCTGGCCGGACCGATCCTCCGTAAATGCCGACGAGGAAGCCTGGCAGACGGGGCAGGTATCGGGTGCGGAGTTACCTTCGTGGACATGTCCGCAAATGCTGCATACGAATTTTTTTTTCTTTGCCATATCTCCCCTATTTTACCAATTTAACACGTTTCTTCCGGCGCGAGATGCTGGACTCGACCACGCAGTAGTCCACCAGCGGAGCCAATGCGTTCATGAAGAGGATCGCAAGCATCATACCTTCGGGATAGGCCGGATTGACCACACGGATCAACACGGCGAGCGCACCGGTGAGGAACCCGACGATATACTGGCCCGTACGGGTCTGGGCCGACGTGACGGGATCGGTGGCCATGAACACGGCGCCGAAAGCGAAACCGCCTACGATCAGATGCTCCCAAGCGGGGTAGGTCGTCACGCCGAGTGCCTGGAAAAAGTATCCCATTGCCAGGCCGCCGATAAAGACGAACGACATCGTGCGCCACGAAGCGACGCCCGTAAAGAGCAAAATCGCTGCGCCGATCAGAATCGCCAGCGTCGAAGTTTCGCCCACGCAGCCGGGAATGAATCCCAGGAAAGCGTCCGCCGTCGAATAACTCATCGCACCGCTCGTAGCGAGTTGTTCGAGGGCCGTAGCACCCGAGACAGCGTCGTCGGCGAACCAAACCTTCTCACCCGAAATAAAGGGCGTGTAGGCGAAAAACACGAATGCACGCGCCACCAGCGCGGGATTGAAGACATTCATACCCGTACCGCCGAAGACCTCCTTGCCGAAGATGACGGCGAAAGCCGTACCCAGCGCGATCATCCAAAGCGGCGTACCGACCGGCATAATCATCGGGATCAGCAGACCCGACACGAGGAAACCTTCATTGACTTCGTGTCCGCGCTTCTGGGCGAAAAAGAACTCGATGCCCAGACCGACCACGTAGGAAACCACGATCATCGGCAGCACCTTGAGGAAACCGAACCAGAAGGCTGCCCAGCCGGTCATGCCCACCTGATAGCCCGTATTGTACATACCGAACAACAAGGCCGGCATCAGCGCCACGACCACCACGATCATCGTACGCTTCATATCGTTGCAATCGCGGATATGGGCTCCTCTGCTCGTGGTCGTATTCGGCACGAAAAGGAACGTTTCGAACGCATCGAAGGTCGATGCGAGGAACGAAAGCTTGCCGCCTTCGGAGAAGGTCGGCTTGATTTTATCTACGAATTTTCTTAAACCTCCCATCGTTATGCCTCCTTGATCATTAAGTTAATACCGTCCCGGATGATCTGCTGCATCTCGATCTTCGAGGGATCGACGAATTCGCAGAGCGCGAAATCCTCCTCGACGACCTCGTAGATGCCGAGGTTCTCCATCTTGTCGATGTCGCCCGCAAGAATCGCCTTGAGCAGGTAGGTGGGATAGATGTCCATCGGCAGGTATTTGTCGTACAGTCCCGTTACCACGAACGGGCGCTCGCCGCCGTTGAGATTGGTATCCAGGTCGTAAACCTTCTTCGGGCAAAGCCATGAGAAATAGGCCCTGGAAACCGAAAACTTGTTCAGACGAGGCATCGCCCAACCCAGCAATTCATAATGGTTGCCTTCGGGAATTACCGTCACCATGTTTGCATAAAAACCGATGAAACCGTCGGCCGGGGTCTTGCGTCCCGTAAGCACGTTGCCCGAAATGATGCGGGGATTGTGGGCCGTGGGCTTCAGGTTGTCCTTGAGCACCGAAGCCACCGGAGCACCGTCGATAAGCCGGTAGTACTGGGGATTTTTCACCTCGGAGCCTGCGACCGCGATGACTTTGGTTCTATCGACGCGCCCTTCGTTCAGCAGGCGGCCGATGATGGCCAGATCCTGAATATTCACCGTCCACACCCGCTCGTCCTTGTTGATCGGATCGACGTGATGAATCTGAACGCCTACATTACCTACCGGATGCTTGCCTGCAAACGTGTGGATTTCGGCCCCTTTCAAAGATGCCATTTCGCCCTCCGCACCGGCACGCACGCCCAGATGGACCTTACCCGAAGCGAGCTTGCGCATCGCTTCGATACCCGTTTCGAGGTTCCGCTTCTCACCGGCCAGCACGAAATTGTAATCCGGAGCCAGCGGTGCGGAATCGAACGTCGAAACGAAAACGGCCTTCGGTGTGTCGCTCGGATCGGCGATGATACCGTAAGGCCGCTGGATAATCATGGGCCAAAGCCCGGACTTGAGCAAAAGATCGATAATCTCTTCGCGGGAAGCGGTTTGCACATTCAGCTTGGCAAACTCTTCGTACGTCTGAGTCGCATCGGCCTGGACCGTCACGTTGAGAATGCAACGCTTCTCACCGCGATTGATCGCCGAAACCGTACCGCTGACGGGCGAGGTGAAAACCACCCTTTCGTTGTACTTGTTGAAGAACAACGGGGTACCCGCCTTGACCCGGTCGCCGGCTTTCACCAGCAACTTGGGCGTCACACCCTCGAAATCGAGAGGCGACACGGCGTACTCGGGAGCGAGCGGCAATTTGACCAGCTTCTCCACGGCCTTACCCTGAAGATTGATGTCGAGACCTTTGCGTAATGTAATGATTTTCGACATGGTTAATAAATGGTTGTTTTACAGATAATTATTTTGCATTGAGTTTTCCAGGCAATGTTTGTTAGCGCAATAACACACTAAATCGCGTGCGAAGATACGATTTTTTCCGATACGAACAGCAAAGAGCGGCCTAATTTTTTTTAATCGACTGAAAAATCATAACTTTGTCTTTTCAGAGCGATCCGCATTATGAAATGCAGCATAGTCGATATCCACACGCACCGTCCCACCGGCAAGGCCCTGGAGCCCTCTTTCGCAGGGATTCATCCCTGGCAGGCGGAAACACGGCGAATCGAAGAGATCGTCCCCCGGTTCGGCGAAGTCGATCTGATAGGCGAGATCGGCCTGGACTATGCCGGCACGGTCGGCCGGGAGGCCCAACTCCGGATTTTCCGCGAACAGCTCGACTGGGCCGAACGGCTCGACAAACCGGTCGTGTTGCACTGTGTGAAGGCCTTCGAAGCAGTCATGCGCGAACTGGCTCCCCATACGCTGCGGGCAGTGATCTTCCACGGCTTCATCGGATCGTCCCAGCAGGCGGCCGAAGCCGTAAAGAAGGGTTACTATCTCTCCTTCGGGGAGCGGACGTTCCGCTCGCCTCGCACGGTCGAAGCCCTGCGGCGCACGCCGGTCGAAAACCTCTTCGCCGAAACGGACGAAAGCGACGTGCCGATCGAGGAGATTTACCGCCGGATCGCCCGAACGAAAGACCTCGACCCGGAAATGTTGAAATGCGCGATATACCGCAATTACAGAGAGATATTCGAACGATGACTGACAACTGGCTCGAAAGAACGGAGCTCCTGCTGGGAGCGGAAAAACTCGAAAAACTGCGTGCGGCCCACGTGCTGGTCGTAGGACTGGGCGGCGTGGGCGCCTATGCCGCCGAGATGATCGCCCGGGCAGGCGTGGGACGTATGACCGTCGCCGATGCCGACACGGTCAATCCGACCAATATCAACCGCCAGCTGGTGGCCCTCCACTCGACCGTCGGACGGCCCAAAGCCGAGGTGCTGGCCGAGCGGCTGCGGGACATCAACCCGGCACTCGAACTCCACGTAGTCGATAAATACATCAAGGACGAAGAAACCGACCTGTTGCTCGACTCGGCACGGTTCGACTACGCGGTCGATGCGATCGACACCCTCTCGCCCAAGCTGGCGCTGATCCTGGGGGCACTGAAACGCGGCATTCCCTTGGTCAGCTCGATGGGTGCCGGAGCCAAAACCGACCCCACGCGGCTCGAAATCGAGGACATCTCCCGCACCCACCACTGCCCGCTGGCCCACATGCTGCGCAAACGGCTTCACAAAGCCGGAGTACGCAGCGGCTTCAAAGCCGTATTCTCCGCCGAACCGGTACGCGAAGGCGCGACAATCCTCTGCGAAGAACAGAACAAGAAATCCAATACGGGCACGATCTCCTACCTGCCCGCCCTCTTCGGCATAGGCTGCGCCTCGGTAGTCGTCCGGGGAGTGATCGGAGAGCTGTAAGCGGACCGCAACAGCCGTCCCGCGTACAAGAAAACCGTTCAAACGGCTGTCGGAACGGATTTATGACCATCCAGAAGCGGTTAGATCCGTTTTTCGAAATATTATTATCTTTGACATAGCCTCGGTTAAATAGGCTGCGCCTCGGAAAACGGGAACAATTCCCGTTTTCTCTCGGCTTTTAGTATCTTTGTTTTTAAGATATGAATCGGACAAACTCAACCAAGTTTGGCTTAGTGTCCATCTTTTCGTATCTTTGACTTCGTCTTAGATACTCCGCCTCGGCAAAATGCAAATAAAAAATTGCTTTTGCGCTCGGCTTATTCGTATCTTTGCAAAACAGCGGCGAACGATGCGAACAAGCATAGCCGAGGCAGCTCCGTAATCCGCCGGTCACGACAGATGGACGATACAGTCCGCAAACGAGATCGCCCGTGTCCGGTCCGGAGACAAGCCCGCCGGCTGCGACGCGGAACCTACGACTGTTCCGTCGAGGCCCCGGCAATCCCGATCCGTACCGGAAACTGCGGAAACACCTCCGTTTCCCGTACCCGGTACCACCACGGATCCGCAGACAATGGTACAAAAAATGATGGTCTTATTCGGCGAGGCCCCTGCTTCGGCGGATGCACATACCGAAACAAGACCCGAAATAAAACCGCAACTATGAATATCGTATTTTTAGATGAGTACAGCCTGGGAGGAATCGACCTCTCCCGCATCAAGCAACTGGGAAATTATACCGGCTACGAAAAAACGACGCCCGGTGAAATAGCCGAGCGTTGTATCGACGCAGACATCGTCATCACCAACAAGGTCCCCCTGCGGGCCGAAGCTATCAAGGTGCTGCCGCAGCTCAAACTGATCTGCATCGCCGCTACCGGTATGAACAACGTCGATCTGGAAGCCGCCGCCGAACGCGGGATTGAGGTCCGCAACGCTGTCGGCTACTCCACCCATGCGGTGACGGAAACGACGATCGGTGCCGCCATCGCCCTGCTGCGGCAGAGCATCTACTACGACCGCTACGTCAAGAGCGGCGAATACGCCGCATCCGACGCTCCGTTCCATTTCGGACGGCCGCTCCACCAGCTCTACGGCAAACGCTGGGGTATCATCGGCCTGGGAGCCATCGGGCACAAGGTCGCCGAAGTCGCCGCAGCCCTCGGCTGCCAGATCGCCTATACTTCGACTTCGGGTGTCGAACGGCAGGAACCCTACCCCGCCATGCCGCTCGACGAACTGCTCCGCTGGTCGGACATCGTGTCGATCCACGCTCCCTTGAACGACCGCACGCGCGGCCTCGTCGGAGCCCGGGAATTGGCCCTGATGAAACCTTCGGCCCTATTGATCAACGTAGCCCGAGGTGGCATCGTCGATGAGCAGGCCCTCGCCGATCGCGCTCGACAACAAGCGGCTGGCCGGTGCCGGAATCGATGTCTTCTCGCGCGAGCCGATGTCGCCGGACAACCCCCTGCTGCGTGTAACAGACCCCGACCGGTTGCTGCTCTCGCCCCACACGGCCTGGGCCCCGGTCGAAGCACTCGAAACATTGGTCGGCTGCATCGAACGGAATATCGAAACCTTTTTGGCCGAACAGCGATAGTAAGACGCCGCCGAAGCGACCGAATGAGAAAACCCCGGACTGAACTTAAGTTCAGTCCGGGGTTTTCTTCGATTTTTCTGTTATGAATCAAACAATTCCGATGCGCACCGGTCCGCGAGCCCTGGCAGCCTCGTAATCCGCATCGGTAAATGTATAAGTCCATTCCACGACGTATTTATCCCCCTCTTCATAAGCCTTGTAAACATAACGATCGGGATCCTGCAAACTTTTCGGAACCGCAACTTCTCCGAGTCCCGACGGATAATAATTTTCCATATAACAGTAAATTATAACTCCTTCTGTAAAAGAATCGTAGATAACATGAGTTTCTCTTCCGTCGAGAAAAGTCTGCAAATCCACGGGCGAAGGTCCTTCCAATTCTTTTACAGCCCGCTCTCCATACTTTATTCCCTGGGATCTCGTGATGCACCCCTCTACATAGAAATATTCGATCCTATGATTGCACCTATTCTCCCACACGAACCGGCTGACATAGGACGAATAGGTTTTATCGTCGCTGTCATTGCAACTTACAAGAGAGCACAGCACGACGCAAATCATCCACAAATAAAGAATCTTTCTCATAATTTAAATTCAGGCTGATTTGACTTCATTATAAAAGTAATAGATAATATTCGAAAATACAACTTCGTTTCTTGAATCTTTTAAGAAAATTCCCGGAAATCGAATCCGACTTCCGGGAAGAATCAAATGCCTGATATTCCTAAAAATTAAATTTCCCCAAGCGTAATATGCACCGCACCCCGGGCTTTCGCCGCCTCGTAATCGGCATTGGTGAAAGTATAAACCCAAACCAAAGCCAGACTACCGTTTTTCTCCTTATTTACCAAAGTATAGCGCTGCACGTCCTGCAAACCCTTTGGCACAGCGGAATTACCCGACCCCGACGGGTCGTAGTTTTCCATATATGCATACGTTTCGCCATCGACGACAAACTGCTCATACCACAGCCCCATCTTTCGGTCCTCAATATAGTCCGACAAACCTTCCGGTGAGCCGGACACCCGCACGGAAACATACTTTCCACCGATTAATCCCGTCATGCCACCGATACCCTCCTTCTACATAAAAGAAATCGATTCGATAATCGCTCTCATTTTTCCATTCGATCCAATATTCATCGACCGGTTCGACCTGCTTCTCGTCGTCGCCACAACCGCTCGAAAAGATCAATGCCGAAAGCGCCGCAACGCAACAGATAAACTTTTTCATAGGCATTAAATTAAAATTCAAAAAAATACCCTTCACGAATATAACATCATTTATGAAAAATACAAAATATTCGGGAATAAATCCTCCCGAATCCTCTAAAAAAGATTTGCACTGAAAAACAGATGTTTTTCAGTGCAAATCAAAATCAATATAGAATCCGCTCTATATCATCTATAAGAGTTCCCCTACTTAAATTTCACCAGCGAATGTCCTGTCATGGCTTCGGGCTTTTCGAGCCCCATCAGGTCGAGGACCGTAGGGGCTACGTCGGCCAAGATACCGTCGCGGACCGTTTTCACGCGGTCGGAAACCACGACGATCGGCACCGGATTGAGCGAATGAGCCGTATTGGGCGCGCCGTCGGCATTGACCGCATTATCGGCGTTGCCGTGATCGGCGATCTGCACGACCTCGTACCCATTGCGACGGGCCGCCTCGACGACTTTGGCCACACACGCATCGACAGCCTTCACCGCTTTCTCGATCGCCTCATAAACTCCCGTATGCCCCACCATATCGCCGTTGGCGAAATTCAGGCAGATGAAATCGTATTTCTGCCTGTCGAGTGCCCCGACCAGCTTGTCGGCCACCTCGTAAGCGCTCATCTCGGGCTGAAGGTCGTAAGTCGCCACCTTCGGAGAAGCGACCAGAATGCGGTCCTCGCCCTCGAACTCCTCCTCGCGGCCTCCGTTCAGGAAGAAGGTCACATGAGCGTATTTCTCCGTTTCGGCGATACGGAGCTGCGAAAGCCCCTGCCGGGCGACATACTCGCCGATCGTGTCGGCCACGTTCTCCTTGTCGAACAGGATATGCAGCCCCTCGAACTTGGCGTCATAGGGCGTCATACAGCAATAGTAGAGCGGCAGCGTGTGCATGCCCTGCTGCGGCATATCCTCCTGTGTGAGTACGATGGTCAGCTCCTTGGCCCGGTCGTTCCGGTAGTTGAAGAAGATCACCACGTCGTTCGGCCGGATCATACCGATCGGATTGCCGTCCTCGTCGATCCGCACGACGGGCTTCACGAACTCGTCGGTCACCCCTTCGTCGTACGACTTCTGCATCGCCAGCGCCATATCGGACGAATGTTCGCCCTTGCCCTCGACCAACAGGTCGTAGGCCACCTTCACACGCTCCCAACGCTTGTCGCGGTCCATCGCGTAATAACGGCCTACGATCGAGGCCACGACGCCCCGTCGATCGTTCCCGCATGTGCTTTTCCAGCCGTTCGATGAATCCCTTGCCGCTGTACGGATCGGTATCGCGGCCGTCCATAAAGCAATGCACGTAGGTACGTTCGATGCCGTATTTATCGGCGATGTCCGTCAATTTGAGCAGATGATCCAGCGACGAGTGCACTCCGCCGTCCGAAACCAGTCCCATCAGGTGCACGCTCACCCCGTTCGATTTGGCGTATTCGAACGCCTTCACGATTTCGGGATTCTTCAGAATCGAATCGTCGCGGCAGGCCCGGTTGATCTTCACCAGATCCTGATAGACTACCCTGCCCGCACCGATATTGAGGTGCCCCACCTCCGAATTGCCCATCTGCCCATCGGGCAGGCCGACGTTTTCGCCGTCCGTACGCAACTGCGCATGAGGGTATTTACGGGTCATTTCCGAAATATAGGCAGGATGCACCTGTGCGATGACATCCCCCTTCTGTCCGTCGCCGATGCCCCAACCGTCGAGGATCATCAGCAATACTTTGCGATACTCATCCGAAACATTACTTTACTTGTTCCACAATCAGTTCTACGGCCTTGTCGATAGCCGCCTGGATGCCATCGGGGTTCTTACCGCCCGCCGTCGCCAGGAAAGGCTGTCCGCCGCCGCCGCCGTTGATGGCTTTGGCCGCCTCGCGCACCACGACACCGGCATTGACTCCCTGCGCCACGATATCGTCGCCCAAAGCGACGGTGAGCGTCGGCTTGCCGTCATTGATCGATCCGATCACCAGTACGATATTCTTCGAACGCGAACGCACGGCGAAAGCGAGGTCCTTGATGAAATCCGGCCGGCGATCGGTCTGCGTAGCCATCAGCCGCATCCCGCCACGCTCGGGCGTAGAATCGACGATCTTCGCGGCCCACTCGGCCACCTGTTCGCGGCGGATGGCCTCCATCTCGTGCTTCAAAGCCTCGTTGCTTTCCATGATCTTCTTGATCGACTGAAGAATCTGCGGGTTATTGAGATAATCGGCCACGTTGCGCATCGTATCTTCGGCCGCATAGATCACCTCCTCGGCCTTCGCCCCCGTCGTGGCCTCGATACGTCGTACACCGGCGGAAATGGCGCTTTCGTTCAGGATCTTGAAGAACCCGATATTACCCGTAGCGCTCACGTGAGTACCGCCGCACAACTCGACCGAGGTGCCGAAGCGCACCATACGCACCCGGTCGCCGTATTTCTCGCCGAAGAGCATCATCGCCCCGGCCGCTGCAGCCTCTTCCTTGGTGGCATCGCGTTTCTCCTCGAGGGGATAGTTCGCGCGAATGGCACGATTGACCAGTTGCTCGACCCGGCGCAGCTCCTCGTGCGTCACCTTCTGGAAGTGCGAAAAGTCGAAGCGCAGGTATTCGGGCGTCACGAGCGAACCTTTCTGCTCGACGTGCGTACCGAGCACCTTGCGCAGCGCTTCATGCATCAGATGGGTCGCCGTATGGTTGTTGGCAGCCGCCTGACGTTTCTCCGGATCCACGACGGCCATGAAGGTCGCCTCGGGATTTTCGGGCAGTTGGGTAACGATATGGATAATCAGGCCGTTCTCCTTCTCGGTAGCCACGACCGGGATCCGTTCGTTGGCGGTTTCGATATAGCCGATATCGCCGATCTGACCGCCGGAATTGCCGTAGAACGGAGTGCGGTCGAACACCAACTGGTAGGAAACGCGTCCTTTGGAGGACACACGGCGGTAGCGGGCGATCTTCACCTCGGCGCTCAGCGTGTCGTAACCGATGAACTCGCTCTGCTTGATATGGATCAGCTCCTTCCAGTCGTCGGTATCGACCGCAGCAGCGTTGCGCGAACGCTCCTTCTGCGCCTGCAGCTCCTTCTCGAAGGCCTCCAGATCCACCTCGATCCCCTGTTCGCGGGCGATCAGCTCCGTCAGGTCGATCGGGAATCCGTAGGTATCGTACAACAGGAAAGCGTCCTTGCCGGAAATGCGTTCGCCGCCGCTCTTGCGAACCTCGGCCATCACGCCGTCCAACAGGTTGATGCCCGTAGCGAGCGTACGCAGGAAGGAGCTTTCCTCCTCCTCGATCACCTTCTCGATCAGCGTCTGCTGGGCCTTGAGCTCGGGGAACTGCCCGCCCATCTGATCGACCAGACCGGCCACCAGACGGCAGATGAAGGGCTCGTTGAAGCCCAGGTAGGTATAGCCGTAGCGGACGGCGCGGCGCAGAATGCGGCGGATCACGTAGCCCGCCTTCACGTTCGAAGGAAGCTGTCCGTCGGCGATCGAGAACGAAATGGCACGCAGGTGGTCGGCGACCACGCGCATAGCCACGTCGCACTTCTCATCCGCACCGTACGTTTTGCCAGACATGGCGGCGATGCGCTGGATCGTAGGTTGGAACACGTCGGTATCGTAATTCGACTTTTTCCCTTGCAGAATCATGCAGAGGCGTTCGAAACCCATGCCCGTATCGATACAGTTGGCCGCCAGGGGTTCGAGCGAACCGTTCGCCTTGCGGTTGAACTGCATGAAGACCAGGTTCCAGATCTCGATCACCAGCGGGCTGCCCTGATTGACCATCTCGCGGCCCGGCACGGCGGCAATCTCCGACTCGTCGCGCAGGTCGTAGTGGATCTCGCTGCAAGGTCCGCAAGGGCCTACGTCGCCCATCTCCCAGAAGTTGTCGTGCTTGTTGCCGCGGATGATGTGATCCGCAGGCAGGTATTGCAGCCAGATGTCGTAGGCTCCTGGTCGAACGGCACCCCGTCTTCGGGACTTCCCTCGAACACGGTAGCGTACATGCGGCTCTTGTCCAGTCCGTACACCCCGGTCAGCAGCTCCCAGGCCCAGCCGATCGCCTCCTTCTTGAAATAGTCGCCGAACGACCAGTTGCCCAGCATCTCGAACATCGTGTGATGGTAGGTGTCATGGCCGACCTCCTCCAGGTCGTTGTGCTTGCCCGACACGCGCAGGCACTTCTGCGTATCGGCGGCCCGGGGATAGGGACGGGGAATATTCCCGAGGAAAATGTCCTTGAACTGGTTCATACCCGCGTTGGTGAACATCAACGTCGGGTCGTTTTTCACCACCATCGGTGCCGACGGTACGATCACATGGTCCTTCCCTGCGAAGAAATCGAGGAAAGCCTGACGAATTTTGTTGGATTCCATATACTGTGTTTTCAATTCTTTGCGTTGTTCATAAGACACACTCCGCAGATTCCGGCTGCCTGTGCTCAGGCTGTCATCCGCTCGAATCCGCGAAACTTAAAGAAGTTACAAGATTGCAAAATTACATATTTTACCTTAATTTTGCATCACTTCCAAGGAGTTTTTCAGATCATGGCACGAAAAAGCAGACGTTCGATCCCCACGCCCTGACCCGTGAGGTGGTTTCGGCCACTCATGAGGTGGTCACGGTCCCGTTCCGCCTGCGCACCTACCGTGTCATTCGCAAAATCCTCATCATCTTCATCGCAGTATCGATCGTCAACGTCGTCTTCGCGAATGTCTTCTACACGCCGAAAATGTACCGCATCCTGCGCGAAAATTCGGAGCTGGTCTTCAAATACCGGCTCCTTCAGGACAAGATCCGCGCGGAGCAGCGCAAACTGAACGAAATACACCACCGCGACAACTTCGTTTACCGGGCTTTGTTCTCGGCCGACACCCTGAATATCGGAGGCATCTACACCCCCTATCCGGCGTCCAAATACGCGGCTCTGGCGGGCGACGAATACGCCCCGCTGATGATCGGCACGTGGCAGCAGCTCGACGCTTTCGGCCGCCAGCTCTACCGTACCTCCGTTTCGTTCGACGAGTTGCAAATCCTGGCCAAGAACAAGGAGAACATGTCCACGGCGATCCCGGCCATCTGGCCCATCGACCGTCAGGCCCTGCGCCACGGCATCGAGCCGTTCGGCTACCGCAACCACCCGATCTACCACCGACGCATCCTGCACAAAGGCATCGACCTGGCGGCCAACATCGGCAACAACGTCTATGCCACGGGCGACGCGACGGTACAGTCCACCGACCTGGGACAGCCCCGCAGAGGCTACGGCAAGCAGATCCTCCTGAACCACCAGTACGGCTACCAGACCCGCTACGCCCACCTGAGCCAGATCTTCGTCAAACCCGGCGAGAAGGTCGTGCGCGGACAACTGATCGGCAAGGTCGGCAACACGGGCGGCGTGACCGGCCCCCATCTGCATTACGAGGTGATCCACATGGGACAGGTCGTCAATCCGATCAACTATTTCAACCGCAATATGACCAACGAGGAGTACGAGCGCCTGATGGAACAGATGCAGGAGCTCAACCTCGATACCTTCGACGAATAACATGGCAAGAACCCGCAGACCGATCAAATACGCCACACCGCGCACGCCCAAACAGAAGGCGATCCGCATCACGTTTCACGTACTGGTGTGGTTCGGCGCAGCATCCTCTACTACGTCGGGTTCTTGCTCTTCTTCGACACGCCCGTCGAATACGAGCTCAAGCACTCCACCGATCAGTTGAGGAGCGAATACACCCGGCTCGAAGCCCGCTACGACTCGCTGCGCACGGTGATGGAAAAATGTTTCCGAACGCGACCGCAACGTCTTCAACATCCTTTTCGAATCCGATCCTTACGATTTCGACACCGAATATGAAACCAAGCGGCTCGCAACGTACGAAAGCCTGCGGGACAAATCCGACCGTCAGATCATCCTGGAACTCAAAGAGAAGGTCAGACAATCCGAAGCGACGCTGACCAAGCTCAACGAATCGTACCTCGAACTGCAACGTCTGCTGGATACGGTCGGCGACGGCCGCAACCGGATTCCGGCCATACAGCCCGTTATCAACCAGCAGCTCACGCTGCTTACCGCCTCCTACGGCATGCGCATCCATCCCTTCTACCGCACCCTGCAATCCCATCAGGGCGTCGATTATACGGTGCCCGAAGGTTCGCGCGTCTTCGCCACGGCGGACGGCCGCGTGAAGGAGATCGCCTCGCGCTCCACAGCGGGCCGTACCATCGTCATCGACCACGGCAACGGTTACGAAACTTCGTACAGTCACCTGCTGGCGGTCAATGTACGCCGCGGGCAGGAGGTCCGTCGCGGCGACATCATCGGACTTTCGGGCAACACGGGCCTTTCGATCGCACCCCACCTGCATTACGAAGTGCGGCACAACGGCATGCGCGTCGATCCGATCCACTATTTCTTCATGGAACTGTCGCCCGTCGAGTACCAGCGGATCATCCGCATCGCCCAGTCGGGCATGCAGTCCTTCGACTAATTTTTCGAATCGCGAATGAAAAAAGAAACGGCTATCTATCCCAGCCACCGCAAATTGCTGGGCACGACGCTCGCCGCAGCGATCATGGCGGCACTCTCCTGCCTGCTCGTCATCGTACAGCCGCACGGGACGTTCGGGCTGGTCATCGGCATCGCAGGATTGATCTTCTTCGGGGGAGGCTTCTGCATCTTATTTATCATGCTGCTGAAAAATTTTTTCGAAGCAAGCCGACCCTGTTGCTGACTCCGGACAGTCTGCGGATTTATGCACCTGCAAAAGGGATCTACCTCACGATCGAATGGCAGCGCATTGCGGATTTCAGCGTATTCCGAACCTACGGGCAGAAATTCATCCGGATCGAACTCCACGATCCCGACCGGGCGATCGACGAGGAGAAAAACCGGATTGCCAAAGAGCTTATGCGCTGGCAAATGAAATACTTTGGATCCCCCTACGCAATCACGGCTTCAACAGTCGATATCGGCACGACGGAACTCGAAAAAATCCTGCGGGAGTATTTACAGGCATCCCGCGAAAAATCCGTTGTGAACTGACCGACCCTCCCGCAAAAGCGGTTCTCCGAGCCGATCCCGCATATCGTCGGAAATACGCTCGCACCGTCCGTCAATGAATCAGATCAAGATATGAGGCGCTCTATGGCCGGTATTTACAGGCTGCAAACTGATTTTCCGAACGTGATTATACACTTTCATATACACCTCTTCGGGAGCACAGTGGCCCAGACTCCCTCCGAAAAGAGGATTCAGGGACAGAATTATGAACGCGGGCACCAGCCGCGAAAAGCGATCGTCGGACAAGGGGCAGATTGAAATGTAATCGCCTTTCCGAAAAGACGACACGGAGAAAATCGCTGCGACATGCCCGCGTCAGCGTTTGCAGATCTCGCGGAAATCGCAATAGCGGCAGGTATGCTCGGCATCCTCGCATTGACGGAACGGAATCGCCGGATCGAACATCTCGGCGAGGGTTTCGCGCAACAGCCGTTCGAAAGGCTCGCGGTATTCGGAATAGCGTACGCCCGTGCGCCCCAACTCCCGATCGACGAGCCGGGACGAATAGTCGTCCCGGTGCATGGCCCGCACGTAATAGAGCGTCGGCTCGGCATCCACCCCCCGCGAATGGAAAAGCATCATCGAATAGAGCAACGTCTGTAAAATATTGGATTGACGCTGTTTGGCCTCTCCACGAAAGAGCGCTTCGACCCCCTGGAAATCGAGGTGCGGTTCGCCGGTCTTATAGTCCACGACCCGCAGCGTACCGTCCGGCAGGCGGTCGATCCGGTCGGCCAGGCCCCCGAAGACCACACGCAGGGATTTTCCGGCGCTTTCGAACGCAAACTCCTGCCCGATCCGCTCCTCGAGTCCTTCGACCGTAAAATCGTCATGCGCGGCGTCGTAAGGCAATACGCCGCCCCGAATATAGCGGATTACAATATCTTTGACCAACAACAGATTACCGCTATAATCCTCAACCGTCGCTTCAACATCCTGCAAATAGTTTTCATTGATGGCCGCAACTACCGCCTTCTCCACTTCGGACGAACGAGTCAGCGCACGCAACGCCTCTCCGCAGCCGGTCTTCCCGACAAAGGGAGCATAGAGCCGCTGCAAAGCCGCATGGAGAATCGTACCGAACATCGGTGCATCGACCTCCTCCGAAATCTCGTTGTCCGGCTCCAACCGGGCCACGGAGTGAAAATAGAAGCGCAGGGGACAAGCCACATACCGGAAAAAAGCCGTAGGCGACAGCCGCACGGGATCGTCCGGCGCGAGGAAGCGAGCCAACTTTTCGGCGGTTTCCCCTTGCTTGGGGACCTCGATCGGCGGGGTTTCCATCCGATTGACATCGATACCGACCTCCCGGCGGAGGATCTCGAAGGGAGTTTCGTACTCCAGTTGATAGATGTAACGGCTCTGTTCGCCGGTGGTCTTGTCGTCGGCATGAGCGCAATAGAGCATCCGCACGTTCTCGGCCCGTTGCAGCAAACGATAAAAATAGTAGGCGTAAACCCCCTCGTGATGCTCCGGCGTAGGCAAGGCATAAGCCGCCCGCAGGTTGTAGGGAATGAACGAAGTACCGGTCACGACACTGCCTGGAAAGTTGTCGTCGTTCATCGAGAGCAAATGACGTTGCGGAAATCGAGGTTGCGGGTTTCGAGGATACCCATAACCTGAATTCCCTCCAAAGGCTCTCCCTCGTAAGGAATACGCAGGGTTTGCAGATGTCGGCGAAGAAGTGAAGTATAGATCGATATAGATAATTCTATTTCACAATTATTCAGTGAATTGCGAAGTTTTATCACCTCTTCGGAAATGACGTTCAGGAACTCTACGCGGCGGCGTGCCTCCGTATCTTCGTAAGGCATCCGGGCAATCTGCGCGATCACCGCCAGCAGGTAGTCCGAAAATCCGCGCCACCCCTCGACGCTCCGGAACAGCGTAGCAAGCAACGGCGTGCAGGCCAGCCACTCCGCCGCGACCGTGATACGCCGGTTTCGGACGATCTCCTCCTGCATACGGACGATCCGGGAGGGGTCGCTTTCGAGGATATAAGGGTGCGACAGAAGTCCCAGCACGTCGGCGTGGTAAAAAAGCGGTTTGCCCTCCTTCTGCCGGGCATGGTTTTGCAGTTCGATCAATCGTTCAACAAACGAATAGGAAAGGCTCTGTTTCAGTGGATAACCCATCGTCACATTCACCTTTCCAATCTCCGCAGGCAGAGCATGCAGCAAGGGCAGCAGCAGGTTTTCATCCGTGAGCACGACGGCAGTCTCCTTCCCCAGCGGCCCCTGTTCGGCAGCCAGTTCCCGCAGGATCGAAGCCACGTACTTGCATTGCACGGCGTTCGATACCGTGGAAATCGCTTCGATTCGCTTCGGCGACCGGAAATGATCGTGCGGAAGTTCGCGCCGGGCGGGAAACAGGATCCGGTTCTCGCGCAGGAACATACCGGCCTCCTGGTCGGCATTGTCCGTATAATAAGTATCGTAATCCCAGTAGAAATCGGTTTCGGCAGCCGTGGAGAGAAACTTGAAAAGCCGTTTCTCGCACTCCGAGAGCGCGTTGAAGCCCGCCACGACGAACCGCCGGGACTCCGGGAATGCGAAACCGCCGGCCTTGATCCGCTCGGCGGCCGCCCGGTGTACCATCCCCGTATAGGCCATCCCCAGCGACCGGAGCCGCTCGCGGAAAGTCCGATAGACCGGGCCCAGCGTCTGCCAAACGGCCAGGAAGCGGCGTTTCTCCTCGGAAAGGGAGGTTTCGTCCGTGAAATTGGCCCAGAAAGCGATGATTTTCAACTGGACGGGGCTCAAATACGAAACGTCGGCCTCCAACTCCTTGATGTCGGCCAGGTTACGGAAAAGCATATCGGCGTCGATCAGGTACTTGTCGATCGTATCGAAATCCGTGAGGAGCATCTCCCCCCAGAAATAGAACTTGTCGAAGGATTCGGGATGAAATTCCGAATAGACTTTATACAGTTCGGTCACCAGACGCACCCGGTCGCCGATGCGGAGACCCGAAATCTCGCTCATCAACTCGTCGATAGTCGTCCAGCGGGGCTGCCACAAAGGACGTTCGGCGATGCCGGACAAGGCGTCGATAAAGAAAAGCCGCGCACGTCGGGAAGGGAACAGAACAGAAAGGGACGAAATATCGTCCCCGTATCTGTCGTATAAATCGGCAGCGACCTCCTGCAGGAATCCCGGCATGGCAAGTGCGCTATTTGAAGGTGATCTCGCCCCCGATCAGGGAGTTTGAAGTGTGCAGCAACTCGGGCTCTCCGATGCAGGTGATCCGGCCCTTCGTACCGACCGACGCCTCGAGGCGCTCCGGAGCGGTGATGGTCACGTCGGCCTTGGAGGTGGAATTGACACGCACGGACATCACTTCGACAGCGGCAGCGTCCACCTGGGCCGTGGAAACATTCAGATCCCAGTAACGGACCTTGCCCGTCAGGACCACGACGCTCTTGCCCGTCACATCCATCTGAAGATCCTTCACATCAAGCGCCGCGCTGACGACCGCCCCGTTGGAAAACCAGCACCGGGCCTGCGGAAAGTCGATCGGTTCCCCGAACGTGGCATTCGCCCCCGAAATACGGATCTCCTCCAGGTTGTTGTAATAAACCGTCACCTCGGTTTCGGAACGTTCGCGGGCGCCGATGCGCTCGGAAATCACGAGCATCTTATTCTTGTTCACCTCCGCCGTGAAGCGGCTGTCGTAAACGCCTTTGGTGTTGAAAACGATCTTGGGAGCCTGATCCATAGGCACCCGCTCGAACCGGATCCGGAACAACCCCTCGACGATCACACCATTGAAGGAAGGAAGCCACTCCATTTTCTCGCCGCTCGCCGCTGCGATTTCGGGAGCCAACTCCCCCCGATCGATCAGATCATTCTGGGCCGAAGCCGTAAATCCCAGCGTCAGGAGCGCCAGGCTCAGTATCCATCTTTTCATAGTTTTTTCTGTTTTTTGCTTTTTCGTAACGCCAAGATACGATATTTTTTTGAATTTCTCCGTCCGTTTCCCATTTTATCGCTACCTTTACCAAAAGAACGTCGGTTTAGCCGGCAGGCATCCGGCTCCGGCAGCCTTCATCCGCCACCGGCATCGATGCGGCCGGAAAAATGCCCGGGCAGCAGCAAACCTGCCGCAAAGCGGGATTCCACCGGCCGCTTCCATCCGACATTTTTGAAGCGATAACCAAGTGAGAGCGAGAATACTGAACGCCAGCGCCGGGTCGGGCAAGACCTACCAGCTGGCATACAAATACGTGCGGGACGTGGTCGAGCAACCCACGCTGTACCGTCACATCCTGGCCGTCACGTTCACCAACAAGGCCACCGAGGAGATGAAATCCCGCATCCTGTCGGAGATACATACGCTGGCCTCGGGCGGCAAAAGCGGCTACCTGGCCAGCCTGTGCACGGAGCTGTCGCTCGACGAACGGACCGTCCGCACCCGGGCCCGGGAAGCCCGGACCCGCATCTTGCATGACTATTCGCGGTTCACGATCCTCACCATCGATACCTTTTTCCAGCGCATTCTGCGGGCTTTCATCCAGGAGTTGGGACTCGATCTGAACTACAACGTAGAAATCGAAACCGCCTCGGTACTCTCCAAGAGCGCGGATGCGCTGGTCGAACAGATCCGCATCGACGAAGAACTGCAACGGTGGCTCACGGCCTTCGTGCAGGAGCGCATCGAAGACGGCAAACGCTGGGATGTACGCGAAGGCATCCTCGCCCTGGGCAACGAAATATTCAAGGAGAGCAACCGCAAAACCCTCTCGGCGGAGCGTTCCAAGGCCGAACTGGACCGGATCGTCGGCAAGGCGACGGGGAGGGCCAAGGCCGGGAAAAAGGAGTTTCAGGAATTGGGCGTTCGGGCCATGAACCTCATGAATACCGCTGGCGTCACGACGGCCGACTTCACCGGCAAGAGCCGCAGCTTCGCGGGCTACTTCGCGGCCGCAGCCGCCGGAGAGATCAAAGCACCCACAGCTACCGTGCGCAAGATGAGCGCGACGACGGAAGGCTGGTGCGCCAAGGACTCGCCGGCCCTGCCGCTGGTCGCGGAGCTTCAGCCGCTGCTGGCCGAACTGTGCGCCCGTTACGACCGCAGCATCCGCTTCTGGAACACCACCGACCTGCTGCGCGAGAACTACCGCAGCTTCGCCCTGCTACAGGACCTTTACGGCAAAGTACGGCAGATGTGCAGCGACGAGAACGTGATGATGCTCTCCGAGACCAAAAACATCCTCTCGGAGTTCATCCGCCACAACGACGCCCCGTTCATCTACGAAAAAGTCGGCAACCGCTACGACCGGTTCATGATCGACGAATTTCAGGACACCTCGACCCGGGAGTGGGAAAACTTCCTGCCCCTGCTGGGCAACGCCATGGCACAGTCGGAACAGACCTCGGTGCTGATCGTGGGCGACATCAAACAGTCGATCTACCGCTGGCGGGGCGGCGACTGGGAGATCCTGCACCGCCGAGCGGCACGGGAGCTGGGAGAAGCGAGCACCGAAACGATACACCTGAAGGAGAATTTCCGGAGCTTGCCGCTGGTGGTGGAGTTCAACAACCGGATGATCGGCAAGGTGGTCGAAAGCGACAACACGGCACTGAACCAACTGCTCGCCCAGGCTCCGCCGCACGCCCTGGGGGGAAAGGCCCGGGAAGAGCTGCGCGACACCCTGCAGGAGGCCTATTGCGAACACGCGCAGAGCGCCCGCAAGAAAGGGCTGCATCCCGGCTACGTCAATATCACCCATTACGCTGGCGAGCCGCCCCTCATCGAACGCATCAAAGCTCTCGTGAACAAGGGGTTCCGCCCAAAAGATATGATGATTCTGGTGCGCAGCGGCACGGACGGCACCAAAGTCGCCTCGGCACTGCTCGACTTCAAGCGCCGGAACACGGATCCCCGCTACCGGTTCGACGTGATGACGCAGGAGGCGCTCATCGTCGGCACGGCACCGATCAGTTCGTTCGTCATCGCCTGCCTGAAGCTGGCCATGAACCTGCGGATTCGCTGAGCCGGGCCATTTACAACCATTTTTCAGCCAAACCCTCCTTCGATGCGGAACTCACGGAAGAGGAGGTCGTCTTTCTCAAATCGCTGCGGCTGTTCCCGCCCGAAGAGGCGTTCGAACGGATCGTCATGCGGTACGACCTTCAGGAGCGACGGGAGGAGATCGCCTACCTGCAAGCCGTGCACGAACAGATCATCAACTTCTGCGCGGGCCGCGTAGCCGACATTCCCCTCTTCCTCAATGGTGGGACGAACAGGGAAGCGGCCGCTCGCTGAGCGTCGAACAGGGCGAAACGACCATCGAAATCACCACGATACACAAGGCCAAAGGGTTGGAAAAAAAGGTGGTGCTGATCCCCTACTGCAACTGGACGCTCAATCCCAAATCGAGCGGACTCTCGGCGAACATTGTCTGGGCCGAAGGCACGGACGAGGAGCTGGAGGAAATCGGCCGATTCCCGGTGCGGTATAAAACCAGCATGGGCGAATCGCTCTTCTCGGCCGACTATTACCGGGAGATGATCTACGCGCACGTGGACAACATCAATCTGCTGTACGTAGCCCTGACACGGGCCGTGGAGTCGCTGCACATCTTCATCCCGCAGAAGGGAGCCAAGGGACCGAACGTCGGACAGTTGATCCTGCAAAACATCGCCCCGGAGGACGGCACGGTCCGGCTGGACGGGCTGGAGGGCAGCTACTCCCGGGACGAAGCCGCCGAAACCTACGAATTCGGCGAATTCGCCGGACCGGAGCCGGATACGCACCGGAAAGCGAAAGCCGCGCACGTCCTGCTCGGGGACTACCCCACGTCGGAGCCGCAGTTGCAACTGCGGCTGCCGACAGAACGCTACTACGAGGAAGAGGGTCGGGCCGAACTCACCCCGCGCGACTTCGGCATCCTGATGCACCGGGTCTTCGAAAAACGCCGCGACAACGGATGAGATCTACACGGCCATCGAAGCGATGACCCAGGACGGCGTACTCGACGAAAAAGAGGCCCCCCGCCTGCGGGAGCTGGTCGAAAAGGCCCTCGCGGATCCGGTGACGGCGGAGTGGTTCGGCGGCAGGTGGCAGGTGGTGCGCAACGAGAACGAAATCATCCTGCCGGGCAGCGGAACGACGCGGCGCCCCGACCGCGTGATGACCGACGGCGAGCGGGCCGTAGTGGTGGATTACAAGTTCGGCGACCGGGAAACCGCACGCCACCGCAAACAGATCCGCGAGTACCTGCGCCTGCTGCGGCAGATGGGTTACACCCGGACGGAAGGCTATCTCTGGTATGTACGTCTGGGACGCACGGAGCGGGTGGAGGAGAAGGAGGATTGAAAACGGGGAGAACAGAAGCGAATACCGGAAAAACAGGGACAAACGGCGAATTTTTCGAACAGATAATCGTATATTTGATACGTTTTGGGACGCATCCCGCAACGGAAAGAGCGAGCGTCCCCGACTTATACAAAAAAATGCAGGCCGGCTCTTGCGAACGACAATCGCAGACCGGTCCCGAAAAACAGCTTCATGAGATCAATCCTGCTGGACATCATCCCCCGCCGATTCCGCCGCCGGAGCTACCTGGTTTCCGGCACGATCTTCCTGCGGGCCCTGCTCAACTTCGCAGGACTGGCTCTGCTGATTCCGGTACTGCTGCTGATCCTCGACAGCGAGAGCATGCACACGAACCCCTGGCTCGAACGGCTGTACCAAGCGGGCGGATTCGAATCGGACCGGGCGTTCGCCCTGACCGTATGCGGATGTATCGTCGCACTGATCGCATTCAAAACCTGCTGAACCTCTTCCTGCTGCGCTACGAACGGCGGTATATTTACGACCTCTACCGGTGTATGTCGCGGCGGCTCTATATCGAATATCACGACCGGGGGCTGGGATTCATCAAAAACACCAATTCGGCACTGCTCTCGCGGAACGTCAATTTCGTCTGTCTGGCGTTCGTTACGGGGATCCTCGTACCGCTCGCGTCGATCACGAGCGAGAGCATGCTGCTCGCACTGCTGTTCACGGCGCTGCTGTTCTACAACCCCACAGTCGCGGGACTGGTCCTGCTGGTATTCATTCCGACCGTCTGGTTCTACTACAGCGCCGTGCGCAAACGGCTCCACCGTTACGGCGTACAGGAGAACGAAGCCCAGCGCGAGAAGGCCCGCACGGTCGTCGAAACCTTCCGGGGATATGCCGACCTGGAGATCAACGATGCCTTTCCTTCGATGCTGCGCCGCTTCGACCGGGCGATGGACAAGATCGTTACGATTCAGTCCAGAAATATGACCGTCAATGCCTTGCCTTCGATCTTCATGGAGGTAGGACTGGCGATCGGCATGGCGCTGTTCGTGGCGGTCAGCTCGGTACGCCGGGCGATGAAGCCGGGTCCTCTTCGGCGTATTCGCCGTCGCCGGGTTGCGGCTGATGCCTTCGGTACGCAACATGATGTCCGGCTGGTCGGCACTCAAATACAACCGCTACACCATCGATATCCTGCGGGACATCGACCTGAACGACGAAAAGCCGGAACCGTCCGCCGCACAGCCTCCGCAGCCCTTCGAACGTGAAATCGCCGTGCGCGACCTCTCGTTCCGCTTCGACGACGAGCGCGGCGGCAAAGAGGTGCTGCACGGGCTGACACTCACGATCCGCAAGGGAGAACACGTCGGTATCCGAGGCGCATCGGGGGCCGGAAAAAACGACCCTGTTCAACCTTCTGTTGGGATTCTATACCCCCACCGGCGGTGAAATCACGATCGACGGCGAGCCCCTGACCGCCGCCAACCGCCGCCGCTGGCAAAATGCCGTCGGCTACGTTTCGCAGCACGTGTTCCTGCTGGACGGCACCCTGCTGGAAAACATCGCCCTGGGCGAAGAGGAGGAGAAAATCGACCGTCGGAGAGCCGAGGAGTCCCTGCGTGCCGCCCGGCTGGAAGACTTCGTGCAATCGCTCTCCGCAGGGATCGACACCCCGATCGGGGAGGCCGGCAACAAACTGTCGGGCGGACAACGCCAGCGCATCGGCATTGCCAGAGCCCTCTACAAACAGGCCAACATTTTATTCTTCGACGAGGCGACCTCGGCGCTCGACAGCGGGACGGAGGAGGGAATCAACCGTTCGATCGCCGAACTGTCACAACACAACAGAGATTTAACCATCGTGGTCATCGCCCATCGAGAAAGCTCGCTGGAGTACTGCGACCGCATCATCACACTCGATAACAATGGATAGAGAATATATCATCGCCGGATTCCGCATCCGGCTGGAACAGGTCGATCGGCTCTTCGTAAGACCCGGCAGCCACATGGCCCGGGCATTCGAACCGTTCGCCGCAGAAGCGGATCCGGCCGCATCCCTGACCATGCGCCTGATTCCGGACTGCACGATAAATAAAGAATTAACAGGAGGAGAGCCGAACAGGGAACTCGACGTATTTCCGTTCGACGATGCGGAAGCCGACTGCCACTTCGAGCGTACGCCGCGAGGTTACCTGTTCCGCATGGTTCCCCGCAACGGGGATCGTCCGACGCTATTCTTCAAAGCGTTCAATTCGCCGGATGTACAGAGCGACCTGCTCGCTGACGGACGCGAACCCCATCAATCCCTGATGCGTTTCGGGCTTTGGATCATGTTCGGCATCGCCATCTCCCCCGAAGCCATTGCGATACACTCCTCGACCATCGAATGCGAAGGCCGGGCCGTCCTGTTTCTGGGAGAATCCGGCACGGGAAAAAGCACCCATACCCGGCTGTGGCAGGAGCACATTCCCGGAGCACGGCTGCTCAACGACGACAGCCCGATTATCCGGATGTACCAGGGGCAGGCGACCGCTTTCGGATCGCCCTGGAGCGGCAAGACCCCCTGTTACCGCAACATTTCGCGGCCGATTGCCGGAATCGTCCGGTTGAGCCAGGCCCCGGCCAACGAAATCACCCGACTGTCAATCTTGCGGGCCGTCGGATCGCTGCTCCCGTCCTGCCCCCCGGCATTCGCCTACGACAGCGATTTGCAGGATAGAATCTGCCGTACGCTGTCGGACATTCTCACCCAAGCCCCTGTGTGGCACTTGGCCTGCCTGCCGGACAAGGCAGCGGCCGAACTCTCCTACGCCACGGTCCTCGAAGGAAAACAGAGAGCCTGAAAACAATTGATCATGGAAAAAACCGTAGCGAACCGGATCGCCTTCGCCCAGACGAGGGACCTGCTGCTCGAAGGCCAAAAACGTACGAATCTGCGTCCAGGGACAGAGCATGCTGCCCTTCTTCCGCAGCGGCAGCGTCATCACGCTGCGGCCCCTGCGCCACGAGGATCTGCGACGCGGAGCGGTGGTGATGGCCGAAACCGTACAAGGCAATTTCGTCGTACACCGCATCATTCAGGCGACACCGGAAGAGGTCACGCTGCTCGGCGATGGCAACCTTACCACGGAAACGATGCCCCCGGCCAAGGTTTATGGAGTTGTGGATTGTAGTGCCATTCACCGGGTATTGGCTCGGGTATGGCTCTGGCTGCGCCCCGTACGACGTTATCCGCTCTGGGTTCTGCGGCGGATTTGCAGAAAATAACTCCCGAATCGGATTCAAGCAAGAGTTATGCTCTCTGTTTCTTTAAGTTCTGCCCGCCCCGAATCTCGAAAATAGGATTAGAGCACAATACGGCTTGCCTTTGCGTACTCATTATGCAGTAAGTACCGATGGGGTTCCAATTGAATGTACGGCTATTTTGAATCATCAATCCGAAAGTATTTTTTTATGGTAAATATAAATATTTGAATAAACTGATTATGAGAAAATAATTCTTTCTTGTTTGTTATTGGGAATTAGTTTGACCACGTATGCTCAAACAAGCCTATTTGATTTATGGCAGGAGGCGTCGGAGCACGTCAATATTTATACTTATGGACTTAAACCTGTGAAAAAAGAGCCATGTTTTCGTCCGGATTGGAAGCAGAAAAGAGGTACGAAATTGGAAATTTCTTCCCCCACAATAGGACTCTTAAAAAAGATGCTTGAAGATGTCGAATCGGAAGGGTTTCAGTTCAACCCTCAAAATGACACATTACTTTTCCATGTATATTTTTGTAGTTGGTGGGCTCCATGCGATCTTGTTGTTAAAACGTCGGCAGGGATATCTCATTACTACCAGCCACCAAAAGAAGAGTCGTTTAAGATTGATTCTGTTATGCTTGCTGAAGACTTTTTTATAAGTTCTATCTTGTATTATGGCGATAACTCCGCATTTACAGATTTTTTCCGACGTTATGTCATTCTTCTTCCAGATTCAGATGGTAGATATACTTTGGTTTTTCGTATTATCTTAAAAGATGGGAAAATCATGACTCCATCTGAAGTGTGGAAAATTGCCGATGTATATATGTGGGAAGGAAATTATTTAACTGAAGAAGATATAATATTTTTGAAGAAATTGAGTCGTTATTACAATAAATTCGGACCTGAATCGATTAGAACATTTTTCGCGCACAATTATTATTGCAGTAAATTGTTCTCTAATCTTCAGAAAAGGCATTTCCATACTCTTTTTTCGGCACCGGCCGCAATCGTTGCCAAGCCTCTATTCATAAAAATCCGACTGTTTCACCCCGTCGAAAGAGAGAGGGGGGGGGCGGCGGACGGGGAAATCCCTTCAATGGGAATTCAAAACAACCGGCAATCAATAAAAGCAAAAAAATAGCGAAGGAAATTCCTTCGCTATTTTTCGTTATAGGATCACCGATTACGCTTCGAGCGCGAAACGCTTGTAAGCGATAACCGTAGCATCCTTGTCCGCCTTGTGGATATACTCGGCGATCGTCTCCTTCTCACCTACCACCGGCTGGTTGAGCAGCGTATTCTCCTCGAAGAACTTGCGCATCTTACCCTCGGCGATCTTCTCCAGAATAGCCTCGGGTTTGTTGGCATTCTTCGGATCCTGCTTCATGGCCTCGACAGCGATCTTGCGCTCGTGCTCGATCACATCGGCCGGGCAATCGGCCTCGGAGATCGAAACGGGAGCCATAGCGGTCGCCTGCATGGCAACGGTGTGGGCAACCTCCTCGGGAACGACCTTGTTGAAGCCGATAAGCGTACCGAGCTTCTTGTTGAAGTGTACGTACGCATGGCAGTAGGGAGCTTCGATACGGGCATAGTATGCCAGCTCGATCTTCTCGCCGGTCTGACCCGATTTCTCGGTCACCATCTCCTCGACGGTGCGACCTTCGGCATTCTTCGTAGCCAGCAACGTGTCGCGGTCCGCAGCATCGCTATTTACCGCAACGTCCAGCATCGCATTGGCCGAAGCGGAGTACTCCGCATTCTGCGCTACGAAGTCGGTTTCGCAAGCCAGGCAGAGGATATAACCCTTCTGACCCACGATTTTCGTTACGACGACACCTTCGGTGGCCGTACGATCGGCACGCTTGGCAACGACCAGCTTACCCTTTTCACGGATGATATCCTGGGCACGCGCGAAATCACCTTCGGCTTCGGCAAGGGCCTTTTTACAGTCCATCATACCGGCACCGGTCATTTTGCGGAGCTTCATTACATCTGCAGCTTTGATTTCCATAGTCTTGGTTTTAATTTCTTTGAACTTCGTTCTGCGTTTCCGTATCCCGACCGACTCGGATCGCTCGGGCGATCTTCGCACGGGACGGAAACGTCCATAATCTCCGTGCGAATTATTCCGCTTTCTGCTCGGTCGCAGCGACAACCTCGGCAACGGTAGCCTCCTCAGCATCCACGGAAGCCTTCACGGCTTTCTTGATACGAGGTTTCGCATCCTTCTTCGCAGGAGCATCGCCCTCATGAGCCTCATTCTCCTGGGCCTCCTTCTCTTTTTCGAGCTTTCGCTCCTCGAGGCCCTCGCTGATGGCGCCGCACACGGCGTCGAGGATCACAGCGATCGACTTGGTCGCATCGTCATTTGCAGGGATAACGTAATCAATGTCGGTTGGATCACAACAAGTATCTACCATTGCAAATACGGGAATATTCAATCGCTTGGCCTCCTTCACGGCGTTGGACTCCTTCTGCACGTCCACGACGAACAGAGCGGCCGGCAGACGGGTCAGGTCGGCGATCGAACCGAGGTTCTTCTCGAGTTTCGCACGCTGACGCGCGATCTGCAGCTTCTCGCGCTTGGAGAAATTATCGAACGTGCCGTCGTTGGTCATCTTGTCGATGGTGGACATCTTCTTGACGGCTTTACGTATGGTGGGGAAGTTTGTCAGCATACCGCCAGCCCAACGCTCCGTAACGTAAGGCATACCGATAGCTGCGATCTTTTCGGCAACGATTTCCTTGGCTTGTTTCTTGGTGGCGACGAACAGCACGCGGCGACCGCTCTTGGCGATCTGCTTGAGTGCGTTTGCCGCCTCATCGAGCTTCAGCACGGTCTTGTGCAGGTCGATGATGTGGATGCCGTTCTTCTCCATGAAAATGTAAGGAGCCATTTTGGGATTCCACTTACGCTTCAAGTGTCCGAAATGAGCGCCGGCTTCCAATAATGTATTAAAATCTGTACGTGACATTTTAATTCAATGGTTTAATTTTAATTCTCTTTTCTTCAACTCTCCCGGTAGTGAACTGCGGTCAATCCGGAGAGTTTTCCACGATCAGGCAACCTGTAAGTAATAGCCGATATATATAATATAAGGTAGTCTTGCCGGTTTGTAACCTGAATCGTGCTTGCCGAAATTCTGTCGTACGATTAACGCTTGCTGAACTGGAACTTACGACGTGCTCCGGGCTGACCGGGTTTCTTACGCTCAACTTCGCGGGGATCGCGCGTCAGGAATCCGTTCTTCTTCAGAACCGGACGGAACTCGGCGTCGATCTCGCACAATGCACGTGCGATACCCAGACGAGCCGCCTCGGCCTGACCCTTGATACCGCCACCGTCCAGATTGATGGTGATATCGTAGTTCTCTGCGGTGTTGGTAGCCAACAGCGGCTGCTTCACCTGGAACTGGAGGATGTCGAGCGGAAAATAGACTTCCAGCGATTTGCGGTTGATTGTAATCTCCCCTTTACCCGGCTTCACGAATACGCGAGCCACAGCAGCCTTACGACGACCTACGGTATTTACAACTTCCATAATTCTTACTTAATCTCGTTTAACTTAATTGCCTTCGGGTTCTGAGCGGCGTGCGGATGCTCGGCACCGGCATACACCTTCAGATTCTTCATAATGGCTTCGCCAAGGCGCGTTTTGGGGAGCATGCCTTTGACTGCCTTCTCGATGAGAAACGTCGGTTTCTTCGCCAGGTAATCGGCCGGCGTAGCGAAACGCTGACCTCCCGGGAAACCGGTGTGTCGTGTATAGACCTTGTCGGTCATCTTCTTGCCTGTGAGCTTCACTTTGTCCGCGTTGATGACGATAACATAATCGCCGCAATCGACGTGGGGGGTGTAGCTAGGCTTGTTCTTGCCGCGGAGGATCTTCGCAACCTGCGATGCAAGACGTCCCAATACCTCGTCGGTCGCATCGATGACAACCCATTGCTTGTCAACCGTAGCGGCGTTCGCCGAGATAGTTTTGTAGCTTAATGAATCCACTTTGTTTACGTTTAATTAATACTTATTTATCCAACCTCCCGCACTATACGGGTGCGCAAAGATACGAAGAAAATCCGCAAAAAGCAAAACACCCGAAAAAATAACGTCAATATATTCTAAAAAAGCCATTTACACTTTTTACAACAAAAAACCGCGCCCGGCTTCTTTCGTCCGAAGCCAAGCACGGTTTTTTTACGCATCCCCGGCGGTCACCGCAGAAAATCGACCAGTCGGCAGCGCACCTGCAACAAGATACCGGGCCGACGCAGAAAGCGTATCAACTACCGTAAGGTTTGAAATTCTTCTGTCCGTTATAACGTCCGATGGTCGGATCGACCAGTTTTTGCGGACGCACCTTGAACTCCACGGGCAGAACGTAAGAAACCCGCACGGGATAATCCAGACCGGACTCCTTGTCGGTCATGATGCCCGGAGTCCACTTCGGAGAATTCTCGACCACCCGCGTAACCGCTTCGGTCAGCTTCTCATGGGGCGAAGCAAGCACTTCGTCCACAGTCACGGATCCGTCGGTTTCGACGATAATCCGGACTTGCACCACTCCTTCGACCTTCTGCTCTTCCATATCGGCAGGATACTGTACGCGCGAAAGCACCCATTTCCAATACTTTTCGAACCCTTTGTTCTTAAACGACGGGGCTTTTTTCAAACGTGCGACCTGGCCATCCGCAATGACCAGTCCCTCGGCCGGAGGTGTCGAAGTCGTCGTACCCGGGGCATCGGCCGGAGTTTGAGCCATCGCGGGTAACACCAGCAACAGGCTCACGGCATAAAACAGAAATTTTTTCATTAGCATCTGTCTGTTGGTTTCTACATAAACAAAAATAGTGAAAGCCGAGAGAACGGGACCTTGTTCACGGTTTTCCGAGGCGCATCCTATCTAAGACTATGTCAAAGATAGCGAGAGGTAAGAGCAATTGTGAGAACTTGTTCTCGAAAATTGCCGAACCGAATCCTATCTTCTACAAAGATAGGAAAAGCCGGATGCAAAAGCAAATTTATTTGCATTTTCCCGAGGCGGAATTTTAAGACGACTCAAAAAGTTAGGCGACAGAAAACACTCGAATATCAATTATTTATTCGTTTCATCGCAAGAAACAGGAGCCGGACGGAACAACGCAACCGGAACCGCCCCGGTCTGATCCCGGAATCCATTACAATACCAAAAGCCGCACGATCAAATTTCAAGCATGGAATCATAGCTGTTAGCGGAGCTTTTTGGATGCGTAACGGACCAAGTCCTTTCCGAAGAAAAGGAGCAAGGAAGGGGGCGAATTATAAACGCGACCACCGACAGCGAATAAGCGACCGTCGGATTCGTGCTGCGATCGTCGAATAAGGGTTTCTTAAAAAATATAATTACCAATAGGCACACCGCAGCCGATATAGGCGTCAGCAACCTTCTTTCCCAGGAAAAAGAAGAGGACCGTCTGCAAAACGGCCCTCTTCAATCTATAGAAACCCCGGACTATCCCAGGAACGACAGCAGAATACCTGCGGCAACCGCAGAGCCGACGACACCGGCTACGTTCGGACCCATGGCGTGCATGAGCAGGAAGTTGCTCGGATTGGCCTCCTGGCCGACGGTTTGCGATACGCGGGCTGCCATAGGAACCGCAGAAACACCGGCGGAGCCGATCAGCGGGTTCATCTTCTTGCCCTCCGGGAGGAAGAGGTTCATAAACTTGGCAAGCAGCAAACCTCCGGCCGTACCGAGAGCGAACGCAAGCACACCCAGCACCAGAATACTCAAGGTCTGGACATTGATGAACGCTTCGGCGGTAGCCGTAGCACCGACGGTAATACCGAGGAAAATCACCACGATATTCATCAGCTCGTTCTGCACGGTCTTGCTCAAACGATCAACCACACCGCACTCTTTCATCAGGTTACCCAGCATAAGACAGCCGATCAGCGGAGCGGCGCTCGGCAGGAGCAGCGAGATGATTACGGCAATGATGATCGGGAAGAGGATCTTCTCGGTTTTGGAAACCGGGCGCAGCTGCGACATCTTGATTTCACGCTCTTTCTTGGTGGTCAGCAGACGCATGATGGGCGGCTGAATCACCGGCACGAGGGCCATATAAGAGTAAGCGGCCACGGCGATCGGACCCAGCAATTCGGGCGCGAGGCGGGCGGTCAGGAAGATCGCAGTCGGACCGTCGGCACCGCCGATGATACCGATACTACCGGCCTGAGCAGGAGTGAAGCCCAACGCGTAAGCCCCCAGGAAGGTCACGAAAATACCCAACTGCGCAGCAGCACCGAGCATGAAACTCTTCGGGTTGGCGATCAGCGGGCCGAAATCGGTCATGGCACCGACACCGATGAAGATCAGACACGGGTAGATACCGAGCTTCACACCCAGATAAAGATAATCGAGCAATCCGGCATCCTGAATGAAGCTTCCCCAGTGGATATGTCCGCCGGCGAACAGTTCGGAATGGAACATATTCGCTCCCGGCAGGTTGGTCAGCAGCATACCGAAAGCGATCGTGAAGAGCAGCAGCGGTTCGAACTTGTGTTTGATGGCGAGGTACAGGAGCAGGAAAGCGACGAGAATCATCGCTATATTCCCCCAGGTCGCCCCTGCGAATCCGGTCTGATTGAAAAAATCGACCAGACTGTCGGACAATGAAATGGATCCAGCTGTTAACATCATATCACTTATTCGATAACGATTAACAGATCACCTTCCATCACGGTAGCGCCCTTCTGGACGTGGATGGATTTGACAACACCGCCGCGTTCGGCATCGATGTTGTTCTCCATCTTCATCGCCTCGAGCACGAAAAGAGTTTGACGGGGAGCGACGCGGTCGCCCTCCTTCACATTGACCGAGAGGATCGTACCGGGCAGCGGAGATTTCACCTGCAAACCGGGACCGCCGGCAGCAGCCTGTGCAGCTTTGGGAGCGGAAGGCGCAGCCGTAGTCGGAGTCACCGACAGCCCTGCAGCTTTCGGAGCGGGAACGACCTGCGGTTTCTTCATCTTGCTGGCCTGCTCGCCGACGATTTCCACCTCGTAAGCGACACCATTGACGGTGACGTTGGCCATCGTCGATTCTTCGTTCACGTCCTCAATCGAAATGTCGTATTGATTTCCGTTTATTTTCAATGAATAGTCTTTCATAACTTATTTTCTGTAATCTGGCATTTGAGTTAATCCGTGAATTTTCGAGTTCCAGGGCGAGTAAGCCCGCTTGATGCTCAAAATCGTAAGCATCTCGGTTTCCCGGTCGTGACGGGCGCTGCCGAAGAGCTTCAGCGCCGTCATAATGGCGGCTACGGTCTCCTCGTCCAATTCCGTCTGCGACGGTGACTGCTTCTTGCGCTGATGCGTAAAGAAAGAACCGAAGCCCTTCATTACAAAGACCAGCAGAAGGAGCATGACAATCACCAGGCAGAACCCGACGCATGTGATCGTAAGGATACCCGACCAATCTATCTGTGTCATAATTCGTCGATTTATAAAGGAATATTAGAGTGCTTCTTGGCCGGATTCTGCAACGTTTGGTTGCGAGCGACTGCAAAGCGCGGATAATGCGGAAACGCGTGTTGCGCGGCTCGATCACATCGTCGATATAGCCGTAGCGGGCGGCGTTGTAGGGATTGGAGAACTTGTCGCGGTACTCCTGCTCCTTCTCGGCCACGAACTTGGCCTTCTCCTCGGCGCTCTCGAAAGCGGCGAGCTCCTTGGCATGCAGCACCTCGACGGCACCGCTCGCACCCATCACAGCGATCTCGGCCGTCGGCCATGCGTAGTTGATGTCACCGCGGATATGTTTCGAAGACATCACGATATAAGCGCCGCCGTATGCCTTGCGCAGCGTCACGGTGATCTTCGGAACGGTAGCCTCGCAATATGCGAACAACAGCTTCGCACCGTGCGTAATGACACCGCCGTACTCCTGGGTCGTACCCGGCAGGAAGCCCGGAACATCCACGAGGGTCACCAGCGGAATGTTGAAGGCATCGCAGAAGCGCACGAAGCGGGCGGCCTTGCGGCTGGCGTTGATGTCGAGCACACCGGCCATGTACTTGGGCTGGTTGGCGATGATACCGACGCTCTGTCCGTTGAAGCGGGCGAA